>ERZ825324.4379-NODE-4379-length-11846-cov-3.529302_pt1 | contig 11846 bp, 11 predicted proteins | sample MGYA00519859_ERZ825324 | MGnify/ENA primary metagenome ERZ825324 (study PRJEB31778, sample SAMEA3449198) | human gut metagenome | biome: human gut; feature: human-associated habitat; material: faeces | place: United Kingdom | collected 2010/2012 ... | reverse complement strand
TCTTTGCAACACCGAGAGAGATTGCTTTCTTGATCATGTCAGCCGGGATACCTGTACCACCGTGAAGAACCAACGGCATAACGCCTGTCTTCTGCTGGATTGCATCCAGAGTCTCAAAGCTTAAGCCCTTCCAGTTTGCCGGATATTTTCCATGAATGTTACCGATACCTGCTGCAAGCATATCTACACCAAGATCAGCTACACGCTTGCACTCGTCCGGATCTGCGCACTCGCCCATGCCGACAACGCCGTCTTCCTCGCCGCCGATGGAACCAACCTCAGCCTCGATGGACATTCCCATTGCATGTGCAACCTGAACCAGCTCCTTGGTCTTCTCAACGTTCTCGTCGATCGGATAGTGGGAACCATCGAACATGATGGATGTAAATCCGGCCTTGATGCACTTGTAGCATCCTTCGTATGTACCATGATCCAGATGAAGTGCAACCGGAACTGTGATACCGAGCTCATCATGCATTGCCTTTACCATCGCTGCAACTGTACCGAAACCGGTCATATACTTACCAGCACCCTCGGAAACACCAAGGATTACCGGAGACTGTAACTCTTCTGCTGTCAGGAGAACAGACTTTGTCCACTCAAGGTTGTTGATGTTGAACTGACCTACTGCATAGTGACCAGCTTTTGCTTTTTCTAACATTTCTTTTGCAGATACTAACATAATGAATTCCTCCATAACTTAATCAATTTGCCGCAATGCGGCAGTTGTTTTTACCCTACCGCTATTATATATTACTTCCTGTAAAAAATAAAGTTAAATTTTTAACAAAACGCACTTCCCTGCAAGGGCTCTCACTCGCCCTGCGGCACCATAATCTCGACCGCCCTGCACAGGTTCTTCACCACGACCTCCTCATGGTCGCCGCCGAATTCTCCATCCAGTGTCCACGGGATTGTGTTCTTCGCCGTGAACCGCACTTCGCTGGTCTTAAACGAATAAATCATGTCCGTATCGTCCACAAGATTGATCAACGATGCGATGATCTCGTTTAACTCGATCGGGTTCTTCGGCTTTTTGATGAGTGTGACCTCGAAGACTCCATCATCCAGCAGGACGTCCTTTCCGGTCATCCCCTTAAATCCGCCCACAGAGGTGGAGTTGCTGATCATCCCGTAGATGAACTCGTCCTGAATACGCACATTGTCATACTCTACCTGCATGAGGAACGACGGGATATCATGCAGGCACTTCGCGCCCTCTAAGATGTAAGCCGCGTGTCCGAGCACATTCTTCCACTCCTGGCTCGTCTTGTAGGAAACTTCCGTAAACAGTCCGAACGCCGCCACATATACGAAGAAGTCCCCGTTAAACGCTCCGATGTCGCACGGGAACACCCGTCCTGCAACGGCTGTCTCCGCCGCCTTGACCATATTTTTCGGAATGCCGAGCGATGTGGCAAAATCATTCGTGCTGCCCGCTGCAATATAGCCGAGCGGTACCTTTTTCTCACGGTGCATCATCCCCGTCACCACTTCATCCAGCGTACCGTCCCCGCCGCTGCACACGACGAGATCATAATCGCCGGCTTCCGTCTCGATCTTATGTATCGCGTCTCCCTGTGCCTGTGTCGGATAGATGGTGACCTCATAATCCGCCTTCACCATCACATCCACAATATCCAACAGCTGATTCTTGATCTGTGCCTTGCCTGAAAACGGATTAAACACAAACAGTAACTTTTTCTTTGTACCCATTATTTATACACCCTTATCTTATTTCTTTCTATGAGACGAGGAATTCCTCAATCGCTGCAACGGCTTCCGCTTCGTCCGCTCCCTCTGCATCCACAAGAATCTCCTCACCGTTTAACAACGCCAGACTCATCATCCCCATAATGCTCTTCGCATTGACACGGCTGTCACCATGTTCCAGATAGATTTTGCTTTCATACCGGTTTGCCACCTGCACGAGATTTGCGATCGGTCTTGCCTCAAAATCCTGCTGCATCTTTACTACCACACTCTTTTTCATTGCATCCTCCCATCCTCGCTTTTTAACTTACACCTTACACTGTCTGCTGCCGGAGGCTGTCTGCCATCTCGCTGATTCTGCGAAGCCTGTGATTCACACCTGATTTTCCCACGGGAGGATTCAGGTAGGTTCCCAGTTCTGCAAGCGGCGCATCCGGGTATTCCAGCCGAAGCAGTGCCATCTCTTTGAGATTCTCCGGCAGATATGACAAGCCGGCCGTCTCTCTTATATATTCAATGTCCGCAAGCTGTTTGACTGCAGCGTTTACCGTCTTGCTGATATTCGCTGTCTCGCAGTTCACCTTACGGTTCACCGAATTACGCATTTCCTTCAGAATCCGCACATTCTCCAGATTCATGAGCGCAACGTGCGCCTCCATAATGTTTAGAATATCTACAATCTGCGAGCCTTCCTTCAAGTACACAACCTGATATTTTTTGCGTGCCACAATCTTGGCGTCCATGTCAAAGCTGTTGATTACATCCCGAAGCTGTTCGGCCTGTGGGATACTGCGGCATACAATCTCAAAATGGTAGGATTTGTTGGGATCGCTGATCGATCCTCCCGCCAGAAACGCCCCTCTTATGTACGCCCTCTTGCAGCAGCTCTGCTGAATGAGGAGTCCCTTGACTGTATCTTCCGGCTCCGGCTCCCCTGTGACATCGTTGTACATCTTAACCGTGGAAAAAACGCTGCGCGTCTCCTCTGCGGTATGGATTTCTTCTATACGAAACAGTTCTGCTAACAGCAGCTGATATTTTTGCATCAGCAGCCGGTTCTCCGCCTCTGCCGCAGGAATCCTTCCCTCAAACGCAATCAGCGCCGCCAGCTCTGCAATCTGGCAATGTCTGCTCTTTCCCAGATGTTTTGCCAGTTCTGTTTTTACCTCACTTGAAAATGACATAGCTTACTCCAACCGTCCCCCGCGTCCATCGGCTCTGCCCTTTGTCTGCGGGGTCTATTTCCCGCGAAGCGCATCTTTGCCGATGTCGCGGTGCTCTATTTTCAGTCCGTATCCCTTCTGTCCGGAAAGCCGTTCATACAACGCATTGGCGAGTGTGACCGAACGGTGCTTTCCTCCGGTACAGCCGATGGAAATTACAAGCTGGTTCTTCCCTTCTGCAATATAATTCGGAATCAGGAAATTCAGCATATCCTCGAGCTTGTCCAAAAACGTATGTGCCTCCTCATACTGGAACACATAGTCCTGGATCTCCTTGTCATTGCCCGTCTTCGCCCGCAATCCCTCCACATAATACGGATTCGGCAGGAAACGCACGTCAAAGACCAGATCGGAGTCCGCCGGGATCCCGTACTTAAATCCAAACGACAGAATCGTGATAAACAGATTCTTATAGTCCTGATTCTGCACAAAAATCTTATCCAGCTCTGCTTTCAGCTCCCTGGTCAGAAGCTGGCTGGTATCTATAATATAGTCTGCGCTCTCTTTTAAAAACGCCAGACGCTTTCTCTCTTCTTCAATGCCCTTGTCCACCCGGTCTCCGCCGGACAGCGGATGGTTTCTTCTGGTCTCCTTGTAGCGCTTGACCAATACAGAATCCTCTGCATCCAGAAACAGAATCTCGTAGTGAACCTTCTTTTTTTTGATCCGCGCAAGCACGTCGCGTATCTCTTCCAGTGCCTGGCCGTTCCGGATGTCAATACCGACCGCCACTTTCTGCAGTTCTGCATTTTCCTGCAGGCTCGACAGCTCCACGAACTTTTCAAGCAATGCAATCGGAAGATTATCCACACAGTAGTATCCGATATCTTCCATCATCTTAATTGCCGTACTCTTTCCGGCTCCGGACATTCCGGTCAAAATCACGAACTTCATGCCAGTCACTCTCCATTCCTGCGTATCCTGCTGTTATCTTTGTCTATCGGGCTAAAATTCGCCAAGCATCTTAATCTCCGGTTCCAGCTTCACCTGAAACTGTCTGTCCACCTCTGCGCTCACATCTGCAATCAGCATCCTTATATCCTGTGCCGTCGCATCCCCTGTGTTGACCACAAATCCGCAGTGTTTCTGCGATACCTGTGCTCCGCCGACCCGGTATCCGCGCAATCCCGCATCCATGATCAGCTTTCCGGCAAAATATCCCTCCGGCCGTTTAAATGTGCTTCCCGCACTCGGATATTCGAGCGGCTGCTTTTCGGCGCGCTGCGTGGCAAGCTCCTTCATCCGTGCCCGGATGGCCTGCTCCTCTCCCGCTGCAAGCTTCAATACCGCCTGTGTGACAATATAGTGCTTCTTTAAAATGCAGCTCGTGCGGTAGCCAAGCTCCAGCTCCTCCACGGACAGCACATGCTGTGCTCCCGTCTCATCGAGCACGGTCACAGTCTCTATGATGTCCCGCATCTCTCCGCCGTAAGCTCCCGCATTCATCACAACTGCACCGCCGATCGTTCCCGGAATCCCGGCTGCAAATTCCATCCCGGTCAGCGCATGTGACGCAGCAAGCGACGCCGTGCGTGACAGGAGTGCTCCCGCTCCCGCCGTAATCTGCACGCCGTCTGCCGAAATCTCATCCATCCCGTCTCTGGTAAGAATGACCACTCCACGGATACCACCATCTCCCACCAGGAGGTTACTGCCGTTTCCGACAATGTAATATGGCTCTCCCGCCTCCCGGCATGCACCGGTAACTGCTGCAAGCTTCTCCGCTTCCGGCGTCACCAGCACATCCGCCGGACCGCCCACACGAAAGGTCGTGTGGCGGCTCATCGGCTCGTTCGGATGAATATTTTCTTTTCCTGCGATCTGTTCTAACGTATCCAATAACTGTTGTTTCATGCCTGTTCCTTTAAAAATGCAATATAGCCGCGATATGCCTCATACAGATCCACCTTGCTGATGATCTCCCACGGTGCATGCATGTTCAGCACTGCCACACCACTGTCGATGACATTCATGCCATACAGTGCCAGAATATATGCGATGGTTCCACCGCCGCCCAAATCGACCTTACCAAGCTCTGCAGTCTGGAAGTTCACCTCTGCTTTGTCGAAGATATGGCGCAAATGTGCCAGATACTCCGCATTGGCATCGTTAGAACCGGACTTGCCTCTGGCTCCGGTGAATTTGTTGATGACCATACCGCCGCCTAAGTATGCCACGTTCTTTTTATCGAAGCTGGACGCATAGGTAGGATCAAAAGCACTGCTGACATCGGAAGACAGCATACAGCTGTGTGCCAGGCATCTTCTCACATGCAGTTCGCTGTATTCGCCTGTCAGATTCATGACCTCTGCTACAGCATTTTCGAAGAAATGAGACTGCATGCCGGTAGCACCTACGGAGCCGATTTCTTCCTTATCTACCAGAATACAGCACATGGTACGGTCGGTCACATCGCTGTCCAGCATCGCCTGCATGGAAGTGTAAGCACAGACCCTGTCATCCTGTCCGTATCCGATCACCATACTTCTGTCCAGTCCGCAGTCTCTTGCCTTTCCTGCCGGCACGATCTCCAGTTCTGCTGAGAGGAAATCTTCCTCTTCCATATCAAGATTCTCCTTTAAGAACTGTACTACGGCTGCCTTTACCAGCTCTTTTTCTTCTTTCTCTAACTCATCATTGCCTGTAAGCGGCTTTGTTGCAACGAGGATATCCAATCCTTCTCCTTCGACTACCACGCCCGCCTTTTTCTCAATCTGCTGCTGTGACAGATGGATCAGAAGATCTGAAATCACAAGTACCGGATCATCTTCCTTTTCCCCAATAATAATGTCCTGCACTGTTCCGTCTTTTTTTGCAATCGTTCCATGGATTGCAAGCGGAATTGTAACCCACTGATATTTCTTGATCCCACCATAGTAATGCGTATCCAGATATGCCATATCACTGTCTTCATATAATGGATTCTGCTTTACATCTATTCTTGGTGAATCAATGTGTGCTCCAAGAATATTCATACCTTCTTCTAACGGTTTCTTACCGAGCTGGAACATTACAAACGCTTTCCCCATGCAGTCTGCATACACCTTATCCCCGGCTTTTAAAGTGGTTCCCTCAGAAATACAATCTTCCAGATTCTTATATCCCCATGTATCTGCCATCTTCTTTCCAAGCTTTACACATTCACGCTCTGTCTTCCCGATATCCAGACATTCTTTATAGCGGACACTCAGCTCTTCTAATTCTTTCTGCTGAATTTCTGTGTATTCTTTCCACATATTTTTTCGCTGCATCTTTTCGCTCCTCCTTTTCCTTCGCAGTCTTTCTATAAAAATAGTATCTCTGTTTGCAAAATATATCCAACGAAAAAAAACATGTTCTATAAGAAAATCTTATGTTTTTACATTATTCTGCTAAATGTAAAATAAGTGTTTTCTCCTTTAAAATTGCCGAAAAAATTATCGATCGTTTTTCACGATCGATAATTTTTTCTTATGAGTTCACTACATTTTTAATTTCTTCCAGAATCTCTTTTACTTTCTTTTTGTTTCTTTTTTTTCTGTAGAATGCTTTGATCACGCACTCTCCTTCATATCCCGGAAGCAGCAGCATATCTCCATCACTATAGGAGAAATACTGACTGTCTGCCAGTGCATATCCGTCGTTAAATTCTACCTTTAATTTCATGGTATCCACATTGTCAACCAATTCTATTCCTTGTGTAAGCAACTGCGGATCATTCTTTTGTCCATTCATCATACTGCATAAATATGACTTTGTTCCATATCTGGTATAACGCTCAAGATCCTTTGCTTTAAACTCCGGCTGCTCATTTATCGATGATTCATGTCCGATATATGCCCCGATCCGGCTGGATATCAACGGCTTTTCTCCTATTTCCTCCGGCCGCTCCAACTCATTCAGTCCGTATCCGATATAAATATCCAATGTATTTTCTCTCAACATCCGACTGCCTATGTAGGAATCCAGTTTACTGAAACGGAAGTCTGCTTCAGAATGTTTATCATTAATCATCTTCTGCATCTTTGCCCAGAACAATTTATTTATAGAACTATCAATTCCGATACGGACCACGCTGCTTTCTTTATATCTTTCTATCTCATGCAGCATCCGTTCGTACGTCTGCACCATCTCCCTGGCATATTCATAGACAATCTCGCCTAATTCTGTCAGGCAGATCTCACCATTGCCTCTCTCCAGCAGAGTCCCTCCCGCCATTTTTTCCAAAGAGGCGATCTGCTGACTTACTGCCGTCTGTGTTACATAATTTCTTGCTCCGGCCTTTGTAAAACTCTTGAGTTCCACTACATCCAAAAAATATTTATATTTCCAAAGACTCATTTCGCATACTTCCTTCCGATGACTGCTTCAGCTGATATATTTTTCTACTCTTCTCCCTCGGCCAGAGTACACTTGCTTTTACCGAAGCATCTGCTCCGACTCCACGGGTAATTTCACATAATGCCATCACACCAAATGCCAGTCCGACAAACAGAAATCCAAGTTCTACTTTTTTGAACATATTCATATCTCCCTATGGACGTTCTGCAAGCTTTAATATCTTTTGTCGACAATCGTCAATGTTTGAATGTAATATATCATATTTTTGTATATTTTTCAACATATTATTTGTATTTTATATCTCTTTTTGTGTTTTATGCACAACATCTGTCATTTTAAAACCTGCCGCATGCTAAAAAGATCGTTACAGGCATCTCCTTACAACACATGACAAAAAAAGAAATGCCTGTGTCATTACACCAACATCTCTCTTTTTCATCCATCATTCATTTTCCCGGAATCATGCTCTCCAAGATTCCTCTACAACTTCTTTATGAAATCAGAAAGTCCAGTGAAAACTTCGTGTCTGCTTCCGTCATTCCCTGCTCTTTTAAAAGTCTGTGGATCGTAGCCATATAATGATCCGACAATACCCTGCAGATTTCTTCTTTTTTCCTGCTCTTGCATGCTTCCAGCAGTTCTTTATGTATCGGATATTGTCGTGTGATCACTGCTTTTTTGTCCGATGCCAGATTATAACCCGTTACGATATTCCCATAATTCAGACTTTTCATTCCGGTCATTCTGATCAGACAGCTGTGGAACTTATTATCATATGAAAACAGCTGATCATATTCGTCCACATTCAGATTCTTCATGCGTTCCAGGATTTCTTCCATTTCCTGCAGCGTTTCTTCCGGTATCTTTCCTCCCAGAAGACGCACTGCCATAATCTCATAATTCGCACGCATCAGATAGATTTCAAATGATTCTTCGAATGTGATCTCTTTCACGGAACATCCGGCATTTCTTACATATTCTACCAGACCTTCGTTCTCCAGTTCGCGCAGTGCCTCTCTGATCGGCGCACGGCTGGTCTTGAATTCCTTTGCGAGTTCCTGTTCGACAATCTTCTGCCCCGGCTGCAATTCCCTGTTAATGATCCGTTTTCTTATAATATCTACAATTCTTTCACGTAATGTCTTGTATCCTAATTCTGTCATAACTTCTGTTATCCTGTTTTATTTTTCTAACTACTGGTTAATCTGATAATTTCCATCCGAATCAGCCTGGATATGCGATGCATAAAATGTCTCTACCGCTTTCACCATATACTCCGTGTCCTTTACACCGGCCGTCTCATAGGCCGAGTGCATGGCAAGCTGCGGTAATCCAATATCCACTGTATTCATGGACACCTGCGTCATCGCAATATTCCCCAATGTACTTCCCCCGGCTTCATCCGAACGATTAGCAAAATACTGTAATGGTACGCCTGCTTTTTCGCAGATCATCCTGAATACTGCCACACTGACCGCATCACTCGTATATTTCTGTCCGGCATGTGATTTGATCACAATGCCGTCATTCATATAGACGCAGTTTGTCGCATCCGTCTTCTGCCTGTAATTCGGGTGTACCGCATGGGCATTGTCACAGCTCAGCATAAAGCTTCCTGCTACTGCACGGTAGAATTCCTCTTCGTTCTTTCCAAGTGCTTTGTTCATCCGCCACAATACATCATAAAGAAATGTAGATGCAGCTCCCTGTTTTGTTCCCGAACCCACTTCTTCGTTATCAAAACAGGCATAGACATTGATATTCTGTTCATTTTCCGCTGCCAGGAATCCTTTCATAGATGTAAATGCACACTGCAGATCATCCAGTCTCGGACACCCGATAAATTCACGGTTGCTTCCCCATCTGACCGCTCCCATACGGTTATACAAGAACAGATCCATGCCATAGATATCCGTATCTTTTAATCCCAATTCTTCTGCAACTAAGGATCTTACCTCTCCTTGTTCTTTCACGCTTCCCGATAATACCGGTAACATATCAATCTGTTTATTAACAGCTCTTCCTTCATTCACTTTCCGGTCCATATGAATTGCAAGACTCGGAATCATCAGAAGATCTCTGTCCACCTTCACAAGTCTGGTTTCGATTCTTTCCCCATTCTTAACCATAACTCTTCCGGCCAGTGACAATGGTCTATCGAACCATGTCTGGCAGATCATACCGCCGTAACCTTCGGTATTCAGTACCGTATATTTCTTTGCGACCTCAATCTCCGCATTTTCTTTCAGTTTAAATGCCGGCGAATCACTGTGTGATGCTGTCACATGGAAACTGTAGTTGTCCAGTTCTTTTCCGGCTTTTACTGCAATGATACTGGAATTATTTCTTGTTACATAGTATCTTTTCCCAGGTTTGACCTTCCACTTTTCTGACTCTTTTAATTCTTCGAATCCTTCCTGCTTCAGGATCTCTTTTAATTCTGCAACCGCATGAAATGCTGTCGGTGCATGTTCTATAAATGTTGTCAGTTCTGATATGATATTTGTTTCCATTATATTCCTCTTCATCTTCCGTTTTGTTCCGTTCCTGTCTGACAAATGTAAACGGTTCTTTACTGTACTTCCCCATAATACAGCAGATCGTCATTACAAACAAGCACCAACCGCCAAAGAAATCCCTGTTTATTTTGCAAACATACCAACGATATCTTTTACCATCGCAACAGCTTTATCCATTCCTTCTACCGTAATATGCTCATACACCCCGTGGAATGCATATCCACCGGTTCCAAGATTCGGACAAGGAAGTCCTTTAAAACTTAATCTTGCACCGTCTGTTCCCCCGCGGATCGGCGCAACATCTGGAACGATATCCGCATTTTCTGCGGCCTTCTTTGCATATTCAATGAGCTGCATGCATGGTTCGATCTTCTCACGCATATTGTAATAGGATTCTACGATCTCAATTTCAACCGTTCCTGCTCCATACTTTTCATTCAGACTGTCTGCGATCTCCTGCATTTTTGCCGCTCTTGCATGGAATCCTTCTGTATCAAAGTCACGGATAAAGTACTTCATCTTTGTCTCTGTAACATTTCCATGAAAGCTTACCAGGTGATAGAATCCTTCGTACCCTTCCGTTGTCTCCGGTCTTTCTGATACCGGCAGCATCTGGTGGAATTCTGTTCCAATCGTCTGCGAATTCACCAGTACATCTTTTGCAGTTCCTGTATGTACACTGACACCATGAATTGTAATAAGTGCTGTAGATGCATTAAAGTTCTCGTACTGGATCTCACCTTCTGCACTTCCGTCCAGTGTATATCCATAATCCGCACCGAATCCTTCTACATCGAAATGCTTTGCTCCCCTTGCGATCTCTTCATCCGGTGTGAATCCGATACAGATCTTTCCATGTGGAAGTCCTTCTTTCAGAATCTCATCTACGACAGTCAGCACTTCTGCAATTCCGGCTTTGTCATCCGCGCCCAGAAGTGTTGTTCCGTCTGTCGTGATCAATGTCCGTCCCTTTAAATCTGCCAGATATGGAAATTCTTCTACTTTGATCGTCTTTCCGCTTGTTCCAAGTACTACGTCTTTGCCATCGTAATTCTCGATGATCTGCGGATGAATATTATCTCCCGGCGCATCCGGTGCTGTATCCATATGCGCGATCAGTCCCAGTGCAGGTGCATTTTCACATCCCAGTGTTGCAGGAACAGATCCGTATACATATCCTTTCTCATCCACTCTCGCATCTTCAATTCCCAGTTCTTTCATCTCTTCCACCAGTAACTCTGCAAGTACCAGTTCCCTGTCTGCCGATGGAACCGTCTCGCTCGTCTCATCACTTGTCGTCCATACAGACACATACTTTAAAAATCTTTCGTAAGCTTTCATCTTACTTCCTCGCTTTCTGCATTTCTTAACTTTATTGTAAATCATTCTTTTATAAATGTATAATGGTGAATGTCGACAATTTAATGTTCTTAATTTTGTTATATTTTTCCCGGGATTTATGTTAAAATTCTTTTAGGTGCTCTGATATCAGATCTCCTGATATTCATTCTGATATTAGATGCTCTGACAACAGATACTTATATAATATCAAAGTGAGGTATATACATATGAAATTAATGATTGCATCCGATATCCACGGCTCTGCTTACTACTGCCGTAAAATGCTTGACGCTTACAAACGTGAAGGTGCTGACCGCCTTCTTCTTCTCGGAGACATCCTTTATCACGGTCCGCGTAATGACCTGCCAAAGGATTACAATCCAAAGGAAGTCATTGCCATGTTAAATCCTATGAAACAGGAGCTGCTCTGTGTCCGTGGTAACTGCGACACGGAAGTAGACCAGATGGTACTGGAATTCCCGATTCTTGCCGACTACTGCTTCCTTGAAATTGACGGGCGCACCATCTTCGCTTCTCACGGACATCATCACAATCCAAAGAATCCTCCGATGTTGAAAAAAGGAGATATTCTTCTGAATGGTCATACACACATTCCTGCAAATGAAGATATGGGGGATTTTATCTATATGAATCCAGGTTCTGTATCAATTCCTAAGGAAGGTTCTGCTCATGGATATATGATCTGCGAGGGCGGCGAATTCACCTGGAA
>ERZ825324.4369-NODE-4369-length-11874-cov-6.111262_pt1 | contig 11874 bp, 8 predicted proteins | sample MGYA00519859_ERZ825324 | MGnify/ENA primary metagenome ERZ825324 (study PRJEB31778, sample SAMEA3449198) | human gut metagenome | biome: human gut; feature: human-associated habitat; material: faeces | place: United Kingdom | collected 2010/2012 ... | reverse complement strand
GCGACATCCAGGACTGCATCGACCACCTGATCGTGGCCGAGAACGCCGAGCGCCTCAAAGAGAGCGAATTGTAACGGTTGCGCACACTCGCAGCCGAACCTCCCTGCCCCGACGGGGCGGGGATTTTCGTAAACGGGATGCGCGGCCGGCGACAATCGGAAAAGATCGCACCCGAGCCGCCGTCAGCCGACCGCACCCGTTCGCGGGATGTCGGGGTGCCGCCGCAGAAAGCGAACGACGCGAAGGTAAAGGGAAGGGATAGAAGGAATAAGGAATGTCGAAACGAAAATAGAAAAGTCCGCGCAGACACTCCGCAACGGACGGACGCGGATCGAAAACCGTAAAACGAAAACAACCGATCTCTATGGCTTTTCTGCCGACCACAGTCAAGGAGGCCCGCCAGCGGGGCTGGGATTCGGTGGACGTCGTTCTCTTCACGGGCGACGTCTACATCGACCATCCGGCTTTCGGCGCGGCGGTCATCGGCCGCCTGCTCGAAGCAGAAGGTTACCGCGTAGCGGTGGTTCCGCAGCCCAACTGGCGCGACGACCTGCGCGATTTCCGCAAGTTCGGCACGCCGCGCCTCTTCTTCGCCGTGACGGCCGGGGCCATGGACTCGATGGTCAACCACTATACGGCCAACAAACGTCTGCGCAGCAACGACGCCTACACCCCGGGCGGTGCGGCGGGCTTCCGCCCCGACTACGCTGTCGAGACCTACACCCGCATCCTCAAACAGCTCTATCCCCGCACGCCGGTGGTGGTGGGCGGCATCGAAGCGTCGCTGCGGCGGCTCACCCACTACGACTACTGGCAGGATGCGCTCAAACCCTCGATCCTCGTCGACAGCGGTGCCGACCTGCTGATCTACGGCATGGGCGAGCGCGTCGTGCAGCAGGTAGCCGCGGCGATGCGCAACGGCTACAACGCCAAGCTGCTGCGCAAACTCCGGCAGGTGGCGTTCCTCGCCGACCGCACCTACGTCGACCGGCTCGAAGACCGGCTGCTGCTGCACTCCTACGAGGAGTGCACGGCCGACCCGCACGCCTTCGCCGAAAATTTCCGCCGCATCGAGACGGAGAGCAACCTCATGGAGCCGCACAGCGTACTGGTCGAACCCACGGGCGACCGCTACGTGGTGGTCAACCCCGCCAACGCGACGCTCTCGACCGAAGAACTCGACCGGTCGTTCGACCTTCCCTACGAACGGGCGCCGCATCCGCGCTACCGCGGCAAGGGCGACATCCCGGCGTGGGAGATGATCAAGCATTCAGTCAACATCCACCGCGGCTGCTTCGGCGGCTGCGCCTTCTGCACCATTTCGGCGCATCAGGGCAAGTTCATCCACTCGCGGTCGGAGCGGTCGATTCTCGACGAGGTGCGCCGCATCGCGGCGATGCCCGATTTCCGGGGTTACCTCTCCGACATCGGCGCCCCCTCGGCCAACATGTACCGCATGGGCGGCCGCGACCGCACGCTCTGCGCCCGCTGCCGGCGCCCCTCGTGTCTGTACCCGCGCATCTGCCCCAACCTGGACAACGACCACCGGCCGCTGCTCGATCTCTACGCCAAGATCCGCGCCGTAAAGGGGATCAAGAAGGCCTTCATCGGCAGCGGCATCCGCTACGACCTCTTCGACGGAAGCGACTACTTGGAGACGGTCGTCCGCCATCACACGTCGGGACGGCTCAAAGTCGCTCCCGAGCACACCGAGGAGCGGGTGCTCGCACTGATGCGCAAACCGCCCTTCGCCCTTTTCGAGCGGCTCAACGACGACTTCCGCTCGATCTGCCGCAGCAACGGGCTCAACTACCAGCTGATCCCCTACTTCATCTCGTCGCACCCGGGCTGCACCGAACGCGACATGCAGGCGCTGGCCGGCAAGGTGCTGGGCCGGCTGCATTTCACGCTCGAACAGGTGCAGGACCTGACCCCCACGCCGATGACGCTCTCGTCGGTGATGTTCTACACGGGCGAGAATCCCTATACGGGCGAAAAGGTCTACGTGGCACGCTCGCAGGAGGAGAAACGCCGTCAGAAGGGGTATTTCTTCCGGACGGCGGAGTCCGGCGCACGACCGCCGCAGGGACGGCGGACGACAGCCCCGAAAGGCGTCGGCCGCGACTCCGACACAGGGAAACGCGACGTCCGACGCAGTGCGCCCCCGCACGGAAAGAGCCGCAAGAGATAAAATACCGATCCGCAGCTCCTCCCCGGAAATCGATTCGGGCCATCGCCGGACGGCGGCGGCAGAAAGCGCACGCGCACCGGCGAATCCCGACGGCGACGATCGTCCCGCCGCAACTCGTGCGACGGAGCGCTCCGTCGCAACCGGATCAGATCGGCAGGTGCCGTTCGACGGTTTCACGCAGGTGCTCGTTGTCGAGGTGCGTGTAGATTTCGGTCGTGATGATGTTTTCGTGCCCCAGCATCTCCTGCACCTGCCGGATCGAAGCGCCGCCTTCGAGCAGATGCGTGGCGAACGAGTGGCGGAAGGTGTGGGGGCTGACCTGCTTGTCGATACCCGCGCGCAGTACGGCCTGCTTGATGATCGTGAAGATCATCACGCGTGAAAGCCGTCCGCCGCGATTGTTCAGGAAGAGCGTCTCCTCGCTCGAACTGCCGCCTTTGCGGCAATCGAGATAGGCGTAAATCTTTTCGCGGGCCGTGTCGCTCACCGGAACCAACCGCTGCTTGTCGCCCTTGCCGATCACTCGGATGTACCCTTCGCCGAAGAAGAGATCGCACAGCCTCAGCGAGATCAACTCCGAGACACGCAGTCCGCACGAATAGAGCAGTTCGAGCATCGCGTCGTCGCGCACGCCCTTGGGTGTCGTGCGGTCGATTGCGGCGAGAATCCGGTCGATCTCGGCGGTCGACAGCACGTCGGGCAGCCGGCGGCTGAACTTGGGCATCTCGATGAACTCCAAGGGCGAACTCTCGATCGCATCGGTGAGCAGCAGATAGTTGAAAAAACTTTTCAGACCGCTCAGCGCACGCGCCTGCGAACTCTTCTCGCAGCCGCGGTCGTAGAGCCACGCCATGTAACGCTCGATCATCTGCGACTCGACCTTGCGCGGCGGCACGTCCCACATCCGCAGCACGAAATGGGCGAACTGTTCCAGATCGCGCATGTAGGATTCGACCGTATTGGCCGACAGCCGCTTTTCGAGCTTGATGTAGGTACGGTACCTGCGGGAGATTTCCGCCCACCGTCTGCTGTTTTCTGCCATATTATCCCTAACTTTGTCTGATGGAAACCCCGAAGCCGAACGCAGCGGCAAACCCCGTTTGCCCGCTGCCGAAGCCGGTGTACAAAGATAGCAATAATTTTACATAATATTATGGATTACATCGAACTGACGCTGGATGCGGCCGACGCCGAACAGGCGGAGATTCTGACGGCCGAACTGGCCGATTTCCCTTTCGAGAGTTTCGAGCAGGAGGGCGCACGGCTCAAAGCCTACATCCCCCAGGAGCGGCTGGCCGACTGCAAAGGCGAAGTGGATGCACTGCTGGCGCGTTACGGCGTCGGACGCGCCACCTTTCTGAGCATCGAACCGCAAAACTGGAACGCACTGTGGGAAAGCAACTTCACGCCCGTCGAAGTCGACGGTCGGCTCACGATCCGTGCCCCGTTCCACGCTCCCGCCGCCACGGAGGCGGAGGTGGTCATCATGCCCAAAATGTCGTTCGGCACGGGCCACCACGCCACGACCTGCCTGATGGCTTCCGGATTGCTCGACCGCGACGTGACGGGATTGCGGGGCCTCGATATGGGCAGCGGCACGGGCGTATTGGCCATCGTGGCCGCCCTGCGCGGCGCCGAAACGGTCGATGCGGTCGACATCGACGAATGGGCCTATGAGAACTGCGTCGAAAACATCCGCGCCAACGGCGTCGAAACACGGGTCACGCCCCTGCTGGGCGACATCGGGGCGATCGCCGGACGGCGGTACGATTTCATCGCGGCCAACATCAACCGCAATATCCTGCTGGCGCAGCTGCCGGCCTATGCCGCAGCGCTCGACGCAGGCGGCTGGCTGCTCATGAGCGGGATTCTGGAAGCCGACGTCGCTCCGCTCTCCGAAGCGGCGCGCGCTGCGGGCTTCTCCGTTACGGGACATGCGCTGCGCGACGGCTGGGCACGCGTGGACGCCGTGAAAAATTGACAAATTCATAGCTGAAAACGACAATTATTTCGGAGCGGATACGTTAGATCGATAGATACCGAAAGCGAACAGAATCCCTGTCGAGGCCGGACGGTCATGAGTATGAAATCCTACAAGGCGCGCGGCATCGTGCTGCACACGCTCAAATACGGCGATTCGGGAATGGTCGTCTACCTGCTCACCGACAGCGGCGGGAGGCAGAGCTACATGGTGCAGGGCGTCCGGTCGGCACGCGGCCACGGGTCGAAGCTGGCGCTGTTCCAACCGATGTTCGCCGTGGAGTTCGAGGGGTTGGAGTCGTCGCGCATGCAGATGCACCGCTTCCGCGAGGTCCGCAGCGGGATCGTGCTGCAATCGCTGCCGTTCGACGTCCGCAAGTCGACCATCGCGCTCTTCATGGCCGAGGTGCTCTACCGGCTGGTCAAGGAGTGCGAACCCAACCAGCGGCTCTTCGACTTCGTCTGGGGTTCAGTGGCGGCACTCGACGCGCTGGACGAGGGGGTGGCCAATTTCCACCTCTGGTTCCTGACGAACCTGAGCCGGTTTCTGGGCTTTTCGCCGGGCAACGCCTACCTGCCGGGGGCGTGGTTCGACATCCGCGAGGGTTCGTTCACGCCGCTGCGGCCGCCGCACGGCGAGGTGCTTTCAGCCGACGACGCCCGCATCCTGCACGACCTGTTGGAGTGCGACGTACGCTACATCGCCGAGATCGGACTCAACCGCCGCCAGCGCGTGGCCTATCTCGACGCCCTGCTGGTCTACTACGGCTACCACCTCGACGCGATTCACGCCGTGCAGTCGGTAAGGATTTTGCAGGAGGTATTTTGACGAACCGCAAACCGGAATATAGCTATGATGAACAAGAACGTTTTCGTTAAGCCAAATGGGCAGAGCCGCGCTTGCGCGAGCTATGCCATGGCGAAAAAACGACTGTTGAAAACGAATCTTTTCCTATCGATCCTCTTCCTGCTCGCCGCAGGTGCCGCAGGAGCGCAGGAGCCTCCCGTGACGGAGGCGGAGATCGAACGGCAGGAGCAGCAGCGGGCCCGCGAAACGACGGAGCAACGTGTCGAACAGGCGGTCGAGGGAGAGTTGCAGGAGTTGCTGGAACGGATTCCCGATTCGCTGCGCGTCGACAAATGGATACCCGGAACGGTCGTCGTCGACGGACATATTCTCGAACCCGTTCCGCTGCACAAACCCGAAATGGAGCGTTGGAGTATGCCCCGCCAGCAGCAGGTCACGCCGATCGAACGCGACTTCGTGCGGCGGCTGACCAACGGTTGGCTCGCCGTCTCCAACGGACAGGCCTTCAACTGGGAGTACGGCCGCCGCATCTGGGGCGTGGGAAGCATCTATCCGGGCAGCTATCTCGACGCCCGCACCCTCTCGTTCCCTCTGCCGCGATAAAACCGACCCTCGCAGATCTTCGCAAAAGCCGCCGGACCGACACACCGGCGGCTTTCGTGTTTTTAGGTATTTTCACGTAGGGAAATCCGGGAATATCTTTCGAACTTTGCGGCTGCAAAACAATCCTTACGATCCATGAAGAGACTCCTCCTTGCGCTGGCGGTCGCCGCCGGCCTCTTTCCGGCGACACGGGGCGCCGCGCAGCAGCGCGACTCGCTCGCTGCTACCGTCGAACGCCTCTCGGCGGAGGTCGAAACGCTCAAAGGCCGGTCGGCGGCCGCCGACCGGATCCTGTCGCGCCTCCCGCGCATCTCCGGCTATCTGCAACTGGGTTACGAATGGAGCGACGACGCATCGACCTTCTTCGTCAAACGCGCCCGCGTGGACTTCCAGGGCGACATTTCGCCCAAGATCGACTACCGGCTGCAACTCGAATTCGCATCGCCCAAGATCGTCGACATCTACCTGCGCTACAAACCGCTGGAAGCCCTCAACGTGCAGGTCGGACAATTCAAGGTTCCGTTCTCGATCGAGAACACGCACTACGTGCCGCTCAAATACGAATTCATCGAATATTCGATGGCGGTCTGCCGCCTGATGGGGTTCACCGACGTCTGCGGCGTCAACGCCACGGGACGCGACCTGGGCGCACAGCTCTACGGCGGATTGATCGACCGCGACGGATACAGCATCCTCAACTACAACGTCGGCGTATTCAACGGCGAAGGGATCAACACCAAGGACAAGAACAAGAGCAAGGACGTCGTGGCGCGGCTGATGGTTCAACCCCTGCGCGCACTCTCTTTCGCGGGATACTACTACTGGGGCGAAGTAGGCGCCGATTACGCCCGACGCACGCGCTACGGCGGCGGCGTATGCTACGACGACGGACGCTGGATCGCCCGCGGCGAGTATATCGCCGGCCGGACCGGCATCGTCTCGCCCGACGTGGCCGCACCGTTCGACAGCCGCGGCTACTACGCGATGGCCGCCTGCTGGGTGACTCCCAAGTGGCTGCCGGCCGCGCGGTTCGAGCAGTTCGACGAAGTGGCGGGACGCTCCGCATCGCGGCAGACCAACTACACGGCGGGCGTCACCTGGCAGCCCTTCAAGCATCTGCGCTGCCAGCTCAACTACACCTATGAACAATACGGCGGCACGAATCCCGACCGCAACGTCGTAAAGGCGATGCTCACGGGCATCTTCTGAAATTAAAATTTAAAAGTAATAAATAGGCGGCAAAAGCCGCCTATTTATTATAAGTTTATTCAATCAATTCGTAAAGACATCCATTATTTAGATTTAATTATTAAAAGCTATTACTAATTATCATTTTAATTTATATCTTTGCAAACAACCCTAAACTCTAATATTATGAAAAAGATTTTTCAATTTGCATGATTGTAATTATTACAACGGTTACAACTGTTTATTCATTAAAGAAAATCCATCTGATGTCCGAACTATTATGTGCAAACATTGAAGCACTATCTACCGGTGAAGACGATGGATACATCAGAAATGAACATGGGTGTATTATTTGGCCCGCAATAACTTGTTTCGGAATAGTCATTACACCGGAGGGTAGTTTCGCGGCGGATTTTCCCGATAGCAGAAATTGAAAAACCGGAATCAGAGTGCCTATACTCTATAATAATACGTTTAGGCACTCTTTTTCATCCCCCAAATCATACACCGTATCTCGTGTGATGCCTTTCAAAAAATAGAAATCTTTGGAATGATATGATTCCGTGTCGTATCCCGCTCCATTCACAAACGGAACTATTTCCGGCTGTTCACACTCTGGACGGCCCTGCCGACAAAAACAAATCGGCCAAAACGAACCGGCTGTAATGACGTCGAATCCCATAGTCCCGATCCAAACCGGTATACTCCTATGTTGAAAAAAAGTAGATATATCGCATTATTCTCCATATTCCTCTTAATTGGGTGCAGAGATAACCCAAATAAGCATCAAAACCATTTCAAAGAATACGATATTACGTGTCGATCCTACGAGACAGAGTTATACGGACGATTTCCATATTTGCTGACGGTCGACTCACTTTTGATCTCCGTCGCGGCAGAGGGATCGGGAGGGCGAATCGGTCGAATTTATTCGATCGACGACAAACCGCAAGAGATCGGAGCGTTCGGACGCATCGGACGCGGGCCGCTCGAATTCGTTCATCCCGAACCTACAGCAGCAGCCGGTACCCGGTTTCTGATCCGGAACCTCAATTGCCGAGAAGTGGCTATGATGGAGATTGTGAAAATGCACGATTCCATTCGCGTCGAAGAGATCGACCGCATGAAATTCAAGCCGGTACGACATGACGGTATCGATTGGGAACCTGCTCATTTCGCATTGGTAGGCAACGATCGAATCGTCGCAGTCAGTTACGGAGGCAAAGGAGCGTTCTTTTCGCTTTACGATACAAAGATGACCCCGCAGGGTACGTTCGGAGATCCGCTCATCGACGAAGAGATTTCCGCCTCGGAACGGCGACGCTGCCTCAACGGTTCACTGGCCGTCGACGGGAACGATTTCTGTTATGTACCGAACGACATTCCCCGAATCGCATACTACCGGATGATCGACGGATCGCCGCAAGAGTTATGGCGCGACACATTCTACGAATCTTATTACACCGTAGAGGGAAAACAAGTTCGTTATAATCAAACCCGCACAGTCGGTATCACGCATCGCGTCGCTATGGGCGGAAATTACATCTATATTCTGTTCCTGGATGTTCCGATCGCAAAGGCAAATATCAGTCATACGGAGACTTTTGCCGCCGATATCGTCTTCGTCTACGACCGCAAAGGATATAAAGTCGCACGATTGAATCTCAACCAACGAATCTACTCCATGGCACTTTCAACCGATCAAAAACGACTTTACGGCGTCGTATACCCCGACAACAGGCTCGTCGCTTTCGATCTGCCCGAATTCGATTGAACTCAGCTCCCCGAAACGGAAACGGGCCGGTCTTCGAAGACCGGCCCGTTTTTCAATCCCTTCGCGACGCTCAGCGAAGCGTGAACTCCGAGAAGAGGAAATAGTGGTCGCTGGGGTACATCGCCCCCTTGCGGTCGCGCACGATCTCCGCATCGCACACCTCCACGTCGCCGCGATAGAAGATGAAATCGATGCGGTGCGACTTCTTGGGCTTGTACTCCTCGCCCTTGAAGGCATGGGCGGTGAAGCCCGTCTCGCCCGGTCCGTGGACGCTCTCGTACATCTCGCACCAGCCGTCGACCGTGCGGATATAGCCGATCGGCGCGCTGTCGATACCCGCGTTGAAATCGCCGCAGAGAATCTGCGGGAAATCGGGGGCATACTGCGCGCACTCGTCCATCACCATCCGGATCTGCTCGCGGCGCGCCTCGTCGCTCTTGTGGTCGAGGTGCACGTCCAATACGCGCAGCTCGCGGCCCGAACGTTTGTCGCGCAGCCGCACCCAGTTGCAGTGGCGCGCCCGCGTGGTGTTCCACGAACAGCTGCCGCCAATGAGCGGCGTCTCCGACAGCCAGTAGCACCCTGCCGAGACGAACTCATAACGGTCGCGGCGGAAGAAGATCACGTTCTTGCCGATGAAATGATACCCTTCGGTATAGGGATCCATCTCCGGCCCCGCGAATCCGTAGGGCGCGTAGCCGCGCAACTTCTCTTTCAGATAGGCGTAGGAGTCGTAGATCGCCTCCTGCAAGCAGATGATGTCGGGACGCCGCGAAAGGATCGTCTCGACGCACAGATCGCGGCGGTTCTCCCAGACCCGTTCGGGGTAGGGAGCGTCGGCTTCGAGTCCCGTGATACGGATGTTGCACGTCATCACGCGGTGGATGCCGTCGTCGGATTCAGCCTTTTCGCCGGCTTCGGCGGTACCGGCGAGCGACAGCAGTACAACGGTAATTATCAGAATCCTGCGGAACATACGCTACTCTCTGAAATATACGCCCTCCGCTTTGAGCGACTCTTGCAGTTTTCGGACGTCGAGGTCGCGCAGTTCGACATTCTCCTTGACGGAGAGTGCCGCAGCCTTGCCCGCAGCCTCGCCGAGAGCCATTGCAGGAGCCATGACGCGGGCGGAAGCCAATGCGAGATGCGTCATCGACACGTTGCGTCCGGCGACGATGAGGCCGTCGATCTTCTGCGGTATCAGACAGCGGTACGGGATGTCGTAGCAGTCCGGACACCAGTAGAGCGAGCAGTCGCCGCCCACCGGATGGTGAAGATCCACCGGATAACTTGCGACGGCGATGACGTCGTCGAACCTGGCGCAGTTGAAGATGTCGTCCTCGGTCAGAATGTATTCCCCGACGATGCGACGGGTTTCGCGGATGCCCATGAACGGAGCGACGCGGTCCACGTATGCGTTCTCGAAACCGGGGATGTATGCTTTCAGATAGCGTACGATCTCCTCGTTCTGCTCGGCGCAGATGATCTCGCCTTGCGTGTACTGTGCAGGGTCGGTTGCGTCGATGCCGTTGACGCGCGACATGTTCACCCACCACTCGTCGGGAGCCATGCCCGTCATGAAGATGGTACGCTCGACAGGGAGTTTGTAGCCTGCCTCGCGGGCCTTCTTGATTTGGTTGCGGAAGCCGACGAACGTACAGTTGTCGTCCGCGCGGAAGAACTCGTTGGGGATGAAGTCGATGTCGTATACGTCCGGATGGTCGGCCACGGCGTCGCGCAGTTTGCGCGAATCGACTCCGCGCATCGAAAACATGAGCGTCGGAGGCTGCGGGATGCCCTTTTCGTTGCCGTAGTTCATCGGTGCGCCTGCACGGTAGGCGATGTCGCCGTCGCCCGTACAGTCGATGACGCGCTTGGCGAGAATCGCTTCGCGCCCCTTTTTGGAGTCGATGATTACGCCTTTGACGGTGTTGCCCTCCATGATGACGTCGGTTGCGAAGGCGTACATCAGCAGGTCGATGCCGCACTCCTTGATAATCTGGAATGCCAGATGTTTCGTTCCCTCGGGGTCGATCATCGTAAGGCTGACGTGGAGCGGACATGCACGGTGGTGCGTAGCCAGCCCCTTCTCTTGCAGACGCTCGACGAACTGCAACGGCAGACCCTTGATGACGACGTTGCCTTTGCGCCCGAGGAATCCGAGCAGCGGCAGACCGATGGTCATGTTGCCGCCCAAGAAACCGCGGCTCTCGACGAGCATTACTTTGGTGCCTTTCTCCAAAGCAGCCGCCTGGGCTGCCATAAGTCCCGCAGGGCCTGCGCCCACGACCAGGACATCCACCTCCGCACGCACCGGAATCCGCCGGGCCGGTTCTTCAATCTGTTTCATTTTCGGTATCGGTTGATGTTTTATCTTGAATTTATTCTTCATTTTTCTCGCCATGGCATAGCTCGCGCAAGCGCGGCTCTGCTCATTCGGCTCAGCGAAAATGTCGGATGAATTAATCGGGTAATTCTATCCCAAATAGGCGCCCGTCGCACGCAATTCGGCGCGCAGCGCCTCCACGTCGAGATCGGCGGGCTGCACGCCCGCCTTCAAGGCCAGCCGTGCGGCGCGTCCGGCCGCTTCGCCCAACGCCATGCAGGTCGACATGACGCGCGTCGAAGCCATCGCTTCGTGGTTCATCGAAGAGCAGCGGCCCGCCACCAGCAGTCCCGCCACCCGTTCGGGCAGCAGGCAGCGGTAGGGAATGTCGTAACTGTCGTCGCAGAAGTGCATCGTGCAGTCGCCGCCCTTGGCGTGGTGGATGTCCACCGGATAGCCCGCCACGGCGATCGCATCGCCGAAGCGGCGACACGCGATGATGTCCTCGGCCGTGAGGACGTATCTGCCCACGATCACGCGGCTCTCGCGGATACCCATGAAGGGAGCGACCTTCTCGATACGGGCGTCGGCGAAGCCCGGCACGAACTCGCGCAGGTAGCGCGCGATCTCGTAAATCTGTTTGCGTCCTTCGATCTCCCCGTAGGTATAGCTCTCGGGACGGGTCGAATCGACGCCGCTCACGCGCGTCATGTTGACCCAGATCTCGTCGTCGGCAAGTCCCGTGATGAGGATCGTGCGCGCCACCGGAATACGGTATCCGGCCGCCTGCGCCTGCCGGATCTGCGTGCGCAGCCCCACGGTGATGAATTTGCCCGTGCGGAACTGTTCGGGCGGCATGACGTCCATGTCGTAGACGTCGGGATGTCCGACGATCGCGTCGCGCAGCCGCTGTACGTCGACACCCTTCATGCAGAACATCAGCGTCGGCGGCTGCATGCCGCCTTCGGCGTCGCCCTTGCGGCACTCGACGCCCGCGCGGAAGG
>ERZ825324.4367-NODE-4367-length-11881-cov-5.049129_pt1 | contig 11881 bp, 6 predicted proteins | sample MGYA00519859_ERZ825324 | MGnify/ENA primary metagenome ERZ825324 (study PRJEB31778, sample SAMEA3449198) | human gut metagenome | biome: human gut; feature: human-associated habitat; material: faeces | place: United Kingdom | collected 2010/2012 ... | reverse complement strand
TAGTTTTTTTGAGGTGACCGTTGTAACGCAACCTTAGGAGGCGGACGCTCTATCCAACTGAGCTACTGGCGCATATTTCATTTTAAGGGCGACCGTCCCTCTGGCGGGGAACGCTCTTGGTTCTCTTAGGAGGCGGCCGCTCTATCCAACTGAGCTACGGGGGCACAACAGCGTTATTTTAGCGCAAAGGGCGGCGGGTGTCAATGACCGGCGGCAGAAACGGGCCGCACGGTTGCGCGCGGCGGGGAATCATGGTATGATAAACGGACTGCGCACAAAGGAGGTAGCCACATGCGTCTCATCCGCGAGGAAAAAGCCTTCATTCGGGAGGCCGTTTTGCTCATGCTCCCGATGATCTTGCAAAATTTCGTGACATTTTCCATGTCCATGGCCGACACGTTCATGGTCGGCGTGCTCGGCGAGACGGCGCTCGCCGCCGTGACGATGGCCAACAGTCCGTTTTACGTCATGCAGCTGATGATCTTCGGCGTGCAGAGCGGCATGAGCGTGCTCGTGGCGCAGTACCACGGCCGCGGCGATCAGGAGGCCATCAACCGCGTCATGGGCATCGCGCTCTTTGTTTCCACAACGATCACGGGCCTGCTCGCCATCACGGCATTCTGCATCCCGGAGCAGATCATGCGCGTGCTCACCAACAACGCCGACCTCGTCGCGCCCGGCGCGGCGTATACGCGCTACGTCGGCTTTTCGTATTTCTTCTCCGCCATCAGCGGCGTGTACATCGCCGCCCAGCGCAGCACGGAAAATCCCCGCCTCGGCGCGGTGCTGCTCACTGTGTCCGGCGCGCTGAACATCTTCCTCAACTGGGTGCTCATCTACGGCAAGCTCGGCGCGCCCATGCTCGGCTGCGCGGGCGCGGCCATCGCCACGCTCATCAGCCGCGCGTTCGAGGTCGCGGTGCTGTGCGTGTATGCCCGGTTCAGCCGCCGGCTGCCGCTCATGCCGCGCGCGCTGCTGCACCCCGGCCGCGTGATCGCAAAGGACTTTGCCAAGTACGCCCTGCCCGTCGTGTGCAATGAGTGTCTGTGGTCGCTCGCATTTTCGCTCTACACGGTCATCATGGGGCATATGGCGGACAACACGCCCATCCTCTCGGCCTACACCATCGCCGGCAACCTGCAGCGCATGCTCACCCCGGCGTCGTTCGCCGCGGGCGGCGCGGCCGCCGTGCTCATCGGGCGGGAGATCGGCCGCGGCAATCGCGATCAGGTGCAGCGCAAGGCCTGGGTGCTCGACGGGCTGGCGCTCGTCGTCGGCCTCGTGTGCATGGGCATCATCGCGCTCGTGCGCAACGTGCTGCTGCGGCCGTACATCCTGCCGCTGATGCACATGGAGGGCGCGGCGTGCGACATCGCCATGTATATGATGGGCGTGCTCATGCTTGTGCAGCCGGTGTCGAGCGTGAGCCTGACGAACATCGTCGGCGTGCTGCGCGGCGGCGGCGACGTGCGCTATGCGATGCTGTGCGACGTCGGGCCGCTGTACGCGGTGTGCCTGCCGCTGGCGGTGCTCACGGCGCTCGTGTGGAAGCTCGACATCCGGTATGTGTACCCGCTCATGTCCATCGATGTGATCGTGCAGATCTTCCTGTGCGTGCCGCGGTTGCGCTCCGGCAAGTGGATCCACGATGTGACCCGCGGTGCCGGCGAACTGGAGGCATGACGGCACGATAGCCTTCCGCTCCAGGAAAGGCATCGCTTGATGCAACCGCTCTCCCGAGGAGAAGGTAGGAGGCAGGAGGGGGCGCGCCTTGACATGTTCGCCAAATGTGGTATTCTATTTTTATTCATTTTGACCGGCTTGCCCGGCGCGGCCGGGCTGCAGAAAGAGATGAGCAGCATGAAATACGCATTTGACAACGCCAATCTGATCGACGGCACGAAGGACATGTGCGTGCAGCCCGGGCTGTGCGTGCTGACGGACGGCGGGACGATCACGGACATCGTGCCCGCCGGCACCGCCCCGGCGGGGTACACGCGCATCGACCTGCGCGGGCGCTATCTGCTGCCCGGCCTCATCAACATGCACGTGCATCTGGCCGGCAGCGGCAAGATCCAGAAAAAGCAGCGCGACAACGAAAAACTCGTGCGCCGCATCCTCTCCAATCCCGTCTCGCGCGCGGTGGCCTACCGCATGGTGTGCGGTTTTGCGCGCGACGAGCTGCTCGGCGGCGTGACGACGATCCGCACCGTCGGCGGGCTGAGCACGTTCGACACGCGCCTGCGCGACGAAATTGCAGTCGGCCGCCGCGTCGGTCCGCGCATCCTGGCCGCCAACGAGGGCATCTCCGTGCCCGGTGGGCACATGGCTGGTTCCGTCGCCATCGCTGCCGGGACGATCGACCAGGCGCTGGCGCAGGTGGACGCCGTGCACGCGCAGGGCGCCGACCTTGTGAAACTGATGATCACCGGCGGCGTCATGGACGCGACCGAGCGCGGCGTGCCCGGCGAGCTGAAGATGCCGCCCGAGATGGTGCGCGCCGTGTGCGAGCGGGCGCACGCGCTCGGCTACACCGTGGCAGCGCACACCGAGTCGCCCGAGGGCGTGCGCGTGGCGCTGGAAAACGGCGTGGACTCCATCGAGCACGGCGCAAAGCCGGACGAGGAAATTCTGCGTCTGTTTCACGAGCGGGGCGCGTTCTTGTGCGTGACGCTCTCGCCCGCGCTGCCGTACGCGCTCTTTGACCGCTCGGTCACGCACCTGACCGAGGTCGAACAGTTCAACGGCAATGTGGTTTTCGAGGGCATGGTCGCGTGCGCGAAGGCCGCGCTGGCGCACGACATTCCCATCGCGCTCGGCAACGACGTCGGCTGCCAGTGGATCGCGCAGTACGACTTCTGGCGCGAGCTGTGCTACTTCCACAAGTACACCGGTGCGTCCAATGCCTGCGCACTCTACTGCGCCACAGGGCAGGCCGCGCGGCTGGCGGGGCTCGGCGGCGTGACCGGCACGCTCGCCCCCGGCATGAGCGCGGACATGATCGTCGCGGCCGGAAACCCGCTCGACGATCTGCGCGTGCTGCGCACGCTCGATATGGTCGTCGCGCGCGGCCGGGTCATCGACCGGCCGAAGGTCCGGCGCAACGCCCAGCTCGACGCCGGGCTCGATCCCCTGCTCGCCTGAGCGGGACACTTAAAAACCAGGTGATGCTATGAAAGCGCTTTCTCAGCCGCTGTTCGCCTCCCTGCGCGGGTACGACAGGGCACAGCTCGGGCCGGATCTGTTCTCCGGCGTGCTCATCGCGCTGCTGTCCATCCCGATCTCGATGGGCTATGCCCAGCTGGCCGGTCTGCCGCCGGTCTACGGGCTGTACGGGTCGCTGGTGCCGATTTTGCTGTTTGCAATGCTCAGCACGACGCGGGAGTTCATCTTCGGCGTCGATGCCGCGCCGGCCGCCATGATCGGCGCGGTGGTCACGTCGCTCGGCATCGCGCCCGGCGGCGCGGAGGCCATGCGCATCGTGCCGGTGCTGACGCTCTACGTCGCGCTGTGGCTGGCCGTGTTCGCGCTCGTGCGCGCGGATAAGGCCGTCGATTACATCTCCGAGCCCGTCATGGGCGGGTTCATCAGCGGCGTCTGCTGCGAGATCATCCTCATGCAGGTGCCAAAATTGCTCGGTTCCGGCACCGGCACGGGCGAGCTCTTCGAGCTGCTGGGGCACATTTTTGACGCGGCAAAGGTCATCAACTGGCCGACTGCCGCGCTCGGTTTTGCGACGCTGGCGATCCTGCTCATCGCGCCGCGCAAATGGCCGAAGGTGCCGTGGGTGCTCGTGATGATGGTGCTCGGCGGGCTGCTCGGTGCGTTCGCGCCGCTGGACGACTGGGGCGTCGCGCTGCTGGCCGCCGTGCCGCGCGGCCTGCCGAAGGTCGTGCTGCCGGATCTCACCGCGCTGCCGTTCATGCAGGCGCTCGTGGCGACGCTGCCGGTCGCGGCCGTCATTCTGGCCGAGACGCTGCTGGCCTCGTCCGGTACTGCGCAGAAAAACGGCTACCGCCTCAACGGCCGCCGCGAGATCGCGGCGTATGCCGTGGGCAACGTTGCTGCCGGGCTCGTCGGCTGCTGCGTCGTGTCGGGCAGCGTGTCGCGCACGGCCGTCAACGAACGCAACGGCGGCAGGACGCAGCTCGTGTCCGTCATGGCGAGCGTGACCATGCTCGTCGTGCTGCTCGTTGCCACGCCGCTCATCCGCTTTCTGCCCGTGCCGGTGCTGACGGCCATCGTCGTCAACGCGCTCATTGGGGCGACGGAGTTCGGCATCGCGCGGCGGCTCTGGCGCGTCAACCGCGTGGAGCTCGGCATCTTCGCCGGGGCGTTTCTGGGCGTGCTGCTGCTCGGCGCGATCAAGGGTGTGCTCGTGGGCATGGTGCTGTCGTTCATCGACGTGCTCATGCGCGCGGCGGCGCCGCAGCGCACCTTCCTCGGTACGCTGCCGGGCAAGGCGGGGTTCTTCCCAATCGACCGTGTCAGCGGCGTGCAGGCCCTGCCGCACATCGTGCTCTACCGCTTCAGCGGCAGCTTGTTCTTTGCCAACATCCGCCGCTTTCAGGAAGACATCGAGGGCGCGCTGCAGCCCGATACGCAGGCCGTCATCGTGGACGGCAGCGCCATCGTGAGCGTGGACATCACCGCGTGCGACCGGCTCGTCGCGCTCAACCGCAAGCTGCGCGCGCAGGGCGTGCGCTTTTACCTGACCGAGCATATCGGCGAGGTCAACGACCAGCTGCGGCACTTCGAGGCCGGGGAGCTGATCGAATCCGGCGCGGTGCGCCGCACGATCCAGGGCGCGCTGCGCGATGCCGGCGCGGCCGTCGACATCGGCGGGGCGCAGCAGCGCATTCCCGACAACATGGACGATATCCGCCAACTGCAGGAGCTTGAGTGGCTCTACGGCGCGGACGCCGAGGTGCAGATCGAGCGCAACGTGCAGCTCATGCTCGCGCGCATGCGCGCAACGGACGACAAGGATGCCCGCCGCACCATGCTCGAGCACTTCCTCAACGAGGACTTCCACTTCGGCAGCATCGACACCGACGAGGTGCTGCTGCATTTGGAGGGCCACACGGACGAGCTGGCTGCGCTGCTCGGCAACTCCGAGGACGATGTGTTCACCGACCTCGAGGTCGAGCGCGACAGTCTCATCGACCGCGTCGAGCAGGACTATCCCGAGCTCGTTGCGCACGTGCGCGAGCGGCGCGACCACCTCGACCACGACTTCCGCGCAAACCACCCGTCGAGCGCTGCCCGCATCGAGGCCCGCCGCGCGCAGCTGCACGCACGCATCGAGCGCGAGCGCGCGGAGCGAAACGAGCGCCGCGCCCAGCACGCCGCCGCGCATCAGGAGCGGCACGAGCAGCACGCCACCGAGCAGCAGCTGCGTCATGAGCAGCAGCTCGAGGTGCGCCTGCGCCGTCAGGCGGAGGAGCAGGTCGCGCGCGAACAGCGCCAGGCGGCGGAGCTGGCCCGCAAGGCGCAGCACGCGGCCGAAAAGGCCCAGCGCCATGCGCAGCACGCGGCCGAGCGCGCGCAGAAGCAGGCCGATCATCTGGCCGAAAAGGCGCAGCGTCATGCCGAGCGTGCGGCTGCACACAGCCGCCGCGACCACAAGGACTGAGCGCGGGCGCAGATACAAAATACAGTATGAAGCGGAAGGGACAGCTGCCCCTTCCGCTTTTTGCTGCGTGCAGGCGGTGCCGCCGGTCGTGCGCCGGCCGAAGCGGCGGTTTTCGTGCCGCGCCGCGCGCAGCGGGGCGGACACTGTCGTGGTGACATGACACATGTCGGAATATCGGTTTACATAACGCAAGGCGCATTCGACACATTCTGCCTGTCGAATGCCGGCGAGATTTCCCGATATACTTCGAAAAATTGTATCTTTCGACGGTTATTATCAGATTATGTCAACGGAAAACTAGAGCAATTCGCCAAAAATCACATTGTTCTCGCATTCCAGATATGGTAAAATATCCTCGCAAGACAGGGGAAACGAGCGATTCGGCAGAGAGCTGACCGCAAGCCTGAATTTTTGCGGAGGAGAAAGTTATGGAAACGAAAATCAGTGTTCTGCTCGCCGACCCCGGCGAACAGTACCGCGCGGCCTATTCCAAGGCCATCGGCCAGGAGACGGATATGGAACTGGTCGCCCAGACGGACAATGGGCTGCGCGCGGAAGAACTCATCACCAAATTCCAGCCCGATGTCGTGGTGCTCGACCTCGTACTGCCGAATCTGGACGGCCTGTCCCTGCTGACGCATCTGCGGGCGAAAAATGCATCGTCCCGCGTGATCGTCACCTCCGCGATCTGTAACGATCAGGTGCTGATGGAATGTGCGGAGCTCGGCACGACGTACTTTATGCAAAAGCCGTTTGACCCGCCGCTGCTCGTGCAGCGCATCCGCCAGACGGCCCGGCCGCGCCAGCGCACCGGCGGCGCGGGCACGCAGCTTGCCGCGGCGGAGCCCGAGCCCTCGCTCGAGAGCGTCGTTACCGATGTCATCCACGAGATCGGCGTGCCCGCGCACATCAAGGGCTACCAGTACTTGCGCGAGGCCATTTTGCTGACCATCGATGACATGGATATCATCAACTCCGTGACCAAGGTGCTCTATCCCGAGGTCGCGCGCAAGTTCAACACGACGCCCTCGCGCGTCGAGCGCGCCATCCGGCACGCGATCGAGGTCGCATGGGACCGCGGAGATATCGAGACGCTGCAGAAGTTTTTCGGCTACACGGTCTCGAACATCAAGGGCAAGCCGACGAATTCGGAGTTCATCGCCATGATCGCCGACTGCCTGAGCCTGCGGCAGAAGCAGGCGAGTGTGCACTGAATGCACAAAAGGAGAGCAAGAGGATGCAGCAAGCCCCCGGACATTCCGTCCGGGGGCTTGCTGTGCGATGGGTGGGTAACTTTGGGGGATGCGCCCGCTCACCAGCTCGGGAGCAGGGCAATGAAATCGTCCAGATCATAGTAGCTGCCGCCCTGCGGGCTGAGATCCGGCGCGGCGGCGTAGGCGCTGCCCGGCGTGGCCGTGACGGCGAGGGAGGCCGAATCGACCTGCGTGCGCAGCGTAATCTGGCTCGGCGTGAGCGAGATATAGAGCGGCGACGCCGCGATGTTCGCCGTGATGTTCAGCGCCCCGTCGGCATAGCCGAACTCGGAGATCGCGCCGACGACGCTTGCAAACGACAGGTGCTCGAAGAAGTACGTGTAGGCTTCAATGGCGTTCTGCACGGCTTGGCGGTCGATGCCCGGCGTGATGGTGAGCACGGCGTAGAGCGCCTGCTCGAGCGAGCCCATGGACGCCTCGACATGGTGCCAGCCGAAGTCGATATAGACGCGGTTGTTCCAGAATGTGACGGTCAGGTCGCGGCCGAGGATCTGCGACACGGCGCGCGCCGCGACAGGCTTGCCGAGCGAGAGCACGAGGTCGGTATCGAGACTGTAGCCGTTGACGGACACGGTCGCGGCCATGCCCATGGCCTGCGCGCCGACATAGCGCTCAAGCACCGGGGCGAAGGGCTGCAGCTGCGAGAGAGTGACATAATCGCCGCTCGTGGGGGTGAGCGTGGTGGCGGAGCCGGACGTGCCGGTGATGGTCACGCGCACCGTCCAGCCCGCGGCCGTGACGGTCACGCTGTCGGCCGAGAGGGCGGCGGAGACAGGTGTGCCCGCGATGTTCAGCTGCGCGTGCAGCGCGTTATCCGACCACGCAAGATCCTGGATGCTGTCCACGGCGGACTGCGGCGTGAGCTCGTGGAAAAACTGCGCGTAGGCGTTGCCGGCGGCCGCGGCGTCGTTTGCCCCGGCGAGCCTGCCCGCCCAGGCGACGAGGTCCTTGATCTCGCTGCCCGTGCCGCTGACGTGGATGTTCCCGGCCGAGACGTACACCGTACTGCCGATGTACTCGGCCGTGACGGTCACGCCGTCGACCGTGGTGGTGAGCGCGGCGTCATAGCCGCCGGAGGTTTTGGTCACGGTGGCCGTGCCCGTGAGGCTCAGCGGGCCGCTGAGCGCGACGTTAAACGTTGCAGTTTTGGCGGTGGCTGCGTCCATGAGTGGGCTCACGAGGCTCAGCGCGCCGGTGAGGTCCGTGTAGCCCTCGAGGGACTGCACCTGGAAGCCGCCGTAGTACGGCGTGGCGGTGATGTGCATGCGCGCGCCGCCGAAGTTGAGCGCCACGTCCACGCGCGTCAGGCGCAGGGCGTCCGGATCCGTGAGCAGGACGGTGCCGGAGATCATCGGGTCGTTGAGCCGGATGGTCATGCCGGTGTCGGTCTCCTGCATGGCGACGTTTTTCGTCAGCGCGGTCATGCCGGCCGCGTCGAGCGAGATGTTCGGGATCTGCACGCCGAGGTAGCCCGCGACCGTGCGCGCCGCGTCGATCGTGTCGCTCGCGCGCAGGACGATCTTCTGGCTGCCGAAGGCGACGTACACGCGCTCGTTGCTGTAGGCCGCGAAGAGGTCCACGCCCGCGACATTGCCGCGCACCTGGAAGGCCGTCTGGTCGATGTCCACGTGCGCCGTCAGGCCGTAGGACTGGCCGTTGGCGGTGACCGTGAGGCTGTAGTTCGGCGTGCGGCGGAAGAAGTCGCGCACCATGGCCTGCGTGTCCTGCCCGCCGTCGGAGAGCTTGCCGAGGTTGTTGGGGTCATATTCGGTCTCGAGGTAGTGCTGGAACTCCGTCTGGTCGTCGGTCACGGCGCCGAAGTCCGTGAACACCTCGGAGAGCGTGCTCGTGCAGTTGAGGCTGCCGAGGCCGGACATGGACACGGTGTAGCTCTCCACGGTGTCCATCTGCAGGAGGTCCCAGTTGGCGTCGATCGTCCAGACCATGTGCACGGCCGTGAATTCGGGGTTTTTCGCCGCGCCGCTGTACGTGCGCACCTGGTGGCGGTAATACGCGCTCGCGCCGGCCGGCTCGAGGTCGAAGGTGAGGGTGTAGGTGCCGTCGTCGTTCGCGGTCATGGACGGATTCTGCACCGTGTCGCGGCTGATGACGTAGTTGCTGAGGTTGCGCGGGTCCTGCCCGTAGGCGTCCTGATAGTCCTGCTGCGAGATGGCCACGATCTGGTCGCTCCAGGCGGCGGTGTCGCCGCTGATGGAGCTGGCCTTGCGCACGAGGATGGCCCCGTCCTTGAAGTATTTCTGCTCGCCGAGCTTGACGAACATGCTCGTGCTGATGGCCTCGGTAAAGACGCTGTCGCTCGTCACGACGCGCACGTTGTGCACGGCCTGATTGTAGTCGATGAAGCCGACTTTCGCCTTCGTCTCGCCGGTCGTCTCGGAGCGGTAGGTCTCCTGATCCATGACGCCGGTTGTGATGTAGATGTTGTCCTCCGCGCTCTGGCCGGAGGGGTCGCCGTCCGGGCGGGAGAGCGTCGTGCTCGCGCCGCCGGCGCCGTCATCGTCGCCGCCGCCGACTGCGCCGGGAATGATGATCGCCGCCGCGATCGCCAGCGAGGAAGGTCTCGAGTATGCGAAAAAGCACTTTTCGGCTCAGGATACGTCGATCTGGTGCGGCACGGTCGACTCGGAGCTGACGGTCAAGTCGTACATCGTACCCGGGCTGGGCGACGCGGGCGATCTGGCCTACGGCGACAAAATGTAAGCGTTCGGCGCGGTTCGCCGCTTTGGCCGCCCGGGCGCATTCCGTCCGGACGTCGGTCGCCCGCATAATCCCGAAAGGAAAATGGAGAATCCCGAACTGGAACTGGCCCGCCGTTTCGTCGAACGGACGGCAACCAGCGTATTTCTGACCGGCAAGGCCGGCACGGGCAAGACGACTTTCCTGCGCGAGCTGCGCGCGCGCAGTCCGAAGCGGATGATCGTTCTGGCGCCGACCGGCGTAGCCGCGATCAATGCCGGCGGCGTGACGATCCATTCGTTCTTCCAGCTCGCGTTCGCCCCCTACGTTCCGGAGTCGGAACGGGGGATCGCGCCGGGCCGGCCGCGGGAAGCGGTGCGCTTCAGCCGGCAGAAGATCGCTATTATCAAGAGCATCGACCTGCTTGTGATCGACGAGATCAGCATGGTGCGCGCCGACGTGCTCGACGCCGTGAGCGACGTGCTGCGCCGCTTCCGCGACCGCCGCAAACCGTTCGGCGGAGTGCAGCTGCTGCTGATCGGCGACGTGCAGCAGCTGGCTCCGGTCGTGCGCGACGAGGAGTGGGCGCTGCTGCGGACATTTTACGACTCTCCTTTTTTCTTCGACTCGAAGGCGCTGAAGCAAACCGATTACGTCGGTATCGAGCTGCAGCGCGTCTACCGCCAGAGCGACGGCCGCTTCGTCGAGCTGCTGAACCGCGTGCGCGACGGCCGGGTCGACCGCAACGTGCTCGACGAGCTGAACCGCCGCTATGTCCCCGGCTTCCGTCCCGGGGACGACGAGGGCTACATCACGCTCACGTCGCACAACCATACGGCCGACGCGATCAACGAGCGGCGGCTTGCCGAACTCGACGCTCCTTCGCACACGTTCGAGGCCGAAATCGAGGGGGCCTTTCCCGAATATCTTTATCCGACGCATCCGTCCCTCATGCTGAAGAAAGGGGCTCAGGTCATGTTCGTCAAGAACGATCCGTCGCCCGAGAAGCGCTATTACAACGGGCGGATCGGCACGGTCACGGCTTTGGACGAAAATCGGGTCGAGGTGCTTCCCCGGGGCGAGAGCGTCCCGATCGCCGTCGAACCGGCCGAGTGGACGAATGCGAAATACGTGATCGACCCCGACTCGAAAGAGATTTCCGAACGGATCGAAGGACGGTTCGTGCAGTATCCGCTGCGGACGGCCTGGGCGATTACGATCCACAAAAGTCAGGGTCTTACTTTCGACCGGGCCGTGATCGATGCCGCCGCGTCGTTTTCGCACGGGCAGGTCTATGTCGCGCTGAGCCGGTGTCGCAGTCTGGACGGGCTCGTGCTCAGTTCGCCGCTCGACGAGCGCTGCATCGTCGGCGATCCGACCGTGCAAGGGTTCTGCGAGCGGGTGTCGTCCGAACGACCCGACGGGACGGAACTTGAGCGGCGGAGCAGGGCTTATTACCGCGACTTGCTGCTCGAACTGTTCGACTTCGACTCGCTCGGCGCGTCGCTCCGCCGGCTCGGGGATTTCGTCGCCGAGCATTTCGGCAAGCTCTATCCGAAGCTGGCCCTCCAGTGGCAGCAGGGGACCGCCGAGTTCGGCGCGTCCGTGACGGATGTCGCCCGGCGATTCCGTTTGCAGCTCGAGAGCCTGCTTCGCAGCGACGAAAGCGAACGGCTGCGCGAGCGCGTCGTGAAGGGCGCGGCCTATTTCGCCGAACAATGCGGGCGAGTCGTCGCCCCGCTGATCGAGGCCAGCTATGTCGAAACCGACAGCAAGGAAACGCGCAAGGCGCTCGCCGGCCTGCTCGATCTTTCCGGCGAGCGGTTGCGTGTCAAGACGGCCACGTTGGAGGCGGCCTCCGGCGGTTTCGACGTGTTCCGGCATTTGGAAGCGCGGGCTCGGGTGGCGGCCGAAGGCGCGGCGGCACGGACGAAGAAAGAGACGAAGGCTACGGCCGGAGAAGACGTGCTGCATCCCGAGCTGTTCGAGCGGCTGAGGCTGTGGAGACGCGAACAAGCCGCCGAGGCGGGCGTGCCGGCCTATGTGGTGATGAGCCAGCAGGCGCTGCTCGGCATTGCGAATCTGTTGCCCGGGTCGAGTGCCGAGCTCGGACGTATCAAGGGCGTGGGTCCCAAATTGGTCGAACGCTACGGGGAACAGGTTCTTTCGATCGTCGCTCTTTATCGGGCCGAGCGTGGCGACGACCTCGATTTCGAGGCCCGGCGCCAGGCCTCTGAGGCCTCCGACCGGAAGAGCCCGCGTACTGAGAGCGGAG
>ERZ825324.4365-NODE-4365-length-11884-cov-10.149463_pt1 | contig 11884 bp, 10 predicted proteins | sample MGYA00519859_ERZ825324 | MGnify/ENA primary metagenome ERZ825324 (study PRJEB31778, sample SAMEA3449198) | human gut metagenome | biome: human gut; feature: human-associated habitat; material: faeces | place: United Kingdom | collected 2010/2012 ... | reverse complement strand
TTCATCAAAGCAGAGATTCTCGGGCAGTCTTGCGACTCTTGACTTCAATTCAACGTCTTCGTCAATTATTCTGATGACGCTTAAAGGCGAACAGTGACAGATTTTGGCGATGCCTGACGCATTGATTGAGCAGCTGCTTTGCGGCACTACATTTAAAAAACACGGCAAAAACATTAGTTCGCATTGAAAAAGGGAGCAAAAAGTGTCAAAACAGCTTGAGATAACGCTTTCAAGAAACTATAATAAACTATGTAGTTATTTCACTTGAGTTAGGGGGCATGATCAATGAGGATGCTGACGTTGAATTGCCATTCTTTGTTAGATTATGATTCTGACAAGCAGATTCAAGAAATAGTCGATCAGATCGTCAGAGAAGAAATTGACGTCTTGTCGCTGCAAGAAGCAAATCAATCACAGTTTGAATCGGCAATCGCTGAAGACGAATTGAAATCATTGGGGTATAAAGAACCAGCGGAAGGCAACGCAATTATCAAGAAGGACAATTTTGCCTATCGGTTATCAAGAGCGTTGAAAAAAGTGAAGCTTGATTTTAAATGGTCGTGGAATTCGGCCTATGGAGAAGCAGACGGACTTGAATGGGGAGTTGCGCTTTTTTCGCGTCTTTGTTTGACCAACGTTCACAGTACTTTGATTTCAAGCAGCGATTTTGCGGGTAATCTGACGAAAAGGTGCGTTTTATTGGCTCAGTTGTCCGATGAAATGAAAACAGTGGTGGCGGCCGTGCATTTTAACGGTGAAAATTCATCGGAATTTCGGCATGAGTGGAGCAATTTGATGGAAACGATTGCGGGATTGGGGCTGAGCAATTGTCCATTATATCTGCTCGGGAATTTCAATGTTGACGCAGAAGTTGATACGGGAAGCTATACGCTGATGTGTCAGGAATTTGAGGATACATACTGTTCTGCAATTTCAAAAGGCGACGGCATGACCGTCCGCGGCAAACTTGACGGATGGGATGACAGCGGAATTTCTGAGCGTTTGGACTATATTTTGACGAATGCGCAAAATGAAGTGTCTTACAGTCGCATTTGTTTTGACGGAAACATCGGTCCGCGCATTTCGAACCATGCAGGGGTTTTGATTGAGGTCTCAGATGATTCCGAAACGTGTTCTGCATAAGCAAAATTTGATATAATTCAGGTATGAACAGATTGGAGTGATTAAAGTGACAAAAAAAGCAGCGGTAATTTTGGCACCGGGTTGTGAAGAAATCGAGGCTTTGTCAGTGGTTGACGTTTTGCGTCGTCTGAATGTCAAATGCGACATGGTTGGTTTGTTTGAAACGAAAGTTGACGGTGATCACGGCATTCTCCTGACCTGCGACAAGACTGTTGATGAAAGTCTGCTTGACTATGATCTCGTGGCTTTTCCGGGCGGACTTAAAGGCGCCCAAAATCTGCGCGATTCAAGCAAGCTTGAAAAGCTGATGGTTAAAAGGCAAAAAGACGGCAAGTGGAATGCGGCAATGTGTGCTGCTCCGATGGCATTTGCCAGATACGGTCTGCTTGACGGGGCAAAATACACGATGTACCCAGGCATGAATGATGATATCAGCTCTGAAGTTGACAATGGGTCATTCAAAGAAGACGTCGTCGTCATTGATGAAGAAAAGCATCTTGTGACGAGTCGCGGACCGGCAACCGCATTGGCATACGCATATGCGATTGCAGAGGTTTTGGGAGTCGACACAAAAGCAATCAAGCATGGGATGCTGTACGATTTCCTGCTTGAAAACAATTAGCCGAAACGCGAAAAGAGCTCGAGACTTGTTCTCGAGCTCTTTTTGTTAGTGCTTCTTCAAAAGCTTTAAAGCAGTGATGACGCCGGAAACGATGGCGATCACGAAGAGAATTTCTCCGATGATAATCGTGAAAAAACCTGGTTCGTGAAGCATCCCGTATTCATCGACGTAGGAGGACAGGTTGCCGATGAAAGGAATGGCAAAACTCAAACCCAAAAGAAGAAGCGGGAATCTGAAACTTTTCATGCCTTGATTGTAACAAGAATTTGTTTCCTATTGGTTAAAAACAGGTTAAGAAAAAGTAAAACAAGACCGAATGCCGATTCGGTCTTGTTTTTTCAAGTTAAATTTATCAGACTTTGAATCGATTTGCCTGTTCGTCCAATTGTTCGGCAATCTGTTGCAAATCAGCCACGTGTTGCGTAAATTCGTCCATCGTTGCCAGAACTTCTTCGGAATTTGCGGAAACTTCTTCCGTTCCAGCTGCATTTTCCTGCGTTGAAGCAGAGATGCTTTCAAGGCCTTCGAGCACTTTGGCTTGGACTTCTTCGATTTTCGTTGAAGCTTCAGCGACTCCGGAAACTCTTTCGGCCATGTCCTGATTGCGCTTGAAGACTTCCATCGTTGATTTGATGGCTTCTTGAATCAGCTTGGACTGCTTTTGACCGCCTTCGACGGAACTGTTCGTCTTGTCGACCATTTCAGTTGACTGATTCTTGATGTTGTCGATAATGCCTTCGATTTCCTTCGTCGAAGCCGCGCTTTGTTCGGCAAGCTTGCGAATTTCTGCCGCAACGACTGAGAAGCCTTTGCCGGCTTCGCCTGCGCTGGCAGCTTCAATCGAAGCATTCAAGGCAAGCAGGTTCGTCTGACGCGAAATTTCGTTGATGACGTTGATGATCTTGGTAATGTCTTGAATATTAGTATTCATGTTCTGGACGCTTTGAGACAAGGCTTTCATATCATCGAGTTCAGCCACCCAGTTGCTGTTGACCTTGTCCATCGTGTTCATGTTGGCCTGATTGATTTTGGACGATTCGTCGGATTCAGCGTTCATTTGCTGAACGCTCTCGTTCAATTCGTCGATAACCTTGGAAAGCTCTTCAAGCTTAGTTACGCTTTCCTGCGTTTCCTGAGCCTGTGAACTCGTAACATCGGCAATGCCCGTAATCGTTTGTGCGACTTCGTCAACTGCGCGATCAGTCTGCTTGGAAAGATCGAGCAATGAAGTCGACATTTCATCAACTTTGGCAGAGTTGGTCTGAACATGTCCGATCAGTTTTGCGGTTGCGTCGATCATTAGATTATATTCATATGCGATCTGATTGAATTCGTGTCCGTTTGGATCGGGACTGACGAATTTTGCAGCCAGCTTCTTGAGCAGATGCTGCTTGATTGACGGATCGTATTTATCAAGTTTGTTCAGATTGCCCGAAGCGGCTTCTTGAATCCGATTTTTGAAAATACCGACTCCGTCTGTGATCCAACGAACGGAAGCAATCGTTGCAATTACGATTAAAATGCCGATAACGATGAAGATAAAGACCGTATTTCTGAACAAAGCGGTTTGCTCCGTTGTTAAATCTTTTTTGCTGACTTTGGCAAACGTCCATGTCACGCTTGAATTGTTGCCCTTGTCAAAATAGATGTCCTGCGTTTTGCTTTCGCCTTTGATATGTAATGTTCCCTTGCGCTTCTTGGAATTCGCAATTGCTTTAAATTCAGGGGACCAAGAGATATTTTTGCCGATTTTATAAACCGTGCCCGCGTTTTCGTTGCCCGTTGAATTGATAACGTTCCCTGTATTTGAAACAAGCGTAAGACTGCCGGTTCTTCCGACTTTCATGTCGGCAAATTCGTTGATGATGTTATCGTATGAAATGTCGAAACATATTACGCCTGAATCGCCTTTCTTGTTTCTGACGACGGTCGATGCGGTCGTCATCCATTTGCCCGTTGCTTCAAGGTAATGCGGCGGCGTCCAGTAGATCTGCCCCTCTTTTTGAATCGCGCCCTTATACCAATCTTTCGTCCTCAAATCGGCCGTATCCTTGATGCCCTTAGCACTTGTGAACTTGCCGTTTTGATTGATGAAAATAACATTCGTATATGAGTCGTCTCCTGAAATGGTAAGTTGCAGATCGCGCCTGATCTGCTTGAAATCAAAATCGTTTTCAAATATTGGCTGACGAGAAACCTCTGTCAGCTTGTCATTCGTTGTTTTGCTCAGATCGGTTCGTGCTTTTTGAATCGTTGCGACTGCGCTTTGCTTGGCAAGATCGTTTCGTTCTCGCAGCGTGTCAATGTTGATTATATATGAATTGATTGCCATAATGACGATCGGAACGAACCCGAGAATCAAGAGCATGCTCATAATCGCTTTGCTGATGCTCTTGCTCCGTCTCTTAGTTGTATTTTTCACATTCATAACCTCCAGTACTGTTTGATATGAAAATTATACAAAAATGACATGATGGAAATTTATGTTTTTTTTGAAATAAAGAAAGAAAACCAATTATCAAATCGAAGATTTTTTGATGATTGGTTTTTATAATTGTGATTATAATGGTAAGAAACGTTCAAGCATTTAATTGTTTAAATCTTGAGAATTCGTGATGGCTTTGAAATTCGTATAAACATACAATCCGTCTGCGGTAGAACCTTTAATGTCGGTGATTTTTTTGCCTTTGATCAGTTTCAGCGCGGTTTCGATACACTTTTCCCCTTGAATCTTTAACGGCTGGGAGGCGGACATTCCCATTTCGCCTGCACTGATTTTGGCCTTGCCCTCAGTCGTTGCATCCACCCCGCAGACGATCGGCAATTTTTTGTGAGCTTTCTTAAAGGCTTTGATGGCCCCGAGCGCCATATCGTCGCTGTTTGATGCGATAACGTCGCATGGCTGGCCGGTTTTTAAGAACAGTTCCATCTGCTGTTCGGCTTTGTCTTCGTCCCAATCGGAATAGTCGGTGAAGACGTAATTGACGCTTCTTCCGGATTTTTCAAGCGTTTCTTTGAAAGTATTGGTGCGTTTTTCAGTAACGAGCCCGCTTTGACCTTTCAAAATTGCAACGTTCAGTTCTTGTTTGCTCGTGTGCTCCAAAACGTAATTTGCCTGAAGGCGTCCGGCCATTTCTTCTTTCGGTCCGACATAGACGTCTTGATTTGCTTTTAAGACGCTTTCTGACGGTTGAAAATTATAGAAGACGACGGGAATTTTTCCGGCAATAGCAATCATTTCCTGCGCAGTATCGGCATCGACCGGTCTGATCAGGATGGCGTCATAGTGGTTTTGGACGACTTTTTTCAGTTGTTTGATCTGTTTTTCGCTGTTTTGATCAGAATTATAAACGTCAACCGTTGCTCCTTTTTCAGATGCGGCATTTTTGATGGACGAAGTCAGACTGTTGATTAATGCAGAGTCGTTCGTGTGCGTCAAGACAGCGATGCGCTTGCCGTTTCCGGACTGGCTTTCGTTTGTCATCATGCCGCAACCCGTTGCTGCAAGCATAAAACACGTCAAAACCAGCATCATTTTGATAAATTTTTTGAACATGCTTTTTTCCTCCTGTTTGCTCAGACTCTGAAATGCTTGACTTGATCGGCAAGCTTTTCTGAAGTAGCAGCCAAATGCTGTGATTCTTCGGCAAGAACAGTACTGTTTTCGGAAATATTCTTGGCTTGTGAAAGCGTCGTTTCCGAAGTAGCGTGAATTTCGTCCGAACTTGCTGCCTGCTCTTCTGAAATGGCGGCAACGTTTGTCGCAACTTGATCAACGCTGTCGATTTCTTCGACGACCTTTGAAATGACGTTGCTTGTTTCTTGAATGTTATGGTAGATCGTGTCGAAACTTTCAACGGCCGTATTAATCAAAACGGCACTGGAGTTGATGTCTTTAACGCTTGAGCTGGCTTGTTGAACCGTATTGGCGACAAGTCCGTTGACTTGATCGATTAATTCTGAAATTTGTGAAACAGATTCAGCGCTGCTCTTGGCCAGGTTGTTGATTTCGGTTGCCACGACCGCAAAGCCTTTGCCTGCCTCTCCGGCACGGGCTGCTTCAAGCGATGCGTTAAGTGAAAGGAGGTTTGTCTGATGAGCAATTTCACCGATGATTTTCACGATATTGACGATCTCGCCTGATGCTTTGCCGACCGAATTGATGGAGTCTTGGAGAGTCGTAACTGAGGATTGGATATTTTCGAGCGCCGTAACGACTTGTTTCATATCCTCTCGCCCTTTGTTTGAAACCTCGACCGTATCGTTCATCTTGTTTCTGGCATGATCGCTGTTGTCCTTGGTGTCGGTGACGACTTCTGCCAGCTGACTTGCATTTTCAGCGATGTCGTTGACGGAAATTGCCAACTGATCAACGGTCATGTTAAGTTCGTTCATTGATTTTGACTGAGTATCCGATGCGGAACTCATTTCGTTTGCGACACGTTCGCTGTCAAGGGCTTGTTTTTCGAGGGTGTGCGAAATGGTTGTGATGGAGCTGATCATTTGCCGCATGTAAGCGATGAATTTTGAAACGCTGCGACCCATTTCAGCGATTTCGTCGTTGCCGTTCGTCCTGACGGAAACGGTAAAGTCGCCGCCGGCCATTGCCGTGATGACCTTTGTCATTTCCTTGACGGGCTTGATCGCGACGTGCGTTACGCGTTCAACGACGATGCACATGATCAAAAGCGCAATGAGACTGACGATTGCCATGATGATTCTCAGGTTTGAAAGGTCGGCCAAAACAATGCTTGACGGAATATATGAAACGAGAATCCAATCGGTTCCTTCAATCTGGGAAAATGCAGTAAAGTTTTCTCCGAGCGTTTGGGTGGAGTAGTTGCTTTTTTTGATTTCCTTTTTGGCTTGTGCGTAAATTTCAGGCTGGTCTGATGAACCGATTTTTTCTGAAACGTAGCTTGAATTGCGATCTGCCATAATTTGCATCGTATTTTTGTTGACGAGGAAAGCCTTGGCACCCTCCATCGAAATGCTTGAATTAACAATGTTCGAAATGCGATCAAGGCTGAAATCCGCAGCAATGACGCGAACATTCTTGCTGTTGTCGTCAAGCATCCCGGCTGCGCTGATGACTTTGCTGCCGTCTTCGCTCGTATACGGATCGCCAAATGCCATGTTGACGCGAGTCAGACCTTCCTTGAACCAGGTAGAGTTCAAAGGATTGCTGATTGTTTTGTCCGACTTTTTGGCTTTGATGACCTTGCCATTTTGATCTGCTATGTAAATTCCGTTTTTAGAATTGGCATTAAAGTCATAGTAGCTGTCGACCGTTTTCTGGAGCGACTTCTCGTTCTGTCGATCGGCTTCGATGGCTTTTTTGGCCGAATTGAACGAATTAAGATTTTCCGTCATCCAAGCTTCAATATTTGAACTTTGTTTGTCAACGGACGTTTCCAAAAGTTCTTCGGCATTTCTTTTGATCATCGAAGCAGAAACGTTATAGGCAATTACGACCAGGACGATGATCATCGCACTGGTAATTGGGATGATTGCCGATAAAAGTTTAGCTTTGATAGAGAATTTGGAATTTTTTTTCAAAGACATATCCTCCTATAATATAAATTATTTTAAATAAAGTATATGATTCGCTAATAATAATATCGGAGGAGCGTTTAAAAAATAAACCCCACAATATGTATATGAGACGATAATGATAAGTTTATAATCTTGTATGGCGTCTGATGAGGTCAGTTTTGCAACAATTATGCATTTTTTGCCTAAATCAGAGCGGGATACTGTATAATTGCAATTGAGCGCCATTGCTCAATCGTTAAAATTAAGGGGTGGTAATTTTGAAGCAACCGATCATTTCATTTAAAAACGTCATCAAGTGCTACGATGACGACGTGCCGGTATTGAAGAATGTCAGTTTCGAGATTGAGGAGGGAAAATTCTATACTCTGCTCGGTCCTTCCGGATGCGGCAAAACAACGATTTTAAGAATGATTGCGGGCTTTTCAGAGCCGACTGAAGGCGACATTTATTTTGAAGGGAGAAGAATCAACAACGTCCCTGCAAATAAACGACAGGTTAATACGGTTTTTCAAGACTATGCATTATTTCCGCACATGGACGTGTATGACAATATTGCATTTGGCTTAAGAGTTAAAAAACTTCCGAAAGATCAGATTGATCAAAAGGTCAAAGAAGCATTGAAGATGGTTCAGTTGGCCGGTTATGAAAAACGCGGGATCAATGAGATGTCAGGCGGTCAAAGACAACGTGTGGCAATCGCAAGGGCAATCGTCAACGAACCCAAAGTGCTGCTTTTGGATGAGCCGCTGTCTGCTTTGGATCACAAACTGAGGCTTGACATGCAGTATGAGTTGCGCGAACTTCAGCAGCGCTTGGGGATCACATTTGTTTTCGTGACTCACGATCAGGAAGAAGCTTTGGCAATGAGCGATGAGATCTTTGTCTTGAACAACGGCAACATCGTTCAATCCGGAACGCCCGTTGATATCTACGATGAGCCAATCAATCACTACGTTGCTGATTTTATCGGAGAAAGCAATATTTTGAACGGGACGATGATCAAGGACTGTCTGGTTGAGTTTGCAGGCAAACGGTTTGAGTGCGTCGATGAGGGGATGAGAGAAAACGAGCCGGTCGAAGTTGTTTTGAGGCCGGAAGATCTGGATTTGACGGATGAAGAGCACGGCAAGCTGAAGGTCAAGGTCGATACGATCCTCTTCCGCGGCGTTCATTACGAAATCATCTGCTACGATGACGAGGGCAACGAGTGGATGGTTCATACCACCAAAAAGGCCGTACCAGGGACAACGATCGGACTTTACTTTGATCCGGAAGACATTCACGTCATGCGTTTTAACGAATCTGAAGAAGATTTTGACGCTCGTCTTGAAAGCTATGAGGACTGAGGGGGATTTCGATGAAAAAGTACAATGCCTTTTTTGCGATTCCATATTTTCTATGGCTCGTTTTCTTTGTCTTGGCTCCGGTCATCTTGATTGTCGGATATTCCTTCTTTGATTCGAACGGGAACTTTACGCTGCAGAACTATGCAACGTATTTTGCATCGGGGAAGTATCTGGCAATGACGTTCAACTCAGTCTTATATGCGTTTTTGATTACTTTGCTCACGCTTGTCATCAGCTATCCGACGGCATATTTTCTGACAAAATTGAAGCACCGCGATTTATGGCTGCTATTGATTATTTTGCCGACATGGATCAATATGCTGCTCAAAGCCTATGCATTTATCGGAATCTTCAGTCTGCACGGCGGAATCAACCGGTTCATGACTTTCTTCGGACTTGCGCCGCATCAGATCTTGTTTACTGACGTCGGTTTTATGATCGTTGCGATGTATATCCAGCTTCCATTCATGATCATGCCGATTTTTACGGGGCTGGAGGAGCTGAATCCGTCGCTGATCAAAGCCAGTCGCGATCTTGGGGCAAATGCATTCCAGACATTTGCGAAGGTGGTTTTCCCGCTGTCTCTTGCAGGCGTAAAAAGCGGCATTCAGGCTGTTTTCATTCCGTCTTTGTCCTTCTTCATGCTGACTCGTCTGATTGGAGGAAATCGCGTAATCACCCTTGGGACTGCGATTGAAGAGCATTTCCTGGTCACGCAGGACTGGGGGATGGGGGCAACGATCGGCGTCGTCCTCATCGTTGCAATGTTTATCGTGATGATTATTACCGGCGAAAAGAAGAAAGGGGGCAGAAACTGATGGAAAAAAAGCATAATTTCAGTTGGGACAAGCTGTATCTTGCCATCGTGTTTGTTTTTTTGTATGTTCCGATCGTTTATTTGCTGGCATACTCATTCAATAAAGGCGACACGATGAATTCCTTTACTGGATTTTCCATGCGCCATTTTGCCGAGCTGTTCTCGGACACGCGTCTGATCGTGATTTTGCTTGAGACGTTCATGCTGGCCTTTTTGTCGGCATTGATCGCAACGGCCATCGGTACGTTCGGAGCTCTTTCAATCTATTACGTCAAAAAACGCCAACAAAGGATGGCGCTTTTGTCTTTGAACAATATTTTAATGGTTTCACCGGACGTCATCATCGGTGCCAGCTTTTTGATTCTGTTTACGACGATCGGATCGTTTTTCGGAGGCATCGGGCTCGGATTCTGGACGGTGCTTTTATCGCACGTTGCATTCAGCATTCCGATCGTTGTTCTGATGGTTTTGCCCAAGCTTCAGGAAATGAACGAGTCGATGGTTTCTGCGGCATATGACCTTGGCGCAAACAATTTTCAGGTTTTAAAAGACATTATTTTGCCTTTTTTGACGCCGGGAATCATTGCCGGGTATTTCATGGCATTTACGTATTCGCTGGATGATTTTGCCGTGACGTTTTTTGTGACGGGAAACGGTTTTACGACGTTGGCCGTTGAAATTTATTCCAGAGCCCGGCGCGGCGTGAGTCTTGAGATAAATGCGCTCAGTACGCTTGTTTTCCTGTTTGCGCTTGTCTTAGTGGTTGGATATTACTACATCAGCAAGGACAACAAGTCTAAAAAGAAGAGCGAAAGACGTCAGAAGGGCGGTGTGATGCGATGAAAAAACTGCGCGCATTGGTGATCGGAATCGTTTTGATCATCGTCGTTTTGATTGCCGGCTCCAAGATATTGAGCCAGTCTTCAGGAATGTCCGGTGCAAAAATCATCAACATATACAACTGGGGTGATTATATTGACCCGGAACTGATCTCTGAATTTGAAAAGAAAACAGGCTACAAGGTAAACTATGAAACTTTTGATTCAAACGAGGCCATGCTGACCAAGATCAAGCAGGGCGGGACATCATACGATCTTGCGGTTCCGAGCGACTATATGATTCAGAAGATGAAAAAAGCTCATCTGCTCAAGCCATTGGACAAGTCAAAAATCAAAGGCCTGAACAATATTTCAAGTCAGTTTTTGAATCAGCCCTTTGATCGAAACAACCGCTACTCGGTTCCTTATTTTTGGGGAACTTTGGGCGTCGTTTATAATGACAAGTACTTCAAGGAATCGGACGTTGACAGCTGGAACAAGCTTTGGAACAAGAAGTTTCGCGGCAAAATCATGTTTGTCGACGGTGCTCGCGAATTTATGGGCATCGGGTTGGCCAGCCTCGGATATTCGCTCAACAGCAAAAATGACCGAGAGCTTGACCAGGCTTATAATAAGCTGAAGTCTTTGACCGGAAATACGAAGGCGATTGTTTCGGATGAAATCAAGATGTATATGGAAAATGAAGAAAGCAGCGTTGCCGTGACCTATTCCGGCGAAGCTTCGGAAATGCTCGCCGAAAACAGGCACTTGCACTATGTTTTGCCTTCGGAAGGAACCAATTTGTGGTTTGACAACATCGTCATCCCGAAAACTTCGAAAAACACCAAGGGGGCCTATGCGTTCATCAATTTCATGCTTGAACCGAAAAATGCGGCCAAAAATGCCGAATATATCGGCTATGCGACGCCAAACGAAAAGGCCAGGAAGTATCTGCCAAAAGACGTCATTGACGATAAGCAGTTTTATCCAAGCAAATCTTTGATGAAGAGGATGGAAGTTTATGAGGATATTGGTCCACGGTATATTGAAAAATACAATGATTTGTATCTGGAATTGAAGATGTATCGTCATTAGTGACAAAAGATGACGATGAATTTGTTCATTTTGACAATCATAAAAATTTGCATTGTGCACAACCTATCGCCTATAATTAAAGTATAGATGCAGGGATGCCCGCATCGTCTCTATCATACAATAATATTAACTCAGATTCCCGCATGATTCCCGATATCATGCGGGTTTTTGCGTATGTGAGAACCTGATTTCCTTATGGCAGAAACAATCGAAAAAAGTTCGTGTATCAAAGACGGGCATTGCAGGCATTTACGGACAAATCACTGAAAATCGCTGTTTTAGGGTCTATACTAAATGGTGTTGATGATGATTTTTCAACACCGTTTTTTGTATTCACAAAATATCTTCGCAATGCTATAAAATGAAACTATACAAATGCAGCTGAATCTATCATTCCCACCTTCGTTTCCGTCTAACGTTGCGTGACATCCACCGTTGATTCGCAAAGCTCGAACGCGCTGCGACCTAACTGGGTTTCACCTCGCAG
>ERZ825324.4344-NODE-4344-length-11924-cov-3.523801_pt1 | contig 11924 bp, 8 predicted proteins | sample MGYA00519859_ERZ825324 | MGnify/ENA primary metagenome ERZ825324 (study PRJEB31778, sample SAMEA3449198) | human gut metagenome | biome: human gut; feature: human-associated habitat; material: faeces | place: United Kingdom | collected 2010/2012 ... | reverse complement strand
AATTTCAAATCGTTGCGCACCAAAATCGGCTATAACAAATTGAATTTCAATAATTTCAAAGTACTCTTATGATTTTTTAGTGGACACTAATGATTTCTGATAACTTGTCATTGAGTTCTATTGCTAGAATCATTAAAAGTACAGCTATAATTGTCAGTATTACCTTAAAATACAAGTAATCAATTCTAACTATTTGCTCTTTTATTGAATAATAGAGTCTCTTGCCATAATGTAGTATGCGGTTATCCACTGTCTTTGGAGAATTACTACTATCTCTTTCTGTTTTGAGTGCTTCTGATTCAATATTATTCACTCCATTTGACGCTGATAAAGATATTATGCCAATCCCACAAAAGCATACAACCAATAGTATCCATATTGCGAGATTGCCATTGAATACCATGTCTATGGTTGACAATCCTCCTATTATCCCAATAGCAAGCATTATATAGCCAAAAGTTTTGAGTATCATTCTCTTCATGCCTATCTAATGTTTAATGACGTAGGTATTCTGACAATATCAGAAATTTCCCTATGCGAGAATAATATGTCACAACTATCTGTATTCATTTCATCAACATATCTGTAGATAAGATTGAAATTGCCAATAGAACACATATCAAGATTGGCTTTTGATGATGGTTCACAATAAAGTTCTCTAAGGATAGCACTTCTATTCATAGGAGTATTATTATCATTAATATTAGATATGGTTAGAGGCTTCTCTATCACTACTCTATAGATGAGACTTGAAGAATCACAAAGAATGGCTACTAATATCATATCATCATCAAGTTTAGTGGGCAGTTTAGACTGATTATCTTTTATCTGCCATTCAAGCACCTCTTTCATGGCTTCTGTTGGGGTCTTCTCAGCTTCTTGTAAAAGAGCTTTAAGTTCTGATGAAGTAGCAGAGATTGTAAACTTGTCACCCTTATTAGACTGCCCGTCAAATGCAATGCCATAATGGTTATCTAGAATCTTTTTCATAAATCTGTCGCCATTTTTGTTTTGTCCGTTAAGGAGATAGGAAGAGAGTATTATCACCCTCTTATAATTGTCGGGATTATCCTTAAATCTGTCTAAAGTTATGACGTTGGCATCATAAGTCAAGGTATAAACTACCATGCTATCTTTAATGGCTATTGAAATAATCTGTCCTGTACCAGCTGAAATAGGTATAGGGCAACCTTGGTTTGCTTTCTTTACCTGTCCCTCAAAGGTATTTTCTGTAATAAATAGAGCTATTCTTCCTACTAAGGCAATAGAAAACATTACAATAAAGAATGCTCCGATTGCTTTGCCCCAGCCCATTTCTTTATGCTTTTTCCCTGCTTTTAATGCAGCATTTTTCTTATGATTGCCTATAAGAAATAGTGCAACTCCAAGAACAATAAAGCTACTTGCCGTAATAAGAAATTCTATATCAATCCCTTTGTTTGTTTGATTTATGATTAAAACTATAGTCTGTATAAGACCTATAACGGTAAGAAATATACCGAGTTTTCTCATGCTGATTTGATTTTAAGTTTATTGAAATCAAGAATCCATTTGTTGCCAATCAGAAAAGGTATGCCAAGTATTCCGTGGATTTGTATGCCTGTTTCCGCCTGTAGTTGGTTTATGGCATCATTGGCTTCAAGAACGGCAAACGGAGCGTTATAACTTAAATCATCAAATTGCAGGGTTGCATTTACTATGACAGTCGGTTTTAATGAGCCATCAATTTCCATGATGCTTTGAGTCTCAGTAGTTTCTTCGAAACAATCCTTGAAGTGTTGGTATACAAAGTCAAAGATTACACCCCTTGTTGACCCCGTGTCTATCAGAAAACATAAATTCTTAGGACTCTCTGTGGTCAGAATAAGCGGTAAACCAGCTTTCTCTAAACCGTAATGTATCGGATAGTTCATTGTTAATCTTGCATTGCTACTATTATTACAAAAGCAAAAGGAAGAATGAAGCAGCAGATGAACGCAATGATTAATATGCATAACATCCATCTTCTATCTTTTTTTCTCATTTTATCAACTTCCCTCATAGCTTCTATGTAATCAGAAGTCCTTTCCCATATCATCATCATGAAAATTGGATCAGTACCTCCATGAAAGCATGAGTTAGGCTGGAATTCTAATGGATGGTCGGTATAATATTTTACACACCTTTTCCATAGATATTTTCTTTCTTTGTCAGCACGTATTGTGTCAAAAGATGTACGGATATCTACCTGTTTGCCATTTATATAATATAATGTTCTCATTTAATTTGCTAATTAGTCAAAATTCCAGTTGTTACTTTCATCTCCCTCGAAGGCATCAAGCCTTGACTCCTCAACATAGTTGTTATAATCATCATAGGAGTCGTAATCTCTTGAATAGTACAGTGTCGGTTTGGTCTTCGCTATGTGAATAGCTTGTTTTACAGGTGTCCTACCAATGTTTTTCTTATTATGGAGTAAGCAGAATAGTTTACCTGCACTGTTACACACAATAGAGATTACCGGATATACCATATAGTTGTCATTGGAAACAATGCCAATATTTGTGCCAAAATGAAAAGAGATGACATTATTGCTTGGATTAACTTTTATAAATATTCTACTGACGTTAAATTCAGCCTTAAACTCATCGATTGTATAAGTTTTAATATACTTAAGTCCGTCTAGGATTATATATTTTTCAGCCGCCCTAAGGTTTATTCTACACTCTTTATCATTTTTATAGGCCTTTAAGTTATCAATATATTGTTCATTGATTGTCCATATATTGTCGTATTCAAGTGGTACTACTAATGCACCTACTGTGTTAATAATACCCCAATATTCTTTCTCTTCAAGAAATGAATAACCTTTAACTCTGGCATACCCACAGGTGAAGTAAGAATCAATCCAAATGTATTTGCCAAAAGGAACAATAGCTCGGTTCTGGCGATCAATATATGCGTAGTGATAATTTATATCTCTCACACAAGCCAATCCACATGAGTAGGGATAGAAATCTCTATATTGTGGAGAAATAATTATAGCTCCACAATCATTTTTTAGTCCGTATAGACCATTTTGCTGAAATATCTCCATAAGCTTTTTAGGCGACACAGCAAAAAGAAGGTGTAGGCTTCTTTACTTTATCTGCTATTCTGAAGGCATCGCCAAACGCCTGTACCCATGCAAATAAGAAAAGCCCACACCTGTGGAGGTGCAAGCATTTCCTTTCTACTGCGATGAGTACTCTTATAATTTGGCGATTTTTCAGAATACATCAGGTAAAAAGTGAAACACTCTTTTCAATATGTCAGTTAATAGTTTTACTTCATTGGCGGTAACATTTTTTTTGTTCGCACTGCAAAATTAGTCAATGAACAGGATATAAACAAATTGTTATGAGATACAAAACTGTTAATTGGATTATTAAAAGCAGTTGGTCTTTAGACGGATGTGGCTCCTGCCGTAAAAAAATCCGCAGTGTTTTTACATTTATGTAAAACGCATTTCGTAACTTTGCGTTGTAATGAGAACTGCAAACATTCCTTTACAGGAGATTTTCAATGAGATTCCTCAAGAGAAACGTGAGGAAGCCAGACTCTCATTTGCTATCTCTAACCGACTTGATGCACTTATGCACGAAAAAGGTTTGAATAAAAAGCAGTTTGCCGAGGCTCTCGGTAAACGACCCAATGAGATAACGCGTTGGTTGAGCGGGGAGCATAACTTCACGATCTCCACTCTGGCTATGCTTTCCACCTTCTTCGGACAACCGATTATTACGGTTGGTTAAAATAATTATCAGAAGGAGAAGTCGGTGGAGGTGACACGGAATTCGGTGCGGCGGTTGATCTGGTCGGCGGCGTCGCGGTCTTCGTCGGAGAGGGTGGCTATGAACGCTTCGTCGAGCAGGGTGCCCTCGGGAAATTGCGGGTAGAGGCGGTTGACGCGCTTTGTGACTTTCTTCGGCTGCGATTTGCCGTAGCCGCGCCATGTCAGCCTCTCCGGGGCTATGCCTGCCGCCACGAGATAGTCCACGACAGAGCGTGCGCGCCGCTCTGACAGGCGGTTGTTGTAGGCGTCGGAGCCGACGCGGTCGGTGTGCGATCCCATCTCTACGTTGATCCCGGGATTCTCATTCAGTGTTCTGACGAGGGCGTCGAGAGCTTCGGCCGATTCGGGACGGAGGGTGGCCTTGTCGAAGTCGTAAAAGATGTTTTCCACTACGTTGGGCTGTGTGAGCGAGGCGAGTATGAAGTCGACGGCATAGTCGGCGTCGGCAGCCGTGGTGTCCGATTCAAATTCCTGCCGGGCGTTCATATAGCCTTTTGCACCGGCAAGCATCGCGTAGCGCACTCCCCGGTCGAGCGGGAAACTGAACGAGCCGTCGTCGCGGGTGACGGCGCGGCGGTTGGTGCCGTCATTGCCTACGATTTTTACCGTCGCGCCGGCTATCGGTTCCTCCTCCATGTCGGTGACATACCCCGAAATGCTGATCTTCAGATCGGGAAGCTCGAAAGAGTAGATGTGGTCATAGCCTCGGGCATCGCCGCGCGACGTGCTGAAAAAGCCCGCCTCGCGGCCCGGCTCGAACGTCATCCCGAAATCGTCGGCCTCGGAGTTGAGCGGCACTCCCATGTTGCGCACGGTCCATGCGCCCGACGGCTGCAGCCTGGCCATGAATATGTCGAGACCACCCATGCCGGGATGTCCGTCGGAGGAGAAATACATCAGGCTGTCGGTGCGCATCACCGGAAACATCTCGCGGCCGGCGGTGTTGATCGCCATGCCGAGGTTTTCGGGCACGGCGCCCGAGGTGTTCAGCTCTATGCGCCATATATCGGTCTGGCCGATGCTTCCGGGGCGGTCCGACACGAAATAGAGATAGCGCCCCGACGGATCGATCGCCGGATGTCCGTAGCTGCTGACGGTGTCGGATATCAGGTCGATCGGCCGCGCCTCGCCCCACGATGCCTCCGAACGCGCGGATGTGCATATCTCGGTAGGCGCGTCGGCCTGCGGATTCTTTCGGGCGCGCGTCAGATACATCGTCCGTCCGTCGGACGAGAAGGCTGTCACCCCCTCGTCGGCCTCGGTGTTGAGCTCCCCTTCGGCCGGCATCGGACGCTGCCAGCGGCCCTGCTCGTCCTTGGTGGCCACCCAGATATCGGCGCGTTTCGTGCCGGTCACCTCCGAGCGGGTGGTGCCGGTGACTTTCTCGTTGGTGGTGGTGAAATAGAGCCGTCCCTCCGGATCGAGCACCGGAGAGAAGTCGGCGCGGCGCGAATTGAAGAGTTTCTGCGGCCTGACGACGTAGCGCGTCGGCAACGATTTCATCCTCGCGGCCTGCCTGGCACCGCTGATGCCGGCCAAAGCCTCCGGATCGCGCGGATTCGACGCGAGATAGCGGCCGTAGGCGTCGACGGCGTCGGCATATTTTCCCGAGGCATGGAGCATCGACGCCATCCGCAGCAGGGCTATCGAGTCGGGGTAGCCGTAGCGCAGCGCGTTGCGGTAGGCTGTCGCTGCCCGTCCTGCGCGTCCGAGCTTCCGGTCGGCCTCAGCCATCTTGAACGCTACTTCGCCACGCAGCTCACGGTCTGACTGCTTCTTGAGCTTGTTGTAGATCTTGCGGTATGAGGCGGAGGCGTCGAAATACTCGCCCCGTTCCATCTGTGCGTCGGCGGTGGCGAGCTTCGGCCCGCGGCATCCCGTCGCCAGAAGCGACACTATGGCGATTATGGCAAAAGTGAGTATGTTGCTGACAGATGTTCGTTTCATCATTAATTCAACGTCAGTCGTTCCCAAACATTGTGTCGCGGCCATAAATAATGCCGTCAGCGCCTCCGGGACGAGGGTCTGAGAGATGCCTTTGCCTGAAAAAATGTGAATTTTGGCAGCGTCGGGGCGGTGTAATTGCTCGTATGTCGGGCGAAATGGCTAACTTTGCACGCTGCCTGCGGTGCGTGCATACGGTTGTCGACTGACGGCCGCTGCCACCGGGGCCGACGTTATCACCTGTAAACGCAATGAAACGCTACAACCTTATCAACAACTCGCTCGGATGGCTATGCTTCGTCGTGGCCGCCCTGACCTACATCCTGACGCTTGAGCCTACGGCCAGCTTCTGGGATTGTCCGGAGTTCATACTGCAGGCATTCAAACTCGAAGTCGGACACCCGCCGGGCAACCCGATATTCATGCTCGCCGGACGATTCTTCGTCAACTTCGCCGGCGGTGACATCTCCAAGGTGGCCTACTGCGTCAACTTCATGTCGGCCCTGCTCTCGGCAGGTACCATACTGCTGCTCTTCTGGACGGTCACCCATCTGGTGAAGCGTCTTGTGGTGAAGGATGACGCCACTGAGGTCAGCCCGCTCAAGATGATAGTCATATTCGGCTCGGCCCTCTGCGCTTCGCTGGTCTACACCTGGAGCGACACATTCTGGTTCTCGGCCGTCGAGGGCGAGGTATATGCCTTCTCGTCGTTCTGCACCGCGCTGGTGTTCTGGCTCATTCTCAAGTGGGAAAACCGCGCCGACCAGCCGCATTCCGACCGCTATCTTGTGCTGATAGCCTACGTGATCGGCATATCTATAGCCGTCCATCTGCTCAATCTGCTCTGTATCCCCGCCATTGTGCTTGTGGTCTACTACCGCAAGTGGAAAAACACCTCGGCCAAGGGTTCTCTGCTGGCGCTGCTCGTGTCATGTGCAATAGTGGCGCTGATACTCTACGGCCTCGTGCCTGGATTCATCGAGATAGCCCAGTATTTCGAACTGTTCTGCGTCAACGTGCTCGGCTGGAGCTTCAATATGGGCACTCTGGCCTATACAGTGATATTCATCGGCGTGTTCTGCTGGGCCATCCGAGAGCTCTACGCGCAGCGCTCGGCCGCCCGCATACGCATCTCTTTCCTTCTCGCCATCACCCTCTCCGGAATGCTCTTCATCGGCGACAGCCTCTGGCTCGCCGTGCTGCTGACCGCAGGTCTTGCCGCATGGCTCTTCATGTGCAAGAAGCTTCCGGTGAGAATACTGAACCTTGTGGCCATATCCACCCTGGTGATTTTCGTCGGCTACAGCTCCTACGCACTGCTGCTCATACGCTCCTCGGCCCACACGCCGATGAACCAGAACGCGCCCGACAACCTTTTCTCCCTCGCATCTTACCTCAACCGCGAGCAGTACGGCGACCGTCCGCTCTTCTACGGGGCCACGCTCAACTCCTCGCCTGTTTATGAGGTTTCGGGTCAGCAGACCAATCCCGTGACCAAGGAGGGCCCCGCCCTTTACGCCAAGAAGGTGAAGGAGAACCCCGACGAGCCCGACGCCTACATCATGACCGGGCATAAGAAGAGCTACGAGATGACTCCCGAGCTCAACATGCTCTTCCCGCGCATCTACAGCTCGGACCCCTCCCACAAGCAGGCTTATGCCGACTGGATAGGATTCCGCGGCAAGCCGGTCAACGCTACTATCTACGTCGACAAGGAGGGCAACCCCATACAGCAGACCATGCAGCTCAAACCGACGATGGGCGAGAATCTCGACTTCTTCCTCGTCTATCAGCTCAACCATATGTACTGGCGCTACTTCATGTGGAATTTTGCCGGACGTCAGAACGATCTCCAGGGCAACGGCGAGGTGAACCGCGGCAACTGGATATCGGGCATACCGTTTATCGACAACGCCCGCCTCGGCGACCAGAGTCTGCTCCCCGCTGCCGAGGGACGCGACAACAAGGGACATAACGTGTTCTACATGCTGCCTCTTCTGCTCGGCATCATCGGCATCGGCTGGCAGGCGTTCGTGTCGAAGCGCGGCATCGAACAGTTCTGGGTGGTGTTCTTCCTCTTCTTCATGACCGGAATAGCCATTGTGCTCTACCTCAACCAGACGCCGGGACAGCCCCGCGAGCGCGACTACGCCTTCGCAGGCTCGTTCTATGCCTTCGCCATTTGGGTAGGCATGGGTGTTGCCGGAATATGGCGCCTGATCATGCTGGCCCTGCGCAATAAGAAGCAGGCCAAGGCCGACGATGAAGAGCCGGGCATATATCCGGCTGAGGAGCTTCCCGGTAAGCTCCGCTCGCGCTCTCTGGCGGCAGCCTCGGTGGCAGCTCTGATCGGACTGCTGGTGCCGCTCCAGATGGTGTCGCAGACCTGGGACGACCATGACCGCTCCGGACGCTATACCACCCGCGACTTCGGCAATAACTATCTGCAGAGTCTCGACGAGAACGCCATCATATTCACCAACGGCGACAACGATACCTTCCCGCTCTGGTACGCGCAGGAGGTGGAGGGCACCCGCACTGACGTGAAGGTGGTCAACCTTTCATATCTCACCACCGACTGGTATGTCGACCAGGTGCGCCGTCCATCCTACGAGGCTCCCGGCATCGACATGCAGGCCAAGCCGACGGACTATGCCTACGACCGTCTGCAGTACGCCTACTTCCTCGACAACGACACAACCCCCGTCGATGCCCTGGCGTCGCTCCGCCAGATATATTCGCCTGAGGCACGCCAGAACTCATGGGGTCTGCCGATCGTTAAGCATCCCAATATGTACGTCCCCGTCGACACCGCAGCTCTCGTGGCTGCCGGACGCATCACGTCGCAGGAGGCTCTGGCTGCCGACGACGTGATACCCGTCAATCTGCTCTCCGATCCGCATGCTCCCGGCGAACGCGGCATGACACTCAGCAAGACCATCGCTCTCGATATGATAGCCACTTCCGCCGCCAACGGCTGGAACCGCCCGGTCTACTTCGCCATGACCGTGCCGGAGCGCTACTACATGAGCCTTTCGCCGTATCTGCGCAACAACGGTCTGGCCTATGAGGTAGGCCCGGTGCGCAATTCGTCGGACGATCCCGGAGTGAACACCGACAAGATGTACCGCAACGTCACCGAACGCTGGGCATGGGGCGGTCTCGACAAGCTGAAGGACTCCGACGACATCTATCTCGACGAGACTGTGCGCCGCATGGTGACCACACACCGCACGGCCATGCTCGATCTGGTGACGGCCCTCATCAACGAAGGTATCCAGGCCGAGCGCACGTTTGACCGCGACTCCGCCATGCTCAACGCCCTGCAGTCGGGCGAGCTCAAGCGTATCACCACCGATTCCTACCAGCGCGCGCGCACGGTGCTTGATCTGATGCGTGAGAAGCTGCCGGTAGAGGTGATGCCCTACGCGGTGCAGGTGGGCAAGCAGGCCGGCGATCTGTATCTCAATCTCGGCGAGCTCACAGGCAATAAGGCCGACACCGAGAAGGGACTGCAGATCATCCGCGACGAAATCATGCGCTATGCTGACAATCTGGTCTACTACCAGAGCCTCTCGCCCTGGCAGTATTCCACCCTGCCTTACTCCGACCGCTACGTCGACCAGCGGTATTTCCTCGACCTGATACAGAGCTATCTCTACGGAGGCGGCGATGTAGAGACGCTTGAAAAGGAGATTACCGCCAAAGGTGTAGATCTCGAGCGCCAGTTCAGGTTCAACTCAAGCCAGAAGGAGAAGTAAGCGGTCATGGGACTCATCGAACAGCCCCCTTTGCTCTACCGTCTGCTTTTCCCCGAGGCCATGTGGCGCATCAACCGCCGCGGCCGCAAGGTGGTCTATCTGACATTCGACGACGGCCCCATTCCGGAGGTGACCCCCTGGGTGCTCGACCTTCTCGACGCCGAGGAGATCAAGGCCACATTCTTCATGGTGGGCGACAACGTGAGGCGTCACCCCGAGGTGTTTGAGGAGGTGAAGCGCCGCGGTCATAGCTACGGCAACCACACAATGCATCACCTGCAGGGATTCAAGGTGACGTCCATGACCTACATGCGCGACATCACCGAGGCCGACCGTCTTATCGACAGCCATCTCTTCAGACCGCCTCACGGCATTATCCGCTGGCGGCAGGCCAAGGCCATCAAGAACCGCTACAACATAGTGATGTACGACCTCGTCAGCCGCGACTACTCGAAGCGGCTCCGCCCAAATCAGGTGTTCGACAACGTCAGGCGCTACGCGCGTCCGGGCTCGATCATCGTATTCCACGATTCCCTCAAGGCAGAGCGCAACATGAAGGCCGCGTTGCCGCTTGCCATAAAATGGCTGAAAAACGAAGGCTATGAGTTCGACGTCCTCCCGATGTGATGCGGCCCCCGTGCCGGGTCATGCCGATCTGGAGGCGATAATGACCGAAGTCGGCGCCTATCGTTGCGGTATAGCGCGCGTCGAGCCTGTCGATGCGTCCTCGGCGCGGGTCTATGACGAGTGGATAGCCGCCGGGCGTCATGACACCATGGATTATCTCGAACGCTACGGCGAGGTCAGGAGCGACCCGTCGCTGCTGCTCGAAGGCGCGCGATCCATTATCGTGGCCGCGTTTCCATATGCCCGGCCGGTGATTCCCTCTGACGGAAAGCTGCGCATCGCATCCTATGCTCTCGGCGATGATTATCACGACGTGTTGCGCCGGCGCCTCGAAGGAGCGGCCGAAAAGATCCGCGCGCGTTGGGGAGGAGCCACGCGCGTATGCGTCGATACCGCTCCGCTGCGCGAACGCTACTGGGCCGTGAAGGCCGGTGTGGGCTTCGTAGGCATCAACTGCCAGCTGATCCTGCCCGGCGCAGGCTCATATTTTTTCATCGGGTCGATACTGTCGACCGTCGAAATGACGCCCGACGCTCCCTGCCGCCTGTCATGCGCCGGGTGCCGGCGTTGCGTGGTCTACTGTCCGGGGCAGGCGCTCGACGGCAATCCGTCGCATCCCACGCTCGACGCCCGGCGCTGCCTGTCGTGCCTGACCATCGAGCATCGCGGCCCGCTCCCCGAAGGGGTGCGTCTTGGCCGACGGGTATATGGCTGCGACACCTGCCAGATAGCCTGTCCCCACAACCGTATGGCCGATCCCGTGGAGCCTCTGCCAGAGTTCGCCCCGCGTCCCGGACTGCTCGCGCTGACCCGCGACGAAGTCCTGTCGATGTCGCAGGAAAAATTCTCCACGCTATTTAAGAATTCGGCCATAAAAAGAGCCAAGCTCGCCGGACTGCAGCGCAATGCCGCCTCCGTCGAGCCTGACTGAAATGTCGTGATTGACCGCAGTTATTTAACGATGACGAGCACCGGATTGGGCTCCTCCTCGCTGTCGACCACTGCCTGAAGCGATTCGGGGACCTTGGCGTCGGGGTGTTCCTCCATCCATTTGGCGATATCCTCCTGTGTGACGATGCCTACGTAGCGTCCGTCGGGAGTCGCGGCGACGGGGAAGAACGGCATGAAGCCGGTCAGGTCGTCGACAAATCCCTCGCTCACCTTTGTGGCGCGTGTGGTACCCTCCTTCTTGTCATAGAGGCCAATAAACGCGTTGGATCTCTTGTTCCATCCTTTCGATACGCTGAAGATCAGCGTCGCCGGAGTCTCCACGATCTCCCCGATCATCAGATCGTTTTCCGTGAGATCGCGCTTGCCGTTGTCGGCGGGAGTATATCCCTGTCCGCCCATGTCGAATATCATTGCTGCCTCGGGAGCACGGTTCATGGCCACGCTGTAGATGGTGTCGGAAAATTTCATCAGCGTGTGTAACTCATCGCCTGAACGCCAAAGCGCAGGGGCGGGTGCCGCGTACATGCTCGGCTGTCCCTGCACGAAGAAGGCGATGCCTTCGGCTTGTGAGTGCGGGATATAGCCGTCAAACGTATCGAATGTCACTGATCCGTTGAAGCTCAGAGGACCCGTCTGCCCTTCAGACTGTGTGGTTATCACAGGGATGCTGTCAAGCAGGCGTCCTGATTCGGATGTGAAGATAATGGAGAGAAATGGTTCCCCTTGTCCGGGGGTGTTCTGTAAAGCAGAAATGCCGATGGTGTCGTCTGTGACCTGCGGACGAGGAGCTGAAAAGGATTTGATGTATTTCTCGTTTTTTCTCCACC
>ERZ825324.4342-NODE-4342-length-11932-cov-3.271954_pt1 | contig 11932 bp, 8 predicted proteins | sample MGYA00519859_ERZ825324 | MGnify/ENA primary metagenome ERZ825324 (study PRJEB31778, sample SAMEA3449198) | human gut metagenome | biome: human gut; feature: human-associated habitat; material: faeces | place: United Kingdom | collected 2010/2012 ... | reverse complement strand
CCACGTTGAGCAACGCGTGAACCGGCACGTTGGTACGGTTAAGCTCCTTATCCTGCAGGAATGACTCGTCGAGATCTGACAAGTTGGCGTTGACCGAGTAGATGGCCTGGATATCGAGCTGGGCTGCATAGGGATCGCCGTGGAATGTGATCGACGATCCGTCGCGTATGGTGAAATCCTTGATGATGATATCCTGGAGGGTAAAGTTATAGTTTCCGCGCGTGAGGGTGTAGGTGCCGAACATGCGCAGGTCTTCGTTGGCAGAGTCATAGGTCATGCGCAGGTTGCCGTTGCCGAACGCGCGTATCCGGTCGCCGCCCACCGGATCCATCACCAGGGTGACCTGCGCCGAGGGGTTGACATCCACGGCTATATTCATCTTGTAGATGCTCCCGGGCCCGTCGTCATTCGACCGGGCTATACGTTCTTTCAGCTCCTTGACGATCTGCGGAGGGCTTGTCAGGCGCTCAATGGAGTCCTTGCGGGCCTGATCACGGTCGCGGAACGTGATGAACTGATAGTCGTAGGCCTGTTCGGCGTCGGAAAGCACGAAAGTGAATGTAGAGCCCGGCGCCGTCGACATGTTGACGCCGATGTCGACAAGGCCAGGCTTGCCGCTGACAGTGGCCGAGCCGTTGCCGAAGATGCGTCCGAACCAGCGCATCTCGGGATTCTCCCTGACATCATAGACGAGCATGTCGCGGGCCTGCGTGATGCGGAACTGGAATCGGGGGCGTTTGAAAAATTCGTGGTCGAGATATCCGTTGAGCAGAGCTGTATGGCCGCGATCGTCATACAGCGTGATGTCCTTCAGGTCGATATGGCCGGGTGTAAGCCGGACGGTGTCGGACTTCACATGATAGAATGTATTGGTGAAATCGACTTTCATCCTGAAGTCTTCGGCGAAGATGTCGCCGACCATGTCGATATACTTGAAGCTTCCCCAGAGGCGGGCCTTTCCGGATGCGTATCCGCTGACCGACGATGTGAAAGCTTCCATGAAGGGTAGCATGAAGCCGATCTCTATGCGGTCGGCGTCGAAATGGAAGTCGAGGGAGTCGGACAGCGGCATGATGCGCCCGTCGATGGTGGAGTGGCGTCCGTTGGGCTGATCTACCACGGCGTTGATCGCCACGGCACGTGCGTCGGGAAGCCAGTGGGAGCGTATTGTCGTATTGCCCATGAGGGAGTGGTTGTAGCTCAGCCGGTCGACGTATAGGCCGTCGGTATAGAGCCGTGGCTCGGGCGAGAGCAGCGACGAGGCGTGGAACGTGCCGGTCGCTATGCCGCCAAACATAGCAGTGGATATGTCGAGCGTCTCGAACACGTAGTCGAGATTGGCGTTATGCAGGTCGATAGTAAGGCTGTCAGAGGGATTATCGCTGACCGTACCGTCGATAAGAAGGCTTTGTCCCGGGCGCGACATGCTTAGCCCTTCCACACTGTAATGGCGTGGGGCTATATGTATGGCGGCCTTTCCTATGCTCCATGTGGTGTCGTTGATGGTCACCCGGCCGGGGTTGACGCTGATGTCGGCTGTCAGCGATGGAAGGGAATGGTGGACAGATTGTGGCGGATCGGAAAGTGAAAGGAGAGTATTGAGACTTATTTCTCCGCTGAAATCGGCCTCTCGCTCGATCTTCCATGCTATCCGTGAGTCGATGGAATTGGTGATCGCGTGAGAATCGAAATTGATTGTAGCGGTGCCTTTTTTTGTAGGGAAAGCTGTTGATGCGTATATGGCGGCACGCGGCGATCCGGGGTCGTTGGAGTCGATGCCGATCGTGAGCGACGTGTTTTCGAGCAGACGGTTTTTCTGTTGCAGATAAGGAGCATTTACGTTCAGCTCAATATCGTGTCCGTCGAGACGTCCGCGGATTTCAACGGGGTAGATGACAGCCACAGGCAACGATGCCGGGGGACCGAGCGGATCGGTGGTCTTGAGTGTTATTGAAAGCGTCAGGGAGTCAGCAGTATATGTGTCATCCTGATGTGTAGCCGGTTGATTATGCATCAGAGCCGGCAGAATAGTGGCAACCGTCTCTTTGCAAAGGGTAATGGCCGATCGCGGGGTGAAACGTCCGCTCAGTGTCGCGTCAGCTATGTCCGACGTCAGTTTCAGAGTGCGTCCGGCCGAGTCTTTGTCGGCCGTCAGCAGTATATGATCTATGTTGATGTCGCGGGCTGTGGCTCCGGTGAACGACAAGCCGTTGATCTCTATGTGGCCGGTAAGCTCTTCTGCCGTTGATCCCTCTATGGCCGCGTCGGCGCTCAATGATGCAAGGTGACTGACCGGGAGCTTCATCCCGGGGACAGCTGACAGATCAATCCGCCGCAGATCAGCCCGAGCTAAAAGGCCGGTGAACGGAAGTGTCGTGCTTGCCTCGATATTGAAGTCAAGCTCCGGATTGTCCGATGATGCTGTAATATCAAGATGCTCGCCGTCGAAAAGCGCTTCCATCGCCACGTCGTGCAGTGAATGATCGTTGTATTGCAGTTCAGTGATGTCGGCTCTTGTTTTTCCAGTGATTTTTTTTCCGGCAGTAATCGCTTCCGAAATGATAGTGAAGCTGGCGCGTCCTATAGCGGCAAGTCTGGGAGACGTGCCGCGGGTGAGCGCATCGCCGTCGAAGTCGACTGTCTCCACTGAATTGATCAGCTGATAACCTCCGGCGCTGAGTTTTTTATACTCCGATGCAATCTCTAATGCTCCGGGGCCGGCGGCAAGCGATGCTGTCAGTCGTCCGTTTTCGGGCGTCAGGAATGCCTGGCCCAGAAAATTGATGCTGCCCGCGTTATGGAGCAGCGTGTCGGCGTCGTGGCTCAGGGGCTTTCCGGTGAACCGTTCTATGACGGACGGAGCTTCGGCTCCGTCGATCCCACAGCTGAGACGGCGGAGATCAATTGAACGGACACCTTCTTCAGCCGCAAGGCCTTCGATTGTGGCGTCGGCACGAATCCACAGCTGTCCGTCGTCGGAGGAGAAATCAAGGTTGCTGACATTCAAGCTTGAGACTGTCCCTTCGAAATGGCCCGACATGTCGAATGTCAGGTCTTTGTCGGCAAGAACCGGTACAAACGGGGCAAGAGTCATGAGCGACAGGTGGCTCTCGGGCAGTAGCCGCAGGTCGACGGGCATTTCCGGCAAGCTTGTGCCGATACTTTTAAGATCAGGGTAATACAGGGTGAAGTCAGCGAGCGAGATCAGCGAGCCTGGAGTGGCGACAGTGAATCCCTTGACGGTGGTCGACCTCTGACCGATGTTGAATTCACCGTCAAGGCTCTGGAGGGAGAAGCCTGAACGCTCGTTGAACGCCATGCGCCTTACCACGGCATGATAGTCATCGTTGGCTATGCGTGGCAGACGAAGGTCGGCACGGAAATCAGTTATGGCTATGTGGCATGGATCGAAGCGCCCGGAATCGGCCGGAACTGCTGATGCTACGTCGTAGCTGACGGCTGACTTGCGTATCACGACCGTATTGATGCGCAGATCGTAGGGACGGGGCTTCCGGGTGGTGTCGCGAGGCGAAAGAGCGTCGATCATCGGCTGTATGTTGAGCGGGGATCCGGCGGAGTCGCGTCGCAGGCTGACGTCGAGACCGATGATCTCGGCATAGTTTACCTCCATCCTGCTTTTGAAAATAAGGCTTGTAAGATTCAGACCAGCTCCGATATGGTCGGCCGCGATGGCAGTGTCCCCCTCCTGGCCGGTGATAAGCACCCTCTTCAGAGTGATCCGGCTGAATGGAGCTATATTCACATTGCCAATGGCTACTTTCATGCCTAAAAGAGAGGTCAGTTCACGTTCGGTGGCACTCCGTATGGTGTTCTGCACTCCGGGAATTGACAGGGCTATAAACAATCCTACCGGCACTACCACAGCCAGTATTACAGCCGCCATCACTGTGGCTCTTAATATTTTATAAATCCATTTCAATGCTTGTCGTTCCGGCCCGCGGATATCACTTGCCACTATAGGGCGGCAGCGGATGCAAAGTTACAAAAAATACCGCTTTGTGGGGAGCCGCGCATGACCCTTTTGATCTCTTTGATTGGCCAAAAAAGCATAAAAACGACAGCTCTGGGTCACATCGGATCGACGTCGTAGTAAATCTGTGCCGAGCGTATCGGACTGCCCGGCACGGCATGCATCCTTTCGTACAGGTCGCGCAGTATCGCCCGCACCTTGGTCATGGATGCCTCCACTTCGATCTTGAGCATTATCTTGCGGATATAGAGTTGCTGCACTCTGCCTACATGCGGCTCTTCAGGGCCGTATACCCGGTTGCCGAACAGCTGTCGGAGCGCGTGGGCATATGTCACGGCTATGGCATCCACCTCTCTCTGATCGCGGTGTTTTATATAGAGATAGATTATGCGTGTGAACGGCGGGTAAAGAAATTTTCGGCGTTCCTCGATTTCATAGTCGTAAAACCCCTGATAATCATGAGCCATCACGAACGGAAGTACAGGATGCGCCGGCTGGTAGGCCTGTATGATGACGTGTCCCGGAGTGTCGCGGCGCCCGGCGCGTCCGGCCACCTGCTCCATCATGTTGAACGCCCGTTCGGAAGCCCGGAAATCGGGGACGTTGAGCATAGCGTCGGCACTCATGATCACGACAGCCGACACCCCCGCGAAGTCGAGCCCCTTTGTCACCATCTGCGTGCCCACGAGTATCTTGGCTTTCCCGTCGGAGAAGTCGCGGATGATCTGCTGGTAGCTGTCCTTGCTGCGTGTGGTATCGAGATCCATCCTCAGGGCTGATGCGCCGGGGAATGATGATTCGATTTCCTCCTCCACACGTTCCGTGCCGAATCCGAGCACCTCGATGGTCGGTCCCTTACATGCAGGGCATGTGGCCGGGAGAGGGTACTGCGAGCCACAGTAGTGGCAGACAAGGCGGTCGATGCGCTTATGATATGTGAGTGTCACGTCGCAGTGCTCGCATTTAGGCGAGAAACCGCAACTGCTGCATTCGGCTATAGGCGCGAATCCGCGACGGTTGATGAATACTATCGACTGCTCTTCGCGGGCCGTCGCATCGGCGACAGCCTGCGAAGCATCAAGTGAGAGCGCGCCTTTGACCTCTCCGCGAAGCCGGGCCCTCTTCATGTCCACGACTTTCACTTCAGGAAGCACAGCCGAGCCGTAGCGTTCGGTCAGTTCCACGAGTCCGAATCGTCCCGTAGAAGCTTTATAGTAAGTCTCCACCGATGGGGTGGCGCTGCCGAGCAGTGTTTTGGCTCCATGCATCCGTGCGAGTACCATTGCCGTGTCGCGGGCGTTGTATCGTGGGGCCGGATCCTGCTGCTTATAGCTTGTGTCGTGCTCTTCATCGGTTATGACAAGGCCGAGTGGCCCGAAAGGGAGCAATACCGAGGAGCGTGCTCCGATGACCACGCATGGTTCGTCGGAATTGAGCAGACGTCGCCATATGTCGACTCTCTCGTTGTCGGTGAACTTCGAGTGATATATGATCACTTTGTCGCCAAACACTCTCTGGAGCCGCTCGGTGAGCTGAGTGGTCAGCGCTATCTCAGGCACGAGATAAAGCACCTGCCGGCGCTGACGAAGCACAAAGTCGATCAGATGGATATAGATTTCCGTCTTGCCGCTCGACGTCACTCCCCGCAGCAGAGTGACATCTTTGTCGCGCCATGATGTATGAATGTCAGCGAGAGCTGTCCTCTGTGCGATGCTGAGTTCAGGGAGGGTAGTGTTGACGAGGCCATTGAAACCAAACCGGCTGATCTCCTTGCGGTAAATCTCTACAATCCCTTTCTGCTGCAGAGCCTTCAGTATCGGAAGACTGATACCGGTACGTTCCGCAAGCGTTTTGACCGAGACTTCCGAGGGTTCGCCGCGCATAATGCCTGAGAGTTCGGTGAGCGCGAGCAGCGCGGCTTCCTGCCGGCGCGCGCTCTTTACCGAATCAAAGGCCTGGTGAAGAGCCTCGGCATCGCCGTGGCCGAAAGCGAACTTTACGTACGTTTCCCGCCTTGGAGCATACCTTTCCACCAGTTTTTCACTGATTGCCACAGCTCCTTTTTCGATCATGCGGACGATAAGGGCATTTACACCGGTGAATCCGGTCAGTTTCTCTATATCGGAAACATTGAGCCGCTTTGATGCGTGGTCAAGGGTCTGAAGCACCACAACCTCACGTTCTGACAGCCTGACGTCGGGATCCTCCTCGAAGTCGGCTACAGGTTCCACGAATGTCTCGCTCTCCACTTTCAGTCCGGCCGGGAGAGCGGCTTTCATGACCTCACCGGTAGTAGCGAGATAATAGTCGGCAATCCAGTTCCACAGCTGCATCTGGGGCCGCTTTATGACGGGCGCCCCATCGTCGAGCACTGCTGTAATGGCTTTAAGCTCGTATCCTTCGGGCCGTCGGTCGCTGAGGGAGTCGATGATACCCGTATAGAACTTCCGGCGCCCGAACGGCACTATCACACGCGAGCCGATACGCAGCTGCCGCTCCATTTCGGGTGGCACCTCATAGGTGAACCCTCCCTGAAGCGGAAGCGGCAGTATTATCTGAGCGTAGGTCATCGGCGGTCAAGTCCGAGCGCGAAATAGCGCCATAGCGGAGCGGCCATGAGCGCCTGTTTCATCCGGTCGGAAGAGAGGAGGGTGAACAGTTCGTCGCGTGTCAGCAGGCGCACGTCGATATCCTCGTTGGCATCGAGATGCTGCTGCGTAGTCCGCTCTACGCCTCTGGCTATATAGCAATATGTCAGATTGTTGGTGATACTCGGATTGCCTGATATCACACATCCGAGCTGCCATTCTCCTCCTGTATATCCTGTCTCCTCTTCAAGTTCACGACGGGCCGCTGCCAGCGGTTCCTCACCCTCTTCGACTACGCCGGCGCAAAGCTCTATGCCTACCTGACCAAGCCCGTGGCGGTATTGCTCCACCATGACATAAAGGCCGTCGGACGTGACCGCTATCACATTGATCCACGTCGGATACTCCAGGACGTAGAATTCATTGTTGACGCGGCCGTCGGGGAGCTCCACAGTGTCGCGGCGCGCTGTAAGCCATGGCCGTCTGAAAAGATACTCCGATGAGAGCGTCTTCCAGCACTTGCTGTCGTCTGTCTGAAGATTATCCATAATACAGGAAGAATTTGCCCGGTCAGACAAGTGAATTGCGACGAGTCCAGTCGATGAGTTCGTCGATTTTGGCGAATGCCAGACCTGTGACGGTATCGGCGCAACCGTAGTACACTGCCATGCGTCCGGTGGGGGCGTCGACCAGAGCCGCGCACGGGAATGTGACGTTGGGCACGTCGCCTGTCAGCTCGTAGATTTCGCAAGGTGAGATCAGGTAAGGCGCGCTGCGTGCGATCACCTTCCAGGGCTGGTCGATATCAAGCAGGGCGGATCCGAAGGCATAGACGTAGCCGTTGCATGAGCGGAGCACTCCGTGGTAAAGCAGCAGCCATCCTTCGGATGTCTCTATAGGAACAGGGCCTGCGCCGATCTTCATGCATTGCCAGGCGCTGTCCTCGAAGCGTGCGGGCGACATGACGTGGCGGTGGTGTCCCCAGAACTCCATGTCAGGCGATTCGGAGTAGAAGATGTCGCCGAAAGCTGTGTGGCCGGTGTCGCTCGGACGTGACAGCATTGCATATCGGCCGTTGATCTTGCGGGGGAACAACACTCCGTTGCGGTTGTAAGGCAAAAAAGCATTCTCCATCTGATGGAATGTATGGAAGTCGTCGGTCCATGCCACACCGATTGTCGGGCCGTGATAGCCGTTGCACCATGTGACCCAGTATCGGTCGTCGATGCGGGCCACACGAGGGTCATAACCATATTCCCAGTGTGCGATTTCCGGATCAGCGCCGGTGAATTTCACGTCGGCTTCCTCGATATGCCAGTTAATGCCGTCGTGAGAGAAACCCGGATGAAGCCGCATGCGGCGGTTGGTGTCGTCTACCCTGAACACTCCGGCGAATTCCCAGCCGTCACGTCCATAAGGCACGACAGCCGAATTGAAAATGCTGTTGGATGTGGGGAGAAGATTGCGTGGGATCACCGGGTTGGCCGAGTAGCGCCACATTACGTGGTCGCATCCCTGAGGGCGTTCCTGCCAGGGAATATTTGGGAGGGGCTGTCCTTTGATTTCAATTGCCATAATGCTTTATTTATTGTTAGATATATAGATATGATTCATTCAAATCGGTAGGTAATGGTGCCAGTCTGCTCGCTTACGGCATCAAGGTCAACAGAGAAACGCGATCGCAGGGCTGCTTGTTCACAGCTGCGTCGGGCTGCCGGCTGGGAAGCGACCGGACCAGTACCGGTGGCATAAGAGGCCGCTATGACATGGCCCTGACGGTTGACGCGCACAGTGACGGTGATAGTGCCTGTCTGTGTGCCTGCAGGTTTTTCCCACGAAGAGAGTGTGCGGCCCTTAAGATTGGTGCCGGGTGTGCCGCTAAGCGCTCCCGACGAAGCATTTCCGTTGGGAGAGCCGCTGCTCCCTTTGGCCTGGGAAGAGCCATTTTTTGTGCCTCCGAAGCTGACTCGCGAGTTTATTCGGTCGGCGGCTTCCTTCTGTTTTCTGACTCTCTCCTGTTCTTCGAGTTCGGCCTGAGTGGGGCCGGTCTTCTCGGGCTTAGGCTTGCGCTTGGTCTTCATCGGTGAATCCTGCTCGCTGCTGACCACCGGGGCTGTCTCCGGCGCAGGCTCGCCGCTGTCCTTGAGGTCATCGGCTTCCGGCGCAGGCTGTTCGGCAGCTTCCGGCGCAGGCTGGGGATCGGTCAGTTCAGGCTGCGGTATATCGCCGGCCATGACGTATTCGCCGGCCAGTAGCAGCTCGGCTGAATCGACGGGGGGCCATACGCGCGGCTCGTCACCGTTATAGCGCAGACGGGCTGTCAGCAGGGCGATCAGTATCAGCTCTACGGTGAGCGCTGTGGCTGTCAGTGCCTGAATACGGCGCCGTCGGTCATCATTGTTCATGGGCGTGTCGGCTTGGCTGATGATGGAGCCGGCTTGGTGGCGAGCACCATCTTCAGGTTGTTCTGCGCTCCGAGTGTGAGCACGTCGATGACCCGTCCGTAGGGTACTGTGGCATCGGCATATACCGCTATATACTGCTGCTCGGGCTGCTGTTGCATCACAAGCTGCAGGAATGCGAGCAGCTGATCCTCCGCTACTGCCTGCGGATCGCTGCCGTCGAATGAGGCATATATCACCTGGTCGGAGTCGATGTAGACTCTTGTGGAGGGTTTCAGAGGTGTCTGCTCCGAACTTTGCGGAAGATTGATCTCAAGGGCTGTCGGAAATACGAATGTCGAAGTGACCATGAAAAAGATCAGGAGCAGGAATATGACATCGGTCATCGAGGCCATCGAAAACAGCGATGTCATGTCGTATTGACGTTTCAGTGCCATGATCGTATTGTCAGGAGGGTTCGTTGAGAAGATCCATGAATTCCATAGTCTTGGCTTCGAGGATGTTCATGATGCCGTTGATGCGGGCCACAAGATAGTTGTAGGCAAACAGTGCGATGATGCCCACGATAAGGCCTGCCACGGTTGTGACGAGAGCTTCGTAAATGCCTCCCGCAAGCACGTCGATATTGGCTGATGAACCTGCGCTGGCGAGGTTGTAGAAAGCCTCTACCATGCCCATGACAGTGCCCAGGAATCCGAGCATGGGGGCTCCGGCGGCAGTGGTCGCGAGCCAGGGCAGACCTTTGCCCAGACGGGCTACCTCGATATTACCGGTGTTTTCGATGGCTACGAGCACGTCGTTCATGGGGCGTCCGATACGGCTGATGCCTTTGTCGATAAGCCGGGCATACGGAGTGCCGGTCTGTGAGCAGAGACGCCGGGCTGATTCAAGTTCGCCGTCGATAATATAGTCCTTGATACGCTGCATGAACGATTTGTCCTCATGAGCTGCACGCCTTATGGCTATGGCGCGCTCGAAGAATATGTAGATGGCCACAAGCGCCAGAATGGCGAGAGGAATCATTATGAATCCGCCCTCGATGCACAGTTGCCACACTGAGAGGTCGGCTACCTCGGGAGTCGCCGCAGCACTCTGCGACAGAGCGATGGTATCTGTAGTGACTGCAGGTACTGCAGCGGTGGTATCGGCGATGGCCGCAGCTGTGGTTTGAATGGCTGTGAGTATTGTTGTAGACATGTTTTGTTGGGGGGTAGTGAGTGGTTATTCGGTTGTAGCTATGGGGCGCAGACATTCGCGGTAAGCCGCTATCGTGGCAGGCAGACCGAGGTAGAGGGCATCGGATATCAGTGCATGTCCGATCGATACCTCGTTGAGATACGGCACTTTTTCATGGAAAAACGCCAGATTCTCCAGATTCAGATCATGCCCGGCGTTAACTCCAAGACCGCAGCCGTGAGCCGCACGGCTCGCTTCGACAAACGGGGCGACAGCGGCTTCGCGGTCGGATGCATAAGCATCGGCATACGGTTTGGTATAGAGTTCCACCCGGTCGGCGCCGGTCTTGGCCGCAAGCCTGATGACTTCTGGATCCGGGGCGACAAAAATGGAAGTGCGTATCCCGGCGTCGCGAAATTTTTCGACAATCTCCGTGAGCATGTCCATGTGGCTGCCTACGTCCCATCCCGACGATGATGTCAGAGCGTCGGGGGCATCGGGTACGAGCGTCACCTGTTCCGGTTTCACTGTAAGGACGAGTTTGATGAATTCATTGGAGGGGTAGCCTTCTATATTGAACTCGGTTTTCACTACCGGTCGGAGCTGGATCACGTCGCTGCGGCGTATGTGGCGTTCGTCGGGGCGCGGGTGCACGGTGATGCCGTTAGCGCCGAGCTTCTCGCACTCGACGGCGAAGCGCACTACATCGGGCACGTTCTCGCCGCGGGCGTTGCGGAGCGTCGCTACTTTGTTGATATTCACACTTAAGTTAGTCATTGCCATTGGTGCTGTTCCGTTGAGAAAAACATGTTGCGTATCATAAGCGTTGGATTTACAGAGGAGTGTCAGGAAAAATCCGTAAATTTGCACTTCGAAACGCGAACGCAAAAATAGTCAGAAATAATCATAATATAAAAAGTTTGACCCCAAAAGATGACATAGCATTTAGCAAAGAGCCTTTTTTCAGCTCTTTGCAGCCGGAATTAAATGGCTTTCGGACAAGGCTCCCCGTGGGTCGTGGCGGCAGCTGGCTGAAAGTGGCGTGCGGTATAGACCGATACAGTGCGTCGCGCATCGCTATGGCCTGTGAGGATGTCGACGCGCAGCTTATCGGCCTTTGCGTGGATGAGAGTATAGCCGCATCCGGCGGAGAACTGTTGGTAGAGATCCATATCGACAGCGTTGACGCCACGGCTGCAGCCCGTTCGATCGAACGCTACGGTTACAGGGTGGTAGAGATTCATCATGAGTCGGACGATCATGGCGACGACGGCCTGTCGGAGCGGATAGAAAGTCTGCTTACGCTGCTTAATGTCTGACGCCGGTCTTCATGACTGCATGAAATGCGGCATTACATTACGTTAACACTTCAATCCATAAACGATATAAATGAAATTAGCCATTTTCGGCAATACTTACCAGGATGAGCATGCGGAGGGTCTGCGTGATCTGTTCTGCGCTCTGGGACACGCGGCAGGTGGCAGACTGGCCGTCCAGGAGAGGTATGCCGATTATCTCAGGTCTCTGTTAGGCCGGTCAATGCCCGATGTTGCCACATTCAATCCATGCGATGATTTTTCTGCTGATCTGGCTATGAGTATAGGCGGGGACGGGACTTTTCTGCATACCGCTTATCATGTGGGCGACAAACAGATTCCTATAATGGGCGTGAATACGGGACATCTCGGTTATCTGTCGGCCGCGCCTCTGGCTGATGCCGCGAGAATAGTGGAAGCGGTCACTGGCGGAGATTATCTGGTAGAACCGCGTACGAT
>ERZ825324.4340-NODE-4340-length-11935-cov-21.756313_pt1 | contig 11935 bp, 6 predicted proteins | sample MGYA00519859_ERZ825324 | MGnify/ENA primary metagenome ERZ825324 (study PRJEB31778, sample SAMEA3449198) | human gut metagenome | biome: human gut; feature: human-associated habitat; material: faeces | place: United Kingdom | collected 2010/2012 ... | reverse complement strand
GCGAAGCGTCCCTGCCAGTAACTTTGCGCGTCCGCAGACGCGCCCCCAAGCTGCTTTTCCCCCAAGATTCCGTGAAGAACCGAAAAAACCTCCGAAACACAGCCGCGTTTCGGAGGAAGAAAGATGCATATATAGATGAAGTTACTTCTTCAGTTCAATCCCTTGCCCCTTCAGCCGCGCAACCACGCCGTCGACAACCGCCTGCACTTCGTCGCGGGTGAGCGTGCGCTCCGGGTGCGAGAAGGAGAGGCGAATCGTGATGGTTTTGCCGGTGATGTCGCTGTATGTGCCCAGCACGGTCACTTTCTGCACCAGCGGGGAGTTCTCCGCCTTCACCGCGTCCAGAATCGGCTGGCAGCGATTGACCACGAAGGTCAAATCCTGCTCCATGCCGGGGAAGCGGGACGGCTCGCGGTAGACGATGGGCGCGGGCGCGATGGACGCAAGCGCTTCCGTGTCGATTTCGGCAAACACAATTGCCGCCTTCTTGTCGATGTTCTTGCCGACAACCGGGTGCGCCACGCCGATTTCGCCGAGCTCAACGCCGTCCAGCACGATGGCGTTCAGGTTCTTCGGATGCTCATAGGAGTGGGTCGCGGTCATTGCGTGGAAGGACAAATCCTTGTGCAGGATGTCGCTCACGGCGACGCACAGCATGTCGCGCAGGCGGAAATACAGCGTTTCCACGTTATCGACCTTGCTGAAGAGCGTCACGCACAGCTTCTTGTGCTCCTTTGCCAGCTTGTTCTCGTCCACGCCGTCGATGACGTGACCGATTTCAAAGATGCCGAACGACGGCGCATAGCCCGTGTTGCCCTTCACCTGGCACAGCTGGGTGGGAATCATGGAGCGGCGCAGCGTCTCGATGTTGGGGTTGGAGGCGTTGAGCAGCTTCACGTTGTCCTCAACGGCGATGCCGAGCTTCTTGTAGTCGTCGGCGTACTGCCAGATGTAGGAATGCACCTCGTGCAGCGAATAGCGCTTGACGAGGATGTCCTTCAATTTGTCCTCCACCGTCTTTTCGGTGGACATGCGAACCGGGTAGAGCGGGGATTCCGCCGTGTGCAGGTCGAAGTTGTCGTAGCCGTAAATGCGGGTGATTTCCTCAATGATATCCGCCTTGATGGTTACGTCCTTCGTCGCGCGCCAGGAGGGGACGTCCGCGGTGAAGGAATCGCCATTGCGCGTCATGCCGAAGCCCAGCGCGGTCAGCGTGTGCATGATTTCGTCGGAGGAGATGTTGATGCCGGTGTAGCGGTCAACAAACGCCTTGTCGAAGGACAATTGCACCTTCGGATAGTGGAAGGCGTACTCGTCGGTCAGGCGGGAGGTGACGCGCATTTCCGGGTCGTATTCCTGGAGGAGCTTGACGAAGCGGGCGATGGCGACGGTCGTCATTTCCGGGTCAAGGCTCTTTTCGTAGCGGGCGGAGGCGTCGGTGCGGTGGGCGAGGCGGACGCTGCTCTTGCGGACGGACGCCGCGTCGAAGGTCGCGGATTCCAGCGTCAGGCTCGTCGTGTCATCGACGATTTCGCTGTCCAGACCGCCCATGATGCCCGCGATGGCAACCGGCTTGTCGCCGTTGCAGATCATCAGCGTGTTCGGGTCGATGGTGCGCTCCACCTTGTCCAGCGTCTGGAAAGGGAAGCTCTCCGGGAAGCGGCGGATGCGGATTTTCTCCACCTTGCGGCTGTCGAAGGCGTGCATCGGCTGCCCCATTTCCAGCATCAGGTAGTTCGTCAGGTCGGCGAGGAAGTTGATGTCGCGCATACCGCAGTAGTTCAGGCGGATACGCATCGCCATCGGGCTGACGTGGCGGTTGATGTTCTCCACCCGCAGGCAGGAGTAGCGCTGGCACAGCGGGTCTTCAATCTTCATGTCGATGGCGGGCAGATTGTTGTACGCCGCCAAATCCGCCACGGGCAGGGCTTTCAGCGGACGGCCGGACAGGGTGGAGAATTCGCGCGCCATGCCGTAGTGCCCCCACAGGTCGGGGCGGTTCGTCAGGGACTTGTTGTCCACCTCGAAGATAATATCGTCAATGGGGTAGAGCGCCTTCAAATCCGTGCCGCAGGGAACGTCCTCCGGAATGACCATGATGCCGGAATTGTCGTCGCTGATGCCGATTTCCTTCTCCGAGCAGCACATGCCGTAGGACGTGTACCCGGCGAGCTTGCGCGGGCTGATGGTGATGTCGCCCAGCTGCGCGCCCACCTTCGCGAACGCGGTTTTCATGCCCAGCTGCACGTTCGGCGCGCCGCAGACCACGTCGGTCAGCTGCCCGTCGCCCGCGTCCACCTTCAGCAGGTGCAGCTTGTGGGATTCGGGGTGATTCTCTACGCTGACGATCTGCGCGGCGACAACGCCGGACAAATCCGCGCCCTTGTGGAAAATTTCATTCTCAACTTCCGCCGTGGACAGGGAGAACTGGCGAATCAGCGCCATTTTGTCAAGACCCGTCAGGTCAACGAAGTCGGAAATCCAGTTCATTGAGATCAGCATGTTCGTCTTTCCTCCGCATTACTCGTCGTCCGTGAACTGCGCCAGGCGCGTCAGGCTGCCGCTGTTCAGGTCGCGAATGTCCTTCACGCCGTACTTCATCATGGCAAGGCGCGTCATGCCCAAGCCGAACGCGAAGCCGGTGTACTGCTCCGGGTCGATGCCGCCGGCTTTCAATACTTCGGGGTGAATCATGCCGCAGGGGCACAGCTCCAGCCAGCCGGAATGCTTGCACGACGGGCAGCCCGTGCCGCCGCAGATGAGGCAGGAAATATCCAGCTCAAAGCCCGGCTCAACGAACGGGAAGAAGCCCGGACGCAGGCGGACTTTGATGTCCTTGCGGAACACCTCGCTCAGCATCGTTTTCATGAAGTAAATCAGGTTCGCGATGGAAATGTCCTTGTCCACCATGATGCCTTCCATCTGGAAGAACGTGTTCTCATGGCAGGCGTCGGTCGCCTCGTTGCGGAAGCAGCGGCCGGGGAAAATCGCCTTAATCGGCACGCCACCGTCGACCAGCGCGTCGCGGTAGCGGCGGTAGATGGCGTTCTGGGCGGCGGAGGTCTGCGTTTTGAGCAATTGCCCGTTGTCCAGATAATAGGTGTCCTGCATGTCGCGCGCGGGGTGGAACTTCGGAATGTTCAGGCTCTCGAAGCACTCGTAGTCCGTCACCACCTCGGCGTAATCCTCCACCGTGAAGCCCATCGACTTGAACACCTGCTCGCACTGGCGCTGCACCAGCGTGATCGGGTGATACGAGCCGCGGGTCATGTCCGGCGGCATGGAGATGTCAAATTCGGGCAGGGCGTTGATTTCGCGCTGCAATTCCTGTGCTTTCAGCGCCTCAAGCTTTTCCGCCAAGGCGACGGTGATGGCGGTCTTCAGCTCGTTCGTCTCGCGCCCGACGGTCTTTTTCTGCTCGTCGGTCAAGCCGCCCATGCCCTTGAGCGCGTCGGTCACTTTGCCCTTGCGGCCGAGGTAATTCACACGCAGGGCTTCCAGATCCACCATGTTGGCGATCTTCTTCAGCTCGGAATCAAAGCTGCTTTTCAGGGCTTCGATCTTCTCGTTCATTCCGGATGTTCCTCCTTACAGTTGGATGAAAAAAGCCCGTCCCATCGTTTGATGAGACGGACTGAATCCGCGGTACCACTCGTCTTGCGGCAAAGGAAAAAAATCCCGCTGCCGCCGCTTGATAGGCGATAAGGCTGCCCACGCCGAAAAACTCACGGGATGAAGGTTCACGCCGTGCGCCCTGCCACCTCGCACCACCCGGCGGCTCTCTGATATCCTATTTCCTGCATTCGCCTGTGCCATCTGCTCGCGCCTTTTTCCTTCTGGCGTCCGCTCGTTCCACTTAGCGTAGCGCTGCTACGCTGCGTTTCACTCCCGTTAGCCAGCAGAAAAAATTCGCTTCGCATCTTGGCACATTCTCATTTGGAAATAGGAAGGGGACTTGCACGCGCTACTGTTTCCCGGTCATCGCTTCCAAATATTTCGCTGACTTTCGTCGGCACGCTCTATCTTACCATAGGTTGGGACGTTTTGCAAGGGGGCAAATTCGGAAATTGGAATGCGGAATGCGGAATAAAAATCGCACGGAAGTGGAATTCTTTCCATCTTATACTATTTCCAGATTCACCTGCGCCATCTGCTTGCGCCTTTTCCCTTCTGGCGTCCGCTCATTCCACTTAGCGTAGCGCTGCTACGCTGCGTTTCATTCACGTTAGCCAGAATGAAAAATTCGCGGCGCATCTTGGCGCATTCTTATCTGGAAATAGTATTACAGGCGAACAAACCATGAATTTTTCCGATTTCTTATTTACAAGCCATTTTTTTGTGCTATACTGTAAGATGCGTTATCATGTAAAGCGCGATTCAGGCGCTTGCGTGAAAGTCCGCGCGCGGGAGGATGCAATTCCTCCGTCCGCAGGCGCGGCAGGGAACTTCGCGCACAATCGCGCGGAAGAAAGGAAAGGAAGCCGGATGAGCAACAGCCGTCCACCCTATGATGGCGCCGGGGACGCCGGACAGAATCCTCAGCAGCCCGGTTTTTCGCAGGGCAATTATCCGCCGGCGCAGGGCTATGCCCCGAATGGCGGCTACGCGCCCAATGATGCCTATGGTCAGGGCTACGCGCCGCAAAACGGCTATGGGCAGCCGCAATATGGTCAGCAGGGGTATGCGGACTATCAACAGCCCTATGGTCAGCAGGGATACCAGCAGCCATACGGTCAGCAAGGTTATCAGCAGCCGTATGGGCAGCAGGGCTATGACCAGCAGGGCTATCAGCAGCCATACGCCCAGCAGCCTTATCAGCAGCAGCCGTATGACCAGCAGGGGTTTGTGCAGCCCGGCGGGTATCAGCAGCCCTACGAGCAGCAGGGGTATCAGCAGCCGAATCCGGCGTACAATCAGCAGGGGTACAGCCAGCAGAATCCGCAGGAAACGGATTTGCCGCCGGAGCAGCAGTACGCGCAGTACACCCCCGACGGTCAGCGCGTGTACCCCACGTCGGGGCGCAGCGGCTTCCGGGTGCAGCCGGCGGCGCACAGGGAAATTCCGTGGGATACGATTGCGAAAGTATTGATGTTCGGCGTGCTGCCGATTCTTTTCATCTTGAGCATGGTGTTCGCGTGGACAGCGGTGAAGTGGGTCGTCCTCGTCGGCGCGGTGGCGAGCATCGCCGCGATGTGGCTCCGCGAGCTGGTTACGCCCAACGCGCGGCTGGTGCTGTCGCTTTTGCTGGCGTCGGCGGCGGTCGTCTGCCTCGTCAGCGCACTGGCGACGAACGCGGCGGACAATCAGAACCCCGCGCAGCCGAATCAGCCCGGTCAGATGCAGCAGGGGAGTACATCGGGCAATAACCTCGATGTCAACCTGACCGCGACGGACACGCCCAATCCCGCGCCCACGCCCACCGCGACGCCTGTGGATGACTCCGAGGAGTGCTACGCGCAGCTGCATTCCTTCTTCACGCTGTGGAAGAACAACGCCATCAGCCAAATGGTCAACCTGACGGCCCCGTCGTGGCGCAGCAGCATCAAGGGCGGCACCGACGCGGTGACGCAGAAGCTCTTCGGCGAGGTGCTGACCAACCGCACGCCCGTCAGCTGGGATTTTACGGCCATCACGGGTACATCGAACGACATCGCCCGCATGGTGACGGTGCGCGCCGTCATCAACAAGAACAACACCCTGGGTGAAAGCGTCTACCTGTGGAAGGTGCGCATGGTCAAGGAGGACGGCGTGTGGTACGTTGACCCCGCGACGCTGCAAAGCAACGAGCAGGAAAGCACCGCCACCCCGACCAACGCCCTTGCCACCCAGCCCGTGCTGAACACCAGCCATCCGGACTTGCTGATTTACTACAATCCCGAAGGCGGAACGTACTACCACATTGACCCGAATTGCGAATCGCTCAATCCGAAATACCGCCCGCTGTCCGGCGTCATCAAGTGGTCGCAGATTGAGGATGACCCCTACGACAAGCTCGAACAGTGCAAACGCTGCGGCGCACCCCTGCGCGAAAAAAAGGACAACGCCAACTAAGTCAACATAGAAACCTACATATATTTAGGAGGACAACACGATGGACACCAATGCCAAGCTGTATCAAGACATGACGAAGATTCTCGTCAAGCGTGAGGACATCCAGAAGGCCGTTGCCCAGCTGGGACGGGAAATCACCCGCGACTATCAGGGCCGCGATCTGGTGATGGTCTGCATTTTGAAGGGCGCGAGCGTCTTCTTCTCCGACCTCATCCGCGAAGTCGATTTGCCCGTGACGCTGGATTTCATGGCGCTTTCGAGCTATCGCAACTCCACCAAGTCCTCCGGCGTGGTCAATCTGGAGAAAGACCTGTCCGTGTCCATTAAGGGGCGCGACGTGCTGATTGTGGAGGACATTGTGGACAGCGGCAACACGCTGTTCTACCTCGGCAAGTATTTGATGGGCCGCGGCGCGTCCTCCATCCGCATTGCGACGCTGCTGGACAAGCCCGACCGCCGCAATCCCGAACACAACCTGACGGTGGATTACCACTGCTTCAAGATTCCGGATGAGTTCGTCGTCGGCTACGGGCTGGATTTCGCCGAGAAGTACCGCAATCTGCCGGATATCGGCGTGCTGGACAGCCGCGTGTACGGCGCGGCGCGCGAATAAATCAGCCGATTCTTCCCCGAAAAAGATAAAATTTTTGTAAAGATGGATTTTTCCGCACACGTCATTCGTCTATATGGGTATACGCCGCAACAGGCGGATGGCGCTGGAACGGAAGGAGGATGCTCGCATTGAAGAAGTCTCGCGGGATGTTCGGCTACGTCGCGGTTTTGCTGCTGATGGTGCTCACCATTTCGATGCTGTTCACCAACGGCTTTGGCAGCAATACCCGTGACCGCCGCATCACCTATCCCCAGCTGCTGACGATGATTGAGGAGGGGCAGGTTCGCTCCGTCGCCATCCGCGGCACGTCGCTGGTGGGCGTGACGACAACAACAACGGTCGCCGACGCGGATTTCCCTGACAAGAACTACGATTTTGAAACCACCATCGGCGCTGATTTCATCGTCACCGCGCGGCAAATGCAGGCGGCGAAGCTTAATAAGCCGCTGGACGAGGTGTCCGTCAAGGATTTGACGTTCACCATCATCTACCGTCAGCCGCTGACCACCCCGTGGTGGTATGATTTGATTCCGCTGGCAATTTCGCTGGTGCTCTGCGGCGTGATGTTCTGGCTGATTATGCGCGCGCAGACCGGCGGCAACGGCAAGGTGATGAACTTCGGCAGAAGCCGGGCGCGCATCCATGACCCGAACAAGAACAAGGTGACGTTCGCCGACGTCGCGGGCGCGGAGGAAGAGAAGGAAGAACTCAAGGAAATGGTGGACTTCCTGCGCAACCCCAAGGCGTACATTGACATGGGCGCACGCATCCCCAAGGGTGTGCTGCTCATCGGCCCGCCCGGCACGGGCAAAACCCTGCTGGCAAAGGCGGTTGCGGGCGAGGCGGGCGTGCCGTTCTTCTCCATTTCCGGCTCGGACTTTGTGGAGATGTTCGTGGGCGTGGGCGCGAGCCGCGTCCGTGACCTGTTCGACCAAGCCAAGCGCGCTGCCCCGTCCATCATCTTTATTGATGAGATTGACGCGGTGGGTCGCCATCGCGGCGCGGGTCTGGGCGGCGGACACGACGAACGCGAGCAGACGCTGAACCAGCTGCTGGTCGAGATGGACGGCTTCGCAATCAACGAGGGCGTTATTGTCATGGCGGCGACGAACCGCCGCGACATTCTTGACCCCGCGCTGCTGCGTCCCGGCCGCTTTGACCGCACGATTCTCGTCAATTACCCCGATATGGCGGGGCGTGTTGCCATCCTGAAGGTGCACGCCAAGGGCAAGCCCCTCGCGGATGATGTGGATTTGGAGAATATCGCCAAGCGCGTGCCCTTCTCCACCGGCGCGGAGCTGGAAAACATCATGAACGAAGCCGCGATTCTGGCGGCGCGCGGGCGCTTGAAGGCCATCAATCAGCAGACGCTGGTGGAGGCAATCTCCCGCGTGCAGATGGGCCCGGAGAAGCGCAGCCACAAGGTGACGCAGCGCGACAAGCGCATGGTCGCCATCCACGAGGCGGGTCACGCCATCGTCGGGCACGTCCTGCCCAACTGCGACGAGGTGCACCTGATTACCATCGTCCCGCGCGGGCAGGCGGGCGGCTACACGCTGTCCCTGCCGACGGAAGAGGACGATTTGCAGACTTACAGCCAGCTGATGGACTTCGTGGCGATGGGGCTGGGCGGTCATGCCGCGGAGCAGCTTTATCTGGGCGAGTTCACCACCGGCGCAACGAGCGACCTGAAAAAGGCGACGGAGGTCTGCCGCCGCATGGTGACGCAGTTCGGCATGAGCGAAAAGCTGGGCCCGGTCTATCTTGACGGCGATCAGGAAGTGTTCGTCGGCATGGAGTTCGGGCAGAGCCGCGGGTACAGCGAAGAACTGGCGGCGCGCATCGACGCGGAAGTCAAGCGCCTGCTGGAGGAATGCTACCAGAAGGCGGTGGACGCCCTGAGCGCCAACCGCGACCGCATGGAGAAGCTGGTGGACGCGCTGCTCAAGTACGACACCATCAGCCGCCGCGAGTTCGTCACCCTGATGGAAACGGGCGCGCTGCCGGATATTCAGGATGCCGACACCCGCACCACGGGCGATGTGATGATGCAGGATATGGCGGACGAAAAGAAGGAAGAGAGTTCCGAAAAGTCCGCTGAAACGGCTGAAAAGAGCGCAGAAGCCCACGAAAAGACGGCGGATGCGCCCGAAAATCACCCGACTGACCCCCATGAAGCCTGATTTGCACACCCACACCACTTCCTCCGACGGGCTGCTTACGCCCGCGGAGCTGGTGGCGCTGGCGGACAAGCACCGCGTGACGCTCCTTGCCGTGACCGACCATGACACGTTTGACGGCGCGGCGCAGCTGCTGGGAAAACCCGCGCCGATGCCGATTCTGCAAGGTGTCGAATTGTCCTTGCGCGATATGCCCGGCCTGCACCTGCTCGGCTACGGGCGCGGGACGGATACGCCCCTGCACCGCAAGGTTCGGGCGCTGTCCCAACTGCGGCTCGGACGCGCGCGGCAGATGGTGGAGAAGCTGAACGCGCTGGGCTATCCGCTGGATTACGACGAAATCGCCCGCGAAGCTAAGGGCAGTGTCGGTCGGCCGCATATCGCCCGCGCGATGGTCAGCCACGGCTATGTCGCCGACACGCGCGAGGCGTTTGATCGCTTTCTGGCGGATGGCGCACCTGCCTATGTGGCGGGGGAGCGCTTGAGCATGGCGGAGGCGCTGCCGCTGATGCAGAAAAGCGGCTTTGTGCCCGTGCTGGCGCACCCGATGGAGCTGGAGAAAACCGGCGCGCTGCTGCGCCATCTGCTCGGCGTTTGGCAGGAGCAGGGCTTGCGGGGCGTTGAGGTTTACCACCCGTCTGCCGGACGCGCCACGCCCCTGCTGGATTTGACCGCGCGGCGTATGGGCTTTCTGGTCACCGGCGGCAGTGACTTCCATGGCGATGGCGACCGCCACGGCATGGTCGGCTGCACCGCGCCGATGTGGGCGAGGGCGGCAGATGATGTGGAGAAATTGCTGCAGGCAGTGGAAGCTGCTCAAATCATGTGATAGATATAAGATGAAGAAATACCGAATTGCCATCAGAAAGGGGTGCTGAAACCATGTCCGAATTCAACGACAACAAGCAGCCGCGCCGCCGCCGCACGCAGCTGAACGCGGCGCAGTATGCCGGGCAGCAGACGCTGGACAACAGCATCCCCCTTATCCGCACGGAAGACGCGCCCATGCAGCCGACAAATCCGCCGCGCCGGAATCCGCAGCCGCCCCCGGCGCAGCAGAGCACCAATCCGCCCATGCAGCCGATGGGTGCGGCTCAGCCGATGCGCCCGCAGGGGATGAATCAGCCGGGGCAGGGGAGCCAATATGCGCAAAGCGGGCAAATGCGCGGCTTCCACGGCGTACAGGGGACGCCCATGCAGCCGCAGCAGGGCTGGAACAACGGCGTGCAGCCGCTCGATGCGGCGCACCAATTGGAGCAGTTCTCGTGGGGGCAGAACCCGACAAGCATGAATACCGGGCGCAATCAGCCGATTCGCGGCGGGCAGATGATGCCGAATCAGCCGATGAACCCGCAGCGCCCGCAGAATCCGCCGTATCCGCAGCAGAATTATGGCGGATGGCAGCAGCCGATGTATCCGGCGAATTTTCCGCAGTATCCGGCGAACGGCAATGGCGGAAACGGCGGCAATGGCGGCGGCAATCATCCGCCGACGGGGCTGGGGGGCTTCAATCCGGAGCATCGCGAGCCGAAGAACGAGCCTGTCCGCCGCAAGCCGTCGGGGCAAAAGCTGCTCAAGCGCATCCTGTTCTGCGCGTGCGCGGTGGCGGTAATTTGCGGACTGGTCGCGGCGGGCGGCGCCATCAGCAATGCCATCCAGGAGCAGAACGAGCGGGAAGCACTGGTCGCGTCGGTGACGGCGTATGACGACAAGTACGTCCCGAACGTGTATGTGGACGGCATCCACCTCGGCGGCATGACCCGCGCGGAGGCGGAAGAGGCGGTCACGGCGCACGCGAATCAGCAGCGCGACGCGTGGAAGGTGCGCCTGATGTACGCGGGTCAGCTGGTGAGGGAAATCACGAGCGCCGACCTGAACATGACCGTCGATGTGCGGGAAGCCCTCGACGCGGCGTGGCAGCCGGGGCACACAGAAGGCAGCATTGACGCGCGCAAAGCCACGATGGACGCGCTGGCGGAAAATCCCTACGAGGGCTATTCCGCCACGCCCAGCGGCGACAATGTGGTGATTGACAACATCCTGCTCAGCATCGCGCAGCAGGCGTACATCCAGCCGGTGGATGCGCATATTATCTTCGATTCCAACAATTTCAACAATCCGCTGACGATTCAGCCGGAAACGGTCGGGCGCTATATGGACACGACCGAGGCGAAAAATCAGGTGTACCAGATGATGTCGTCCCTGGTCAGCGGCGAGGTGGAGCTGACGACGCGCGAGCTTCAGCCGACCACGACCAAAGCCATGCTGGAGCCGCAGATTCAGCTGCGCGCGACGGCGTACACCCCGATTTCGACCACCAGCACGGAGAACCGCAACCTGAACATTCAGGTGGCGTTCGAGCGCATCAACGGCAAGATGCTTGCAGCGGGCGAAACGTTCTCCTTCAATACGGTTGTGGGCAAGCGCACGAAGGCAAACGGCTTCTATGAAGCGATTGAGTACGCGTATGGCGATCAGCGCATGGGCTACGGCGGCGGCGTGTGTCAGGCAAGCACGACGATGTACCTTGCGGCGGCGAAGGCGAACATGACGATTCTCAAGCGCGAGCCGCACTCCGACGCGGTGGGCTACACCGACTACGGCAAGGACGCGACGGTATCCGACAACCGCATTGACTTCAAGTTCCGCAACGACACGAACAGCACGATTTTCATCGTTGCGACGGTGATGAAGGACAGCCGCTACGACAAGACGCACAAGGTGTGCGTGGTGTCGATTTACGGCGAGAGCCTCGGCAAGGGCGTGAAGTACGAGCTGGAAACGGTGACGGTGCAGACCCTGCCCGCCCCGACCGAGCCGGAATACCGCAAGGACACGAACCACACCTACGCTACCTATGTTGACCAAGAGTACACCTACCGCAAGGCAACCGACGGCTGTGTGGTGGAAAGCTACCTGGTGAAGTATGTGGGCGGCGCGGAAACCGAGCGCAAGCTGATGTACACCGACACCTACAAGGCAAAGAGCGAAATCATCTATGTCGGCACGGTGGAGCGGACGGAAGAGGGGCAGTGACCAGAGGCTTTGCCTCTGGACTCCAGCAGGGGCGCTGCCCCTGCACCCTGCAAGG
>ERZ825324.4338-NODE-4338-length-11940-cov-2.724779_pt1 | contig 11940 bp, 8 predicted proteins | sample MGYA00519859_ERZ825324 | MGnify/ENA primary metagenome ERZ825324 (study PRJEB31778, sample SAMEA3449198) | human gut metagenome | biome: human gut; feature: human-associated habitat; material: faeces | place: United Kingdom | collected 2010/2012 ... | reverse complement strand
CGGATATCCAGCGGCACGACCTTCTGCGGATCAATCAGCGGATGGCGGCCGCGCACAATGTTCAGCCGCCCTTCGCGGTTGATCTTGGGCATGCATCCGTTCATCTGCTTGGCCAGCGACGCTTTGGCAAACGCAAAATCCAACTGAGCGAGGATCGCCAGATTATCCGAGATGGCGTCCGCTTCCGGCGCAATTTGCGCGGAAAGTGTCCGGAGAATCTTCTCGATCTCCACCTTTTCCGCCGAAATCAACTGCTTCAGCTCGTTGCCGATTTCGACGACGGACATCGGCTCGATGAACACCGTCGCGCCGGTTGAGGATTGATCGTGCACAATGCCCGGCACCATCGAGCGGTATTCCTGCCGAACCGGCAGAACATAACGATCCGCGCGCATGGTGATGATGGCGTCCTGCAAATATTTCTGGAAATTCGGATTGTGGATCATGCCGTTCAGCCGCTCGCGAACCCGTTCATTGCACGCGCGCATCTTGCGGCGGATTTGGAACAGCTCGTTGCTCGCGCGATCCGCGATTTCGTCCTCGCTGATGATCGCGTCGGAAATGGCCTGTTCGATGTCCTTGAACGTCGAAAGCCGCGAGGCATTCGCGCTCATCAGCGGCGTATCCTGCCTATCCGTCACGATGGCCTCGCGCGCGGCGCGGGCAGCACGCAGGCTTGCGCCGATTTCCATCAATGCGCGCGGCGAAAGAGACGAACCGATCTGCGCCAGATGCAGCGAAGCGTGCACATCTGAAAACGAGAGCATCGGCGTGCCGCCCAAATAGGAAAGCAGGCTGTGCGCTTCCTCCGTCTCCTGCTGCATGCGCAAAACGTCCTCCAATCGGTTGGACGGCGTTAAAGCGTCGCACAGCGCCCGCCCCATGTCGGAAACGCAGTATTGCGCAAGCTGCGCACGGATTTTTGTAAATTCAAGTACACGTAAAGAACGTTCGTTCATGGATTTCTCCTTTTTTGCGCAATTAGAAAATGACGTAAAACCGCCCGCGTGGGCAGGACGTCGACGCTCTGCGATTTTCGAAAAAGGCGGGTTCAACCCGCTTTTTACTGAACGCCGCGCAGAAGCTGCCCCGCCGTCGCGGATGGCGAAATGCTGTGAAGCGCTCTGCCGCTATCCAGCACGCCGCGGTAAGAAGCGACAATTTCCCGCTGTCTTTCGGGCGATTCATCGGTAAAGGCAAGGCGGAGGCTGACGGAAAGATGATGCAGCTTCTCAGCGTATTTCGCCATATCCGTTTCCACGCTGTTATACAGCCTCAAAACACAGCCGTGCTCCATTTGAAGCCTGCGCAGCGGGAAACGGTATCCTTTTCGATCCGTATAAATTTCCGGGCAGCCGCCGAGCCTTGCGCATTCGTTGCAGCGGCTGTCCTGCTGTTCGTCCCCTTTTTCCGTTCGGCGCGGGCAATGGTTCAGCAGCATCAACTGCGTCCGCCCATATGCCTCCATCACGTAATTGCCGCCACTGGCAAACAGCTCCCGCAGCTCCTTTTGATTCAGCTCGCAGGAGACCGTCAGTCGGTTGACGTTCAGAGCGGCATAAAATGCCGCACAGGCATAGTTCATAACGTTCAGCCCCTGACCGCCCGAAACCGGAACAGGCCACGAGAGCGCCAACTGGCCGGGATTATTGGCCACCACGCCGCTCAGCTTTTCCGCGTTTTCGCAGACCCACGCATGGATATGCTCCAGCTCGTCGCTGCGCATGACGGCCGGAAGAACGAGCGCTGGTTTAACGCCGTCCGCCTCCGCAATCATGTGGCTCAGCGCATCCGCCTTATAGACTTGCGGCTGCCATTCAAAAATGTCCGCTCCACATTCAATCAGGCTCTTTGCCCTCGAAACGTCTTCGCCCTGCACGATCAGCAGCTTTTCCTGTGTCGGCATTTCGCGCGAATCGGGAACAAACCGACGGTCGGTTTGTATCGGCTCCGTTCGAGCTTTTCGCATTTTTTCAAGCGCGTCCCGCCGCAAATTGTTGAGCATCGCGGCGGTCATAAACGCGCCTTCGCTTTCGAGCGTCAAATCTCGAAGTCGGTACGGCGTTCCGCCCAGTTTACCGAGCTGCTTGGCGGCGGTTTCCTCATTCAGCGCGCGCTGCTGCGCAGGCATGACCGGCTGCTCACCGACGGATGAAACGCAGTGCCCGTCGCCATCCGAAACGGTCAAAACAGCGGTGCTGTTCGGCATGGCGTACAGATGCATGTCCAGCGGAATCTGCACATTTTCACGGCCCATGATTTCCCGAATTTCCCTCATCTGCGCGGCATCCGTCAGCCGGAAGATCTCGTCGCCCACACGTGCCTGACCGGCCGCGATGCGAACCGTCGCCTCCGCGCCCGCCGGAACGTCGTTTCCGGAATAGGTGAACTCGGTCTCCTGCCGCCCGCGCGATTGCAGTCCGTCGCCGTCGTTGAGCGCCTTGATCAAACGAATCTGCGCAAGCGCTCCCCGCATCGACATGATTTTGCCGACCGAAATGCCCCAGTGGTTCGGTTTTTCCCAGCTCATCAACGCGGCGTTGCTCTTTTCCATCACGTAGCCTTCCGTGAAGCCGCCGCGATTGAACACCTGCCGCAGGCCTTCGATGACCGCTTGGCTCGGATGATAGCTGACATGTGCTTCCGCCGCATCGAGCGCCTCGCGATAGGCTCTCGTGATGACGCCGACGTATTCCGGCCTTTTCATGCGGCCTTCCAGCTTAAAGGAATATACGCCCGCGTCGCGCAGCTCGGGAATGCGGTCAATCAGCATCAAATCCTTTGTGGAGAGCAGGTAGCCGCTCGTTCCGTCTTCCAGCGTGTAGGGCAGTCGGCAGGGCTGCGCGCATCGGCCGCGATTGCCGCTCCGTCCGCCGATCATGCTGGAAAACAGGCACTGACCCGATACCGCCACGCAAAGCGCGCCGTGCGCAAAGGCCTCTACCTCAACGCCGACGTCCGCCATCCTTCTCAGCTCATCCAGCGTACATTCCCTTGCCGGAACGACGCGCGCAAAGCCCATCTCCTTCATCAGCCGAGCGCCCTGCGCATTGTTGATCGTCATCTGTGTGCTGGCATGCAGCACCAGATGGGGATAGCTTTGCTGAATGATCCGCGCCACGCCCATATCCTGCACCAGCACGGCGTCCACGCGCACATCGGAGAGCAGGTCGAGCACATCGCGAAGGTCATCCAGTTCGCACTGCTTGACCAGCGTATTGACCGTCACATAGATTTTCTTCCCTCTCTCGTGCGCATAGGCCACAGCGTCTCGAAGCCCATCCGCATCGAAATTCCCCGCGTAGCTGCGCGCGCCGAAGGCCGTATAGCCCAAATAGACAGCGTCCGCACCGCAAGCGATTGCCGCAACGAGTGCTTCGCGGTTTCCCGCAGGTGAAAGCAGTTCCATTTTCTCCTCCGAAAAAAGCGGCGCAGGGCAACCACCCCAGCGCCGCCGCTCGATTTATGCGTTTTCGTCCTGTTTGGTTTCGGCCTTTGCCGCGTCAAGCTCGCGGCGAAGGCGGTTCACCTCGTCCTGCGCGGTAAACAGCTCGTCCGCCAGTGTCATCGCAGTCAGCACGGGCAGCATATTTTCCCCGGCTCGCGTCAAAATCGCCAGCTCGCGCATCCTTCGATCCACGTATCGGGAGAGACGCTGCACCTTGTCCGGCTGCTGATCCGTCACCAAAGTATAATCGCGCCCCATCAGGTGGACGACGACCTTGTTTTTGTTCACGGTGCCGCCTCCGATCAGCCGCGCCCTTTCAGCTTTTCAACCGTGTAGGTTTCGCCGTGCGTGTCCACACGGACGGACTTCATCTTCTGCTCCTCATACGGCTTATCCATCGGATCGCGCGGAACGCTGACAATCGCGTCCGCCGTTTCCATGCCCTCCGTCACCTTGCCAAACGCAGCGTATTGGCCATCCAGATACGGCGCGTCATCTACCATGATGAAGAACTGGGAACCGGCGGAGTTGGGCATCATGCTGCGCGCCATGGACAGCACGCCGCGCGTGTGCTTGAGCGGATTGTTGAAACCGTTTCGAGCAAATTCGCCGCGGATGCTGTAGCCCGGTCCGCCGGTGCCGCGGCCAAGCGGGTCGCCGCCCTGAATCATAAAGCCCGGAATCACGCGATGGAAGATCACGCCGTCATAAAAACCGCTGTTCGCCAATTCCACGAAGTTCGCCACGCTGTTGGGCGCCGTTTCGGGATAAAGCTCGCCCTTCATCGTCTGCCCGTTTTCCATTTCAATGATAAACGTCGGATTCATTTTGTCTTCCTCCTACTATAATAAAGTCGTATCTCATTCTTGATACGCCTCATGCGTATTGTCGTCATCCATCAGAAAATGCCCGCCAAGCAAGGCTTGAACATCCCTTGCAATCGCTTCGCTGGTCAACGGATAGCCGCATCTGGCCAGCGGCAGATAGGCGTCGCACAGCGCGGGCCAAATCGTCTCTCTGGCCGTGATCCATCGCCCCAGCATCTGCTCCGGCAAATCCGCCTCGCTGGCATAGGGCACAAAGCGCAGCCCCAGCTTTTCAAGCGCAAGCGGAATCCGCTTGTTTACGCGCACGAGAAGCCGCCGCCTTGTCGCGGCCGCCTCAATCAGCATCGGTTCGACGGTTTCATCGCCAAATGCCAGCGCGCGCACGGTATGGGAAGCATCCAACTGACGCAGAAAACCGTCTGCCTGCGCGCACGTATCGAGCCGAACATGCAGACGCAGACGCTCGTCTTCGCAGACGGGAATCAGGCAAAAGCGGAGCGCGTCCTCATCAAACTGCCGAATGAGCACATCCCTTGCGCCGCATTGCTGTGCCGCAAGGCGAATCTCTTCGGCTCGACGGGCGTATTCCACGCCGTAACAAAGAAATCCTCCGGCAGCGTCAACAGCGGCGCTATCCGGTCATCCTCAAAGACGGCGCTCTGCGCATCCCGAATGGAGACGCAGGCAAATACGCGCTTCGCCCGCATCTGGTCAAGAATTTCGCGCAGATACGCTTCCCTTGTGTAGCCGCTTTGAATCAGCGCCGCGCGCGGGATATCCTCTATCGGCATTTCCAGCGCATCCATCGCGGCAAACGCCGCAGCCGCGTCGGCCTGAAGCGGCGTCAAGCCCTGCGCCTTTGATATCGACGTCGTCAGCGCTTTTATGCCCATTTCGCCCCGCGCCGCGTCAAAATTCAGCAGGGTCTCCACCACCGCCGCCCGGCGAACCGCCTGCTTGACGCACCGCCGAAGCGTCTGCTTATCGCTGATTACCATGGTCTGCGCCTTCCTCCTCCCGCCGATGTTTAATCCAGCTTTTTCGCCTTTTCGGCAAAGACGATCCGCTTTCGCTCGATCATTTCATCCACGCGGTCAATATATTGCTCAATATTGGCTATATTCGGTGCGCGAAGGATTTTTTCCTCTTCGCGCATGACACATTTTGAAATTCCGCCCGCGCCGAGCGCCAGAATGCTGGTGGTTTCTTCCATGTTGTCGATGTTGTATCGGCAGAAACGCCCCGGCAGTGCGTAACCCACGTTTTCCAGATTTTCCGCCATGTATTTTTGCCGGTACAGGTAGTACGCGCGCATGCCCATGTCGTGCGCCGTCTGCCGCCCGAGCGCCACCATGCGAGCGACGTCCTGTTCCGCCTGCGCGTATTTTTCTTCATGCAGCCTGCTTGAACGCTTGATGGCCAGCGTGTGAACGGTCAGGCTTTCCGGGCAGAGCCTGCGGATCTCCGCCAGCGTGTGCGCAAACATGGCGTAATCCTCGCCGGGGAGCGCCGCAATGACGTCCATGTTGATGTCGTCAAAGCCGATGCTTCTGGCCAGCTCATACGCCTCCACCGTCTGCTTCGCGGTGTGCGCGCGGCCGATTCGCACCAGCGTCGCGTCGTTCATCGTCTGCGGATTGATGCTGATCCTCGTCACGGGATGGTCGCGGAGCATGCGCAGCTTCTGTGCGTCCAGCGTGTCCGGCCGACCAGCCTCAACGGTAAATTCCGCCAGCGCGCCGAAATGCCTTTCAACATGCGCGAGCAGGCGGTCAAGCTGCGGCGTGGTCAGGCTGCTTGGGGTTCCGCCGCCGATATAGCCCACGCGGATATGCAGTCCCATCTCTCGCGCCATCTCGGCGCATGCCTCAATCTCATGCAGCAGCGCCGCCAGATACGGCTCGACCAATCGCCCGTCTCCGATTTCGCCGGATGAGAACGAGCAGTACGCGCAGCGCGTCGTGCAGAAAGGAATGCCGATATATACATCGCATGCGCGCGCGCGCCGATCCATCAACCCCTGCTGTGCGTCGAGAATTTCATCGAGCAGATCAATCTTTTCCTGCGACAGATCAAACAGATCTTGCAGCGTATGTCTGGCCTCGCCGCGCGTTTTTCCGTTTTCCAGTTGCTGGTAATACAGCCTCGTCGGTCGGATTCCCGTCAAGGAGCCCCATGCAGGCTGCCGCCCGGACAGGCGCTTGAAAAGCATATAGCAGCAGCGCTTAATCAAGCGTTTCTTCTGGCGTTTTTCCTCAAGGCCGCCGAAAACCGCCGGGGCACTGAGCGTATTTTGTTCCGTCCTGCCGCTGCAATCCGTTAAAACGAAGGTTTCGCGCCATTCCCCGTCTGCTTCCTCATGGATATGCGTGAGACGCGCGTCGGCCTGCTGTGTTTCCTCCACAGCCGCTCCCTCGCCGTAAAACAGGCGCACGACGTCGCCGATATCGTTTTGAAACGCAGGCAGCGATGTTTGGACAGCGATCTTCACGCATTTGCCTCCTGTTCCCAGACGATCTTCGTTTTCATGCCGTGGCCGGGGTAACAGACGGTATCGCCCGGCAGTTTCAGCAGCCGTTTCAGGGAGAGCGCCATTTGCAGCGAGTTTCCGCCCGCCAAATCCACTCGGCCATATCCCTGATAGAACAGCGTGTCGCCGCAAAACAACGTCTTTTCATGCCGATAACAGACCGAACCCGGCGTATGTCCCGGCGTGTGCAGCACGTCAAAGCGAATGCCCGCCTCTTCCACGCAGTCGCCCTCTTCGAGCAGGACATCCGCATCCGGCAGCGTGAGCTGTGCGCCGACAACGCCGGAGAGATTCAGCGAGGGATCGGCAAGCGCCGGTGCGTCCAGCTTATGCACATAGAGCTTCACGCCGTCCTTCAGCCACGGTCTGGCGTAGAGCATGTGGTCGAAATGCGCGTGCGTGAGCAGCACCGCCTTGACCTCTCTGCCGCAGACCGCGCCGTTGACCGCCGCATATTCCGCGCCGGGATCAATCAGCACGCACTGATTCGAGCCGGACGCGCCCACCACGTAGGTGTTCACATCCAGCGGGCCGCCCGTCACGGTTTTGATATCCAGCTCCATCAGAACGTCCTCCTTGAATCAATCAGCAGTGTCACCGGGCCGTCGTTGACGAGCGAAACCTTCATATCCGTCTGGAAAATGCCGGTTTCCAGATGAATCCCCGCCTCTCGCAGCCCCTGACAATATGCATCGTACATCGGCACGGCCACTTCCGGCCTTGCCGCGCGGATGAAGCTCGGACGGCGTCCATGACGGACGTCGCCATGCAGCGTGAACTGGGAAATCGCCAGAATTTCGCCGCCCGCATCGAGGATGGAGCGATTCATCTTGTCGTTTTCATCCTCAAAGATGCGGAGATTGACGGTTTTATCCACGCAATAGCGCACATCCTCCGCGGTATCGCCATCTTCAACGCCGCAGAGCACCATGAATCCCTTGCCGATGCGCCCGACTTCCTTGCCGTCCACCTTGACGCTTGATTCGAGCACCCTCTGTACCACCAGTCTCATGTATGTGTCCTTTCGCTTCCGCTTACACGCGGAAAATCTCTATGGTATCCTGCCGCTTGGCAATTTGCTTAATCACCCAGTCCAGCTCCTGCTTGTTGGCCACCTGAAGCGTCAGCTCAATCGAGCAGGTCTGGTTGTTGTTGACCTTGGCATTGAGCGCGCAGACCGTCACCTTCTGCGCGGACAGATAGCTCATCAGGTCGGCCAGCAGATTGTGACGATCCTGCGCGAGAATCTGAATCGAGCCGTTATACGAGGAATTGACCGTGTCGCTCCATTCGGCCTCCACCCAGCGCGCGGGATCATGCGATGCGTTGACATTGACACATTCCTTGGAATGGATCGTCACGCCGCGTCCGCGCGTGATATAGCCGATGATTTCGTCGCCCGGCAGCGGCGTACAGCATTTGGCAAAGTGAACCTGACACCCCGGCAGCCCGGCGATCTTGATGCCCATATCCTCCTTCGAGGAGCTCTTGCCGCCGCGGGCGGGCGTCGTCGGTTCGGCCACGCGCGGCAAAACCGGCACAAGCGGCTTGTCGTGCGCGCGCTGTTCCTCGCGCAGGCGGGTGACGACCTGCTGCGCCGCAATGCCGCCGCATCCGACCGCCGCGTAGAGATCATCCAAATCCGCAAACGAGAATTTCCGCAGAATCGGATCGACATATTCCGTTTTCAGCAGCGACGGCAGGCTGACCGCCTGTCGCTTCGCCTCATAATCGAGCATCTGCTTGCCGTTGGCGATGTTCTCGTCCTTCAATTCCTTCTTGTAGAACTGCCGGATTTTCGCCTTGGCCTGCGCGGTTTTGACGATTTTGAGCCAGTCACGGCTAGGTCCCTTGCTATTCTGCTGGGTGATGATTTCCACAAAGTCGCCCGTGTTGAGCGGCGTATCCAGCGTCACGATTCGGCCGTTGACCTTCGCGCCGACGCACTTATTGCCGACCGCGCTGTGAATGCGATAGGCAAAGTCGAGAGGCGTTGCGCCCTTCGGCAGATCAATGATTTCGCCCTTCGGCGTAAAGACGAAGATTTCATCGCTGAACAGATCGACCTTGAGCGATTTGATGAATTCCTCGGAATCGCGCGTGTCATTCTGCCAATCCAGAATCTGGCGCAGCCAATAGAGCTTGTTATCCAGCGAATCCGCAACCTGCTTGCCTTCCTTGTAGCGCCAATGCGCCGCAATGCCGTATTCCGCGATGCGGTGCATTTCATAGGTTCGAATCTGCACCTCAAAGGGCATGCCGTTTTCGCCAACGACCGTCGTGTGCAGCGATTGATACATGTTCGGCTTCGGCATGGAGATATAATCCTTGAAGCGGTTGGGCACCTGCTTCCAGAGCGTGTGCACCACGCCCAGCACGGCATAGCAGTCCTGCACCGTATCCACCAGCACGCGAATGGCGATCAAATCAAAAATCTGCTCAAACGGCTTGTGCTGGAGCACCATCTTGCGGTATATGCTGTAGAAATGCTTCGGCCGGCCGTCGATTTCGTAGTGAATGTTCATCTCCTTGAGCTTGTCGCTCAGGGTGTCGATCACCGTGCGGATGTTTTCCTCGCGCTCGGCGCGCTTCATGCCGACCTTGACAATCAGGTTCTGATATCCCTCCGGATCGAGATAGCGCAGGCACAGATCCTCAAGCTCCTGCTTGATTTTATATACGCCAAGACGATGCGCCAGCGGCGCGTAAATGTCGAGCGTCTCCTGTGCGATTCGCTTCTGGCTCTCCGGCGGCTGAGATTTCAGGGTGCGCATGTTGTGCGTTCTGTCCGCCAATTTGATGAGCACAACGCGGATATCCTTGCTCATCGCCAGGATCATCTTACGGATGGATTCGGCCTGCTGCTCCACGCGGGAGGTAAAATCCAGCCGTTTTAATTTGGTCACGCCGTCGACGAGCAGCGCAACCTCCTGCCCGAATTCCTGCTCGATGACCTCGATCGTCACATCGTCGCAATCCTCCACCGTATCGTGGAGCAGACCGGCGGCGATTGTCGGCGCGTCGAGCATCAGCTTCGCCAGAATCCCGGCAACGGTCAGCGGATGCACAAAATAGGGTTCACCCGATTTGCGCAGTTGTCCGGCGTGCGCCTTTTCGGCAAAGTGATACGCCTTTTCCACCAGCTCGACATTGGCCTCCGGGTGATATTTCACCAGCGTTGCAATCAATTCGTCGAGATTCTTACATTCGTCCTGCGTCAAAACGGTTTCCCCCCTTCGTCCTTCATCTGTAACAGCTTTGCGCGAAGCATGCTGCTTTCCAGCGACACTTTGCCGCTGGGGATGAGCTGAAAGCGAAACGGCTGAAGCGTATATTCGACCAGCCCAAGCTGCTCCATGATGCGCATGCCGCATCGAATCGTGCTCTCGTCCAGCCCGATTGCGGCGGAAAGCACGTTTAGGGTGCAATCCATCCGTTCCCGCTGGCGCAGCGCCTTATACAGTTGGCGCAGCGCATCGTCGCTCGGCAGCAGCCTGCCCGCGCAGGCCGCGCTCTGCGTCCGCATATTGGTCACTTCAATGATGCGCGCCTCGGGAAACTGGCGCTTGGCCAGCGCGCGCTCACCGTCGCTCAAAAAGCCGTCCATCGCGACAATCAACCTCGGCGAAAACGCGATGTTCGCCCAGTCCGGCGTCATCACCAGCGCGTTAAAGCCGCGAATGTCACTCGTCCGCTCAATGGCGTAGTCCAGTTGGGCATGCATCACAGCCAGATGCACGTTGAGCAGCTTCATCGCCGCCAGCGTATGCACACCGATCAGAATGCCCTGATAGCCCTTTTCAAATTCACCGGCCAGAACCGTTTTCGCCTGCTCAAGGGACATCTGTTCAATGCCTAACGCTTCCCCCTCCGGCAGGCACAGGGCGTTCAGCAGCGCGTCATCCAGTACGTCGCTCTGCCGCTGACATTCGGCAATGAACGCCTTTCCCGGCATATACGCCTGAAGCTGACGCAGTTCGCACTGCACACTGCGCTTATCCTGCCAAACGTTGATGGAAAGCGTGATGATCGCTTCAATGATTTCCGGCAGATCGGCCGCACGGTCGCCCATCCGAAAGCCAATAGCCGACCGCATTTCGCCGCCCTGCGCAAGCCTCATCCGCAGATGCGCGCCGTCTTTGCCGATGGTTCGCACGTCCGTCGTGTGCACGCCGCGCACGCAGAACACCGGCGCGGGATTTCCGAACCCCGTCGGCTGCATAGCGGAAAACGCATCCACAAACGCCTCCGTCATTTCGGAAAGCTCCAACTCGAGGTCATATTCCTCCGTCGGAATAAATGCTTCCGGCGCGGCCTGCGCCCGAATGGCCTCGCTCAGCCGCCTTCTAAATTCCGGCACATTTTTAGCTTCAATCGTCAATCCGGCGGCCTGCGCATGCCCGCCGAAGCGAACGAACAGGTCGCGGCATGTGCTCATTGCATCATGGATGTTCACGCCGGGAATCGACCGCGCAGAACCGACGCAGATATCGCCGTCCTGAGCGAGCAGCACCGTCGGCCATTTGTATTTTTCCACCAGCCTGGAAGCTGCCAGCCCGATGACGCCGGGATTCCATCCCTCGCCGCAGACGACAATGGCGCGTTCGTTCATAAAATCAATCTGCTGCCGCGTCATCTCGTCCGCCTGCTTGAAAATGTCAATCTCCAGCTCACGGCGGCGGATGTTATCCTGATTCAGTTCTTCGGCAATCTCCTTCGCCGTGTCCATTCGCCTTGTCGTCAAAAGCTGAACGCCGCGCGAGGCCAGCGCCAGCCGCCCGCCCGCGTTGATTCGCGGCGCCATGCGGAACGCAACGTCGGCGGATGTGACCTTCTGCGGGTCAACTCCGGCGGATTCCATCAGCGCAATCAGCCCCGGCCGCTGCGTAGCCGTCATCGCCGCCAGCCCGTAGGACACAATGACGCGGTTTTCATCCATCAGCGGCACAATATCCGCGATCGTCGCCAGCGCGGCGAGCTCCCAAAGCGGCTCAATCGCTTCCGTCCCGCCGATTGCCTGAACCAGCTTAAACGCAACGCCCGCGCCACACAGCCGACGAAACGGGTAATCACCCAGCAGCGGATTGAGCACCGCCTCGCACTCGGGCATCTGCGGTCCAAGCTGGTGGTGATCC
>ERZ825324.4337-NODE-4337-length-11940-cov-5.680858_pt1 | contig 11940 bp, 9 predicted proteins | sample MGYA00519859_ERZ825324 | MGnify/ENA primary metagenome ERZ825324 (study PRJEB31778, sample SAMEA3449198) | human gut metagenome | biome: human gut; feature: human-associated habitat; material: faeces | place: United Kingdom | collected 2010/2012 ... | reverse complement strand
CGACCGCAGCCCGGAATACTGGACAGGCTGGGCCCTTGCCTATTACCAGTGGTTCACTGGTCTGCGTTTTGCGGAGATCGAGCAAGCGGTGCCAATCACGGAGGTGCGGCTGCTGTATACGCCCTACCACGAGATGGATGTGCGACAGTTTGCTGACAAGATGAACGAGTTGTACCGTGCAGCAAAACCGGAAACAAATCTGAAAGCCCTGCGTGCCTTGGCAGGTTTGAGCCAATCGGAACTGGCAGAACAGGCCGATGTGCCGGTGCGTACCATCCAGCAGTACGAACAACGGCAGAAAGATATCAACAAAGCACAGGCAGAAACACTGCTCCGCCTTGCGAGGACGTTGAACTGTAATGTGGAAGATCTGATGGAGAAAGTACCACCATCGATTTCTGCATAAAACCAACTACTCATTACAATACTGCTCTACAGCGCAGCATCATATAATTAATCTAAAGCCGGGGGATTTTTCTCGGCTTATTTTTATGCAAGGTGAAAGGATTCCAGATACCGCTCGAAAATCTCACAGTTGACCAACGCCACCTTGTCGATTTTGTAAACCGCCTTGGCCTCTTTTGCCAATTCCTGAAATTTTGTCAGACCGAGACTGTATTTTTCAGCCCCTTCCTGATAGCGGACGAATTTTTTGGCATTCATTTTCGTTCGCTCAACATCTTTGCGTGCAAATCCCATGGGGATACCTCCTGAGTGAATTTTCTAATAATCAGTTTTAACCGATTAGCGATTTCAAGTTGTTTAGCTTTTCTTGTGCGGTGTCTTTTCTGATGCTTGTGCCAAAGCAGGAAACCGGCACGCACATTTCCAGAACGCGGTCATAGATACGAGCGTGTGCTACATCCTGCGGATGCCGTATCTCGTCCAGTGTCAAATTCGTGGTGATGATCAGCGGCCTTTTACTCCGATAGCGACTGTCGATGATATTGTAAACCTGTTCTAAAGCGTAATTTGTATCGCGTTCCATCCCAAAGTCATCAATGATGAGCAGCGGATATCGGCATAGTCGCTCTACTACCTCATTTCGTCCGGAAAAACTATTATTCAGTTCGTTTAGAATCCGGGCGAAATTGGTCATACATACAGGAACTTCTCGTTCCATCAAGGCATTGGCGATGCATCCCGCGAAGAAACTTTTACCGGTACCAACGCCACCCCAGATCAGAAGTCCGGTGTTCTTTTTCTGCATCTCTGTCCAATATTCTACATATTGGCGAGCAAGTTTCATCTGTGGGTTACAACCGGCATCATTTTCAAACTTCCAATCCTGCATAGATAAATCCAAAAATCCAGCAGCTTTCAGTCTTTGTACCAGTCCGAGATGTTTCTGTTCTATAAAAAATGCTTCTTGCCGCTCACGCTCCATGCGGCGGCAGACGCATTCTATCGGATGACGGTTCTTACCTAACAATGTAATTCCTTTCGGAAAATAGGCTTCTCTCGGCGTATGACACTTTCCACAATAGAGCAGACCATCTTCACCACGGTAATCTTCAGAATCTGAAGTAACAGCAGTGGCCGACTCTAAAATTTCATCAAGCATGGTTATAGACTTTCACCTTCTTCAAACATGTACTCCGGAAGTCCCGGCATATTTTTCTGCTTTTGTTTGTTGTTATATTTTTGTTGGTTCCTATTAAGGTGGTTAGGTATGCAGTTTTGCACATCCACATTGGTCACTTTTGCACCATCAGATGACGCACCTGTGCATAACATAGAAGAATATCCCTGCACATTTTGCGGAACCTTAAGCAAAATACGGCTTGGTTTTGAAAATCCACTGTGCAGACGTTCCAAAAGTCCAGAGCTCTCCAATTCTGTAAATGCGCGCGTAATGCTTGAACGACTGCAATGTAAATCTCGTGCAAGGTTGGCAATCGGATAGAGCACATACACACGTCCAACCGTATCAACCCAGTTGTTTTTCTGCGAAAGTGTCGCGCGATCAAGTAGGAGCGTGTAGAGCAATTTTGCCTTGTGAGTTAACTCAGCGTTCAGCAGAAATCGTGCATAGGGCAGATACTGCGGCAATGGCGTTTCTACTGTCAAGTATACGGATGGCTGTTTCATTCCCATTTTTTCTGAATTCATTGATGCAAATGACAATCCTCCCTTGTAAAAATGATGCACATCTTCTAAGCAATGGGCTCCCATACCCTAAGATCAAGTCTTAGAATCTTCTCTCGGTATTGAGAGGTACAGTCCTTCTGTTGAAAGACGTTATGTGTTTGTTATACTATAAAGAAAGCGGCCTACCGCTCCTTCCCTCAGTGGGAGATCATGGCGTTTGTCGCTTTCCGCTTAGAAGAGTTTGCTTTCGCTCTGCAAGAAAAGTATAACAGAGAAACTTGGAATCGAACAGGAACTGAGAGTTCCTAATTTTCGGTGAAAGTAGGAAGCATCGTTCCCATTTCTTGTTGCATCCCTATTCTTTCTTTGCGGGGAATCATTAAGATGCTGCATCTCTGTAATTATCATAGCACCTGAAATTGCAAAAGTCGTGGGCTTCGTAGGCCTATTATTGTCCCCCTAAGTGAACCCGTTTTGATTACTTTTTCCTGATTTTGGTATAAGGTTTAGCGGAGGCTTCTTTCATTTCAACAGCTTGCCGGGAGAGTGCGCAGCAGCGGAGCTGCTGGATCTGCCGCCGTTTTGCGCCAGATAATACCCAGTAGGATATGACGCACAGCATCATATCACTGGGCAAGGCGTTCCCCCTTGACTCCCTTCAAAGAGCTGGTCTCGTCTGTCGGCTCGGTCGGTGCTTCAAAAGGCCAGTGGCCTTTTGAGGTCGCCGCAGGCGACCCGCACCTCTCTGCACTCTTGCTCCGGGCAAGCTGTCCTGGAATGGACAGCTCGTCCGGCTCCGATGTAACGAGAACTGACAAATTCGTCCGTTTTCGTAATCGTATAGCACAAAAAGGCGGCCATCTGCACCCATGCAGACAGCCGCCTTTGGTTTTATGCTGTATTCTATTGGTCAATCTCTGAAAATCTTATCCAGTTCCCTTTCCATGGTGCCCGCCTTGGCGAATTCCAGCGTATCCGCCTGACGGATATGGTGGGCGGTGATGCCGTGATCCTTTGCAAAACCCAGAATGTAGCTGATGGCAATGCGGTAGATGATCTCGGTAGGGGCAAGCCCATAGACCTGCTTGGCAAAGATATGTTCCAGCCGGGCGTTATCGTCCGGGAAGATTTGCCGCATCTTCTCGCTGCGGTAGAGCCGCTTGACGATTTCCGTAATGTACAGGCCGGACTTCATGTAGGGGTCCAGGAAGGTCTTGCCGGGGTCATCGAAGCAGCCGGGGTTTTCCTGTTCCAGCAAGTCCACCATCTTTTTCACCACCCACTTGGGGGTGAAGATCTGGTTGGTTTTCTGGGGCGGGATGTAGTCGAAGATATCCTCGGTGCGACTCTCGTCAAAGTAATCTGCCAGCTTGACCTTCAGGTTCAGGAATTCCTTCACCGAATCATCAAACACCACCGGGTCGAACAGGTGGCCTGCAAAGTGTTCTTCCTGTCCGGTAGTCTGGTTGATGTACGGTCCACCGTCCCGCAAAAAGCGGAACTGCTCCAACGTGATGCTGGTGACCTCCTGAAAGACCTTGTCCGGGATGATCCGGTCAAAGTTTGCCAGTGTCACGGTCTCGTCGCCGTACGCCATGAGGAAGGACGGAATGGTGCGGGAGAAGCCCCGGAGATGGTCACGGACGGTGTCCTCATAGCCCTTTTTCTCCTGCTCCTTCTGGTTGGTCTCCACGGTGCGCACGATGGTCTGCTGCATTTCCTGCGCCGTCTGCTGGATGGTGGATTGCAGGGTCTCCATGAGGGCGGCGGTGCTCTGCTGCTGCTTGGCGTCAAACTCCCGGTTCACCTGCTGGCGCTGCTGGGCGGTGGTGCAGCTTTGCAGCTGCTGGGTGCGCTGGGTCTCCAGCTGGCTCTGGTCGATGCGGTAGTTGTCCACCACCTTGTTCACCGCCACGTCCATCTTGGCTTTGGCGGTGCTCTCGAACCGCTTCTGGTCGGACAGCTTCAGGTCCCGGCCATACTCCTGCTTTGCCTGCTCCACCATAGGAGCGATGATTTCTTTGGTGATGCTCTTTTTCAGGGGTTCCAGATGCTCTTCTTTGGCAGGAGCCGGGGCATCGGTCAGGTCTTGCAGGGCGGTGTCCAGCGCCGGGGTGCTTTCGTAGATTTTTGCCCCGAACACATCCGCTGCCTTGCCAATGACGTAGCCCTCATCCAAATCCACCTCGCCCTTGTCGTTCAGGGAGAGGTCTGCGCCGGTCTCCGGGGTGATCTGGATGGGCTTTGCCTTTGCCTCGCTGATGGGCTGGAAGTTTTGCAGAATGTCCAGCACCTCCTGCGGGGCACTGAACACGTTGGAAATGTTCTGGAACAGGAAGTTGCTCTGGAAGCCCATCCGCACCACTTCCTTGGATTTGATCTTCCGGGGAATGCTGAGGACTTTTTCTGCATCCAGCGGGATCATCTCCCCTTCCTCGTCCTCGCCGATGACCGGGAAGAAGTTGAGCAGATTCTGGATGTGCGCCTTGCGCTCCTCTGTGTCGCCCTTGCCGCTGGCGGTGTCCTGTGAAAGGTCGTTGGCGAACCGCTCATAGATCAGCAGGGTGCGGGCAGGGTCAAAATCGAACACATAGGCGTTCTCTTTGCGGCGGAAGGTGCCGTTTTCGTGGAAAAGGCAGGGGTTCTGGGCACGGAACGCCGCCTGCATATAAAGCGCCGGGCTTTTCAGGTTGGAGAGCATCAGCACCGCCGACCACTCCGGGATGGTGACACCGGTGGTCAGCTGCCCCACCGACAGGGTGATGGTCTTTTCGTGGTGGGCGATGGCGGCTTTTACCCGGTCAAAACTCTTCTGGTTCTCGTCCGTGTCGTCCAGCTTGCCGTCACCGGCGGCAAGGATCACCTCATAGTCCCGGAATACCGGGTGCGCCTGCAGCTTTTTCGCCAGCGCTCTGGCACTGTCCACCCGGTTCAGCAGCCAGAAGGTGTGCTTCAGCTCGGCACGCAGTTCCGGGGTGGAAAACGGAAATTTATTCTGGGTGGTCATGGCATCCAGAAAGCGGTCTACCTCGGCCTCGTGCTCAAAGCTGCCGCCCGACTTCACCTTGAAGAACTCGTTCAAGTCAAAGGCAAATTCCTGCGTTTCGCCGTCGATCTCCACGCCCTGCTGAATTTCGTCCCGGATGATCTCGGACATCTGGTAGGTGTAGAGGTTGAGCATGGGGAGGTTGGCATAGGGGTTCTGCTGCCCCGGTGCGCCCTGCCAGTTCCGCTTGGCGGCCTGCTCGTCGGCGTAGGTCCAGTTGAAGATGGCATCCCCGGCAAACTTGTCGTTCGCCAGTGCCTTGAAGGGCGTGCCGGACAGGTGCAGCGTGAACTTGCGGCGAATACGGTCAAAGGCAAGGTCGGTCTTGTAGGTGTCCACGCCCTCGTGGGCTTCGTCGATGACCAGCACATCCCAGTTCAGCTCGGTCAGGTGTTGCAGCTTGTCGTACTCGCCGCCGAAATACTTGGAGCCTTTCATGTCCTGCAAGCTGACGAACTCAATGCGCTTATACAGTTTCTCGCCCTGTGCGGCGGCATCCAGATAACCTTGCTCGTCCAGCACATGGGGCTGCCCGGCAAGGGCATCCACATGGCTGACAAACAGATAGCCGGACTCCTTGCCAAGAAAGCGCACATAGTCGCTGTACCAGCTGTTGGCGATGGCTGGGCGGTTGGTAACGATAAGCACCGTCTGTGCATCGACCTGCTTGCAGAAGTCGTAGACGGAAAGGGTCTTGCCAAAGCGGGGCTTGGCGTTCCAGAGGTATTCTCCGCCGGGATGACTCTGGTAATAGGTTTTGGTGTCGCGGACAGCTCTTGCCTGTTCTTCCCGCAGGGTGTAGGCGATGGCGGCATCCAGCTGCACCCGGCCCCGGTTCATTCGGAAATCCTGAAAATACCGCCGGGACTGCTGCCCATCCAGATGGAACCACTCGTTTTTGCGGTCGTTCTCCACGTTCAGCTTGCGGAGGTAGGCGTGGAAATCGTGGTCGGTGAACACCTCGCCGCTGCCGTCATCGTAGACGGCATTGCCCCGCCACTCCTCATGGAACAGCACATCGGCGGTGTGGGTCTGCTGTTTCAGGCGTTTGTCCACCGACTGCTCGGTGTAGCCGATCTTCGTCCAGCCGTTGTGCCGGGCAATTTCCGGGGTGGTATAGGCGTAGATCATGGGCACCACCTGCCGGGCAGTGCGCAGGGTTATGCCAGCCATTATGCCATCTCCTTTACATGGGTCTCGATAAATTCGATCTCGTCTGCGGTCAGGTCATACTTGCGGTAAAGTTGCTGGTCAATTTCCGCCACCGACTTGCTCCAATCAATGTCGGAATGGGCGGTAAAATCTTGAAGGGGAACGTATTTCCATTTATCAGCATTATTATCCTGAGTTACTTTCAAAACTCCCAAAAGTGCTCTTGTAAACTTTGTTTTCACATATTTCATTTCAGCTCTTGCTTCTACCTCGGTCATAAAGCTGCCAATGCCGAGAAATGTATGCGTAAACCCTGAACGTTTCGGCAAAATCTCTGGATTTGTCAATGTATCGCCGAATGTTCCGTTTCCATCAGCTTTTGGAAGAATCAATTTGTAGCGTTCAATATTTGTATCCGTCAAATCAACATAGCGTGCACTAATATAGCGATGCTGTCGTTTTCCTTTTACTATGCCATAAACTGAAATGTCATTTTCTTCTTCGACCTCATGAAAACAATCAAAGGTCAAAACATTACTGGACATTCTTCTCTCATGTCCAGCGTATATCGGGAAGTCGTCAAATAGTGTGTTCGTATTAAACTTTGATGCTACGAACATGATATCTGCCAGACTGTTTCCTTTGACGATTTTATTTTTTACCTTTCGCAAGATTAGATTCAGTTCAGGAAAAATCGTAAATGTACCTATTGCCCCATAAGATTGTTTCGCGTCACGATATGTAATTGCAACGCCGCCTTTAATATCCGTATTTGGAAAGACTTTTTCACCGTCTTTTTCATAGTACAAAACCTTCAGGTGCTCATCATTGAGCATCTGTTCATTCCATTGCTTTGGTGTTCGACCTGCATTGAATAAAAACCGAGCTGGGGTAATCAGCATCACCGAACTTCCCACTTTATAGGAAGCATCCATAAAATTATTATATACTGGAAGTGCTGTTGTACTCGTTCCTTGACGTTCATCCTGATACGGCGGGTTTCCGATGACATAATCAAACTTCATGCTGGTACTCCCTTCCTGAATGGTTTCAAAGTTCTGGGCGGTTCCATGGCTGCCCTTGTGCCAGTTTTTCACTTTACAGGATACCGTGGGCAGCTGCGGCTCTGCCGCCCCGAACATAGAAAAGAGGTCAAGCTGTTCTGCCTCCGGCTGGGGCTTGCCGCCGGGCACAGACAGGTGCAGGCCGTCCATCTGCCAAACGTTCCAGCTGATGATGGTGGCGATGGGCTGCAGTTCCTCTTTTGTGGGTTTGCGCTGCCAGCGGGCTTGCAGATGCTCTGCATAGGTTAGCAGCAGGTTGACCCGCGCCAACAAAAGATTATCTCCCTGATACTCATAGCCGTAGGTAGACTGCACCGCATGGGTGGCATATTTGCGCCACTCGTCCTCTGTGGCGGCGTTCTCGCTTACCACCCGCAGCTTGCGGTCCAGAATACCAATGCGCCGGGCTACCGGGATCATCTCGCCGGTGGCGGCATCGTACCGGGATGCCAGAAAGGGGGCTTCGCCGCAGGTCACCTCCAAGCGGCGGCTCTGCACATACTGCACCCATGCCGGAGTCCTGCCCTTGCAAGCCGGGAACTGCACCGGCGTTTCCACCGTCTGCCAGCCTTGGGGCAGCTCCACCGTGAACTGCCCGGCGCTCTCCTCTGCCCCCAGCGCACCGAACCAGTCGGCGTCCAGTGCGTTGTTCATCTTGTTGCAGACCCATGCGGGGCTGAACACCTCGCCTTTTTTGCGGGTGCGCTGCTGCTGGGTGTCGGTCTGCTTCATCATCCGGGGCAGCACCACCTCGTAGTGGGTCAGCCCGAGCTGCTGGGTGGTGATCTGCGATTTATCCGTCACAGGCTCGTACATCACGGTTTGCAGCTCCTCCGGCGGGTCGGTGGCCCAGATGATGTTTTTACCGGTGGATTTATCTTTTAGTAGCGTATCCAGCACCGCCTGCACTTCCGGTGCGTGAAAGTCGATCAGTTGTTCCAACGGGGATTCCCTCGCTTTGCCTTAGCGTTGCGGCGGAAGTGATAATATTCTTAGCACTTTCAGCCTATACTAACAAGTATCTTATCACTTTCGAGGCAAATTAACAAGATTCTCGGCGTTTTTTACCAAAAGTGATATGAAGCACCTATACTTATGGCAAAGAAAGGCGGGAAAAAGATGATTGGAGCACGATTAGCCGACCTGCGAGATTGGAATAACCAAACGCAGGAAGAACTCGCCAAAGCCCTTAATGTTGCAACCTCTACCATCCGCAGTTGGGAGCATGAAAAGAGTTCCCCAAACCACGAAATGTTGATTGCCATTTGCAGGTACTACGGCACCTCCGCCGACTACCTGCTGGGTCTGACCGACATCGACCCTTCGGACGAAGCCCGCAAACAGCGCCAGCGCCTGACCGAAGAAGAACAGAACGAGATGCACCGCTACGAAGAATATCTGTTGTGGAAACGCAAAAAATAAGCCGCCCAGCGAGACCGTAAGGTCGCTGGGCGGCTGTTGATTTATACAGAACATTGAATCGATTCCTATACAGAATCGCCAAATGCCTCGTTCTTTATTGATGGGATTCATCATTGGTAGTATAATAAAATCAAATTTTAGAGTACGCTCTCACAAAGTACAATTTATAACACACCGATTGTGCTACTATATAGCAGGAGGGAAAGTCATGGACGTATCTGTAAACAGCACTATCATTCAAGTTTCCTCTCGTAAAAAGGGAAGCCCATTGCTTTGTTGGCAATCTCCTATTGATGGAAAAGACGATTTACTCGATTTGCTTATAAGCCGTATTCAAGACCCAACTCTATTTCAATTCACGAAGCAGCGATTTGGCGATGGTACGGTTGCTTCACCCGAAACAGATAATAAAGTTCGTATCCCTCAAAAATTTGATAAAAAGGTTTTAGAGCTTTTTGCTTTTGATGTTTTGCCTTATAAGGGCTCTTCTGTGGTCACCGATGTTGTGATAGAAGATGGAATCGAACTCTACCGTTACGCTTTTTTCACCGTTTTATATGGTGAAGGCGGTGACCGTGCAGATGTTCGTCGCGAAGAGGGTGACGATGTTGAAATTGGGCCAAATGATGCCATTTGTAGACGCTTTCATGTTTTTATTGCGTATGCCCGAAGCCCTCGCAATACAACTGCCGTCATGTTAACTGAAGCACGGGGTCGTAATGGCATTGCTGATCCCATGCGTTGGCAAGTAAAGAAACTTCTTAACGCTATTGATGGACAATATTTCTCAGTCAAAGCACAGGAATACATCAATGATGATGCTCTAAAAGCCTTCATTAATTCTAATCAGTGGGGTGAAATTCGACTATTCAAAAACGAAAAAGCATCTGAAAGAGGTGACTTGCCTGAATATTCTGAACAAGTCTTGACACTCATGTTAACTCCACAAAAAGAAGGAAAGAACGGTCAACTCAAACAGTCCATTCAGGATCGGATATTTTATGGAAAGCCTATCGAAAACATAAAAATCATAGACGATTTCGAACCGACTAAAATCAAATTCACTGTAAAAGGTCACAAAACAGCTCGTACATTCACAATTGATAAGCCTTTGTCTGGTGGTGTTCGCAAAGTTCTCGATAGTAGCATTATTATGCCTGATGGTTTGTCGAACGATGTAGATATTCTAAATGAATTTAAAAAGATTTTTGAAGAAGAACATCTACCCCAATAATCGTGGCATAACATCAAATTAAAGGAGGAGGTGACTACTATATGATAAAATCTGAAATAAAAGATTTTTTACTTACTCTGTTTAATAATGTTTGGATTTGGATAGCACTGCTTATTATTCTTCTTGTGATATATGCGCTATCCACTGGGAAACGTGATGCAATTCCTAAGTTATTTGATATACGAGAAATAATCCGCGGTTATTATAAGGTGTTTCCTATACAAATAGATTTTCTTTATTTATTAGCGGTAGTTTCTCTTCTAGCAAGAATAACCATGTTACTAAATTTAAATGTTGATAAGACTTTTTCTCAAATAGGTGTTATCCTATCTCTGCTAGTTTCAGCTATTATTGGACTTATTCCTATGGCTCTAGACAAAAGTGATAATATTCAAAACTCTGCTGTCAAAAACTTGTCGCACAAGCAAAAGCTACTTTATATTGAGGATATTGTTCAAACCGGAATGTTTGATATTTTAATCAGTATTATTGATTTGATTCTTATTTTCTTATCAATAGGAACCACTTCAAAGGACACCAACAGTTTTTTGTATCCACTCCTGATTTTTTCAATTTACTGGTTATTTTATTTATTTTCCTTTAATATACTCATTATTATGCATAAGTTGTATGTAGTTTACTTTAAATAACGCGATAAATTGCCCTTAATGATATACTGTCTGCTTTTCAGCGCTTATCATTAAGGGCAATTGTTTTTATAACATTTTGGAGATATACTCTCGCAATCCATCCTCCGTCCGAATATTATACTTCTCATCCACCTTTTTGAAGTACGCCTTCATCGCATCCAGCGAAATCTCCGCATGAGAAGTTTCGTCCGGCAGAAAGCCCTTCCGGGCATCCAGCCAAGGGGCTTCTTTGTGGGTGATGCTTTCCAGAACCTTTCCGCTGTACATACCAAAGGTATCCAGCACACGGTCTACCGCCTCTTTGGCCTCCGGGGTAAGTGGCAGCGCACTCTCCTTCAACGGAACAAAGGGGGCATCAAACAGCGGTTTGTCGTAAATCGCTGCATAGTTGCCCTGAATATAATACAGCAGCTTTTGCAGGGTCAGTGGTGTCACCTCATGCAGCGCCGAGAAGATATAGGCGATCACCGCCAGCAGTTCCACCGGGACAGCCACATAGAGGTTTTCCAGTTGCGTTGCAGCCGTATAGGCCTTTTTGTAGGCGGTCTCTCCGATCTTCTCACGGTTTTGGTCCAGCAATTCCTTCATATAGGAAGCCGATGCCAATGCGTGCAGCATGATATCCGAGTACTCTTTGGACGGCACCTGTCCGGCAAGGTAGCGGGTGATGGTCACTTCCCCAAAGCCCAGTGCCAGCGACAACGGTGCTTTGCCGATATTGTAGAGCTTCATCAGGCGTTCGATGTCCTCCACCGTGATGATTTCCTCCGCTTTGCGGTACTGCTCATCCATTTCCTTTATGTTGTAGTCCATTAATCCAGGAAAACCAATTTCACGTCCACACTCAGAGCAAACAAATGTGGTAATCTCAAAAGTATAGCTTTTATCTCGGACGCTCTGATTGATTTTCACTTTTCGCGGCATGCAGGCTGTTTCTCTATGGCAATTTATGCAAAACGCACTTTTCCTTTCCATGTGTGATACCTCCTTAATTTCGCTCATTTTGTTATTCTTCCTTTGAATTATATAATACAAGAAAAACCACATCATGTATTTCTACACGATATGATTTTTCCTATAACCCCCTTTGTTGCTTGCTATACCCATAATCAGTGAAAATACTTCTTCACTGGATGTTTTGCTTCATGAAAGGATATTACAATTACATAGTTATCGATTTCTTTATTAAATTTTATATATAGCTCAATTTCTTTTTCTTGTCCACTATCTCGCTCAATCAGGTTAACATTTTTCCCAAAAACGTAAAGTATTTCATTTGCA
>ERZ825324.4333-NODE-4333-length-11952-cov-17.894343_pt1 | contig 11952 bp, 9 predicted proteins | sample MGYA00519859_ERZ825324 | MGnify/ENA primary metagenome ERZ825324 (study PRJEB31778, sample SAMEA3449198) | human gut metagenome | biome: human gut; feature: human-associated habitat; material: faeces | place: United Kingdom | collected 2010/2012 ... | reverse complement strand
ACCCGCGAAGGGTCTTCGACCCTCTCGACACCCTTTTCGCGATTGAGTTGGTGACTTTTTCTTACTTCTTCCGCGTGTTTATCCACAGGATACCCACACAATTCACGCGATTTCAGGGAAATAAAACCACATTTACATCATGGTCGTGGGGTTGTACTCAAAGTACACCTCCGCGCCCTCCTGCTTCTCCCGCGCCAGCTCGCTCAATGCCGCGGCGAACTGCTCCGTCTCCGGATGCACCAGCAGCTTCATCAGCACATGCCAGCGCGTTTTTCCGCGCAAAACCGTGATGCTCGGCTGGTCAAGCCGCACCATCAGCGCCCGCTTCTTCCACAGTGGATGCGCGTTAAGCAGCTCCTCGCACCGCGCATGAAGCATTGTCGCAACTTCTCGCGCCTTCTGCGGCGAATTGCTCTCCACCAGCAGGCGCGCCAGAATCGTGAACGGCGGATACAGCCCCGTCCGCCGGCGATCGAACTCCAGCTCAAAGAACGCGCGGTAGTCCTGCGCGGCAGCGGTCTGAATCACCTCATCCTCCGGCTTGTACGTCTGGATGATGACCTGCCCCGGCAGTGTGCCGCGTCCAGCGCGCCCGGCGACCTGCGTCAGCAGCTGGAATGTCCGCTCCCGCGCGCGGTAGTCGGGCAGATTCAGCGTCATATCCGCCGCAATCACGCCCACCAGCGTCACCTTCGGGAAATCCAGCCCTTTAGCGATCATCTGCGTGCCGACAAGCAGCTTTGCGCGCCCGGAGCGGAACTCATCGAGCAGCTTTGCGTGACCATCCTTGCCGGAGGTCGTGTCAATATCCATGCGGATGACGTTTTCCTGCGGGAAGAGCTTCTTCAATTCTTCCTCGATTTTCTGCGTCCCCGCGCCGAAATAGCGGATGTACTTGCTGCCGCATTTCGGGCAGGTGTTCGGCGGCAGCGCGGCGAATCCGCAGTAGTGGCAGTGGAGTTTCGCCTCGGTCTGCCCGCTGCCCACGACGTGGTAGGCCATGGCGACATCGCAGTTCGGGCATTTGACGACATAACCGCAGCTTCGGCAGCTGACGAAGCTGTTGTACCCGCGCCGATTCATCAGCAGCATGGCCTGTTCGCCGCGCGCGACGCAGTTCTTGAGTGCCGCGACCAATTGCCCGGAAAATACGCTTCGGTTGCCGTTCTCCATCTCCTTGCGCATGTCTACCAGCGTGACCTGCGGCATCGGGCGGTTGCCGACGCGGGAGGGCATTTCAAGCAGCACATAATCCCCGCGCCGTGCCCTGGCGAAGGACAGGATGCTGGGCGTAGCAGAGGCAAGCAGAAGCGTCGCGTGTTCATTTTCGCATCGGCGGATGGCAACTTCGCGCGCGTCATATCGCGGATGACGGTCGGAGATATACGTCGATTCGTGCTCCTCATCCACGACAATCAGCCCCAAATTCCCGCACGGCGCGAACACCGCTGACCGTGCGCCGATGACGACCCGCGCGTCGCCGCGCCGGATGCGCCGCCATTCATCAAAGCGTTCGCCCGCGCTGAGCCGCGAGTGCAGCACCGCCGCAACCGCCCCGAACCGCGCCCGAAACCACATGACCATTTGCGGCGTGAGAGCGATTTCCGGCACGAGAATCATGGCGGATTTCCCCTGCACGAGCGTCTGGCGCACGAGGCGGATGAACACCTCGGTTTTGCCGCTGCCCGTCACACCGTGGAGCAGGTATTTCCCCTGTCCACTGCGCAAATCCGGCAGCATGACAGACAGCGCTTCCTCCTGCCCCGGCGTGAGGGGCGGGTCAGGGACGGCGGTGTCCGGCGTATTGCCGCCCGGTCGGCGCAGCACTTCTTCTTCCCGCAGGGCAATTAGTCCGGCTGCTTCTATCTGGCGCAGCGCTTGCAGCGGTTCGCGGACGAGCAGCTTCAATTCCTCCACCGGGTGCGTCCGCCCGTCGGATAAGACCGTCAGCAGCAGACGCCGTTTCGGCGAGCGTTTCTCCGCCAGTGCCGCCGCTTCCAGCATTTCGCGCGGCTTCGCGGCCTGCGCGACCGTCTGCGTTTTCACCTGAATGCGTCCACCGCGCATTTGGGCGGGCAGCATCAGCCGCAGCGTTTCCGCCAGTGGGCAATGCACGTCGTCCGCCATCTGCTGGGCGAGCGTCAGCAGCGTGGGGCAGATAGCGGCATAATCCTCCAGCGGGCGGAGGATGTCGCGGAGCTTTTCCGGCGGCACGTCCGTCTCCTGCGTCAGGGAGAGGACGACCCCCTCCTTGCGCATCCGCCCGAACGGAACTTCCACGCGCTGTCCGGCGGTGAGCGTCATGCCGTCCGGAATGCGGTAGGTAAACGTGTGCGCAACATTCTCATGCACAATATCCACAATTACCTGTGCGTACAGGACACTCACCCCTTTCTGCTCAATGCGCTAATACACCATTGTTTATTATACATCGGAATGCCGAAGGGGTCAAGGAAAAAAGGCATGTTTCTGCGATTTCCCAAAACGAAAAAAGCGGTCACGCGGCCGCTTCTTCAATGCGCAATTCGCAATGCAGAATGCGCATTGATTTCTCGATTTCTCTAATTGCTAATTACTCCTCGCATTTTCCGTGAATCACATGGATGGCAACGATGACGACCCCCGCCAGCATTTCCGCAACGGACATCCCCATCAGCACACCCGAAAAGAATTCCTTGACATGGCTGCCGCCGACCAGCGCAGACAATGCGTTGCTCGCGATGCCCAGCAGAATCAGCAGAACGCCGTAGAGAATATGCTGCTCATAGACTGTGCGCTGCATCCGGCGCAGCAGGTCAAGCATCTGTGCGTCATGCGTCAGCTGCATTTCTTCCTTCTGCGGCGAATCCTTGCCGTTGAGCAGTTCCGGCAGGGTGATACCCAGCGCCGTGCAGAGCACTTCCACCGCATCAGCATCGGGCAGACGTTTGCCCGTTTCCCAGCGCATCAAGGATTTCTGCGATACGCCAATTTTCTGCGCCAGCTGCTCCTGCGTCATTCCTTGCGCAGTGCGCTTGCCTGCGATATACTGACCAATTGCCGCCTGATTCATAAGCACACTTCCTTTGATAGCCGCACCCCTCTTGGAGTACTTTCCGTATCATAGCACGACTTTGTAACGAATGTCGGAAGTGTTTGTAAATATTTTGTGAACAATAATTGCGTCGAAGCTGTTGCAAAAAGAACCTGTTCAAGCAGGAGAAAATGTGCTATAATAAGGCATAATCAACCATACTGGAGGTGTTTCTGCGTGGCACACAAGCCTGTATTGTATATTGTGATTCCCTGCTACAACGAAGAAAGCGTACTGCCGATTACCAGCGGCATGTTCCGCGACAAGGTGCGTCAGCTCGCAGACGCGGGGAAAATCAGCGACGAGAGCCGCATTCTGTTCGTCAACGACGGCAGCAAGGACAAGACGTGGGAGATTATCACGGCGCTGTCCGCGAAAGACCCGTGCTTCCAAGGCATTGCGCAGAGCCGCAACCGCGGGCACCAAAGGGCGGTCTGGGCAGGGCTGATGGAGGCGAAAGACCGCTGCGACATCACCATCAGCATCGACTGCGACGGGCAGGACGATATCAACGCCATGGACGCGATGGTGGATGCGTACCTTGACGGCTGCGAAATCGTCTACGGCGTGCGCTCCAAGCGTGATACCGACACGTTCTTCAAGCGCTTCACGGCGGAAGGCTTCTACAAGCTGCTCAGCGCAATGGGCGCGGAGGTTGTGTTTAATCACGCGGATTACCGCCTGATTTCCAGCCGTGCCCTGCAGGAATTGGCGAAATTCCGTGAAGTAAACCTGTATCTGCGCGGGATGGTTCCGCTGGTCGGGTTCAAGTCCACCAGCGTCTCTTACGAGCGCCACGAGCGCATTGCGGGCGAAAGCCACTATCCGCTGAAGAAGATGCTGGGGCTGGCGTTCGACGGCATCACAAGCCTATCGGTCAAACCGATTCGCATGGTGTTCTTCGCCGGGCTGTTTATCACGATTCTGTCATTTATCGGCATTATCTGGGCAGTGATTGCCGCGATTGCCGGGCATTCGGTGGCTGGCTGGGCGTCGCTGGCTTGTCTGGTATGCTTCGTTGGCGGGATGCAGTGCCTGTTTCTCGGTATCATCGGGGAATACATCGGCAAAATCTACTTGGAAGTCAAGCAGCGTCCACGGTATATTATTTCGGAACGCACAGCGGAGATGGATGAGAAGAAGGAGTAACCGCACACCCACTAATCGCATTTTCGATAAAATCCAAGTAACATGGGTGTGCGTGCGAAGGAGTCCGGAGGGCAACCGCAAAGCCCTCTGGTCGCCTCCGCAGAGGCGAAACCCCTGCCGCGATATAGAAGTACCAATAGTACCACTATAAAAGGAAAAAGGAGAACACAACACACATGCTCTACGAAGGCAAAATCTGGCTTGGAACGGGTGAACACCCCGTCTGCCTGCTGCCGCAGATGGCAAACCGCCATGGTCTCATTGCCGGGGCGACCGGTACGGGCAAAACCGTCTCCCTCAAGGTGCTGGCAGAAGGATTTTCGGACATGGGCGTGCCCGTGTTCCTCGCGGATATCAAGGGCGATCTCGCCGGGATGGTGCAGCCCGGTACACACAGCGACAATATCGCCAATCGCCTGACGCAGTGCGGCGTGCCGACGTTCGAGTACCGCACGTTTCCGACCGTGTTCTGGGACGTGTTCGGCAAAGAGGGGCATCCCGTCCGCACGACCGTGAGCGAAATGGGGCCGACGCTGCTCGCGCGGCTGATGAACCTCAACGACACGCAGGCAGGCGTGCTGAGCATCCTCTTCCGCGTCGCGGATGACGAGAACATGCTCCTGCTCGACCTCAAGGACTTGAAGGCCATGCTTGCCTACATCGGTGAGCACGCCAAGGAGTACACGCTTGATTACGGCAACGTGTCCATGGCATCTGTCGGTGCGATTCAGCGCGCCGTCGCCATGCTGGAGGACGAGGGCGGCAATGCGTTCTTCGGCGAACCCGCGCTGAACATCGCCGACTGGATGCAGCTTGATGAAAGCGGGCGCGGCGTTATCAACATTCTCGCGGCGGACGTGCTCTACCGCAAACCCCGGCTGTACTCGACCTTCCTGCTGTGGATGCTTTCGGAGCTGTACGAGCTGCTGCCCGAATGCGGCGATTTGGACAAGCCGCGCATGGTGTTCTTCTTCGACGAGGCGCACCTGCTCTTCGACGACTGCCCCAAGGCGCTGCTGGAAACGCTGGAGCAGGTCGTCCGGCTGATTCGCTCCAAGGGCGTCGGCGTGTATTTCGTCACCCAGAACCCCTGCGACATTCCCATGAGCATTCTGGGGCAGCTTGGCAACCGTGTCCAGCACGCCCTGCGCGCCTACACGCCGCTTGACCAGAAGGCCGTCCGCACCGCTGCGATGACCTTCCGCGCGAATCCCGCGTTCGATACGGCGGAAGCCATCACCACGCTCAAAACAGGCGAAGCGCTGGTTTCCTTCCTCGATGCGGACGGTGCGCCGAGCATCGTCGAGCGCGCGACCATCCTCCCCCCGCAGAGTGCCATGAACGCCATTGACGGCGATGTGCGGCAGGAGTGCATCGAATCCAGCCCCTTCCGCGGCGTTTACGACACGCCGGTTGACCGCGTTTCCGCCTACGAAATGCTGGCAAGCGCGTTCCAGAAGGAGCAGATGCCCACGCCGGAAGCCGCCGCGCCGCAGATTTCGACCGCTGCGCCGACGGTCAGCCGCCCCGATGCTTTCCTTGTGTTCGACCCGCAGACAGGGCATTATGTGCAGCGCGAGGCTGCCCAGCCGATGGCTCAGGCACAGCCTGTGGGTCAGGCACAGCCTGCCGCACAGAGCAGCACGCCGCGTCCCGCGTGGATGGCGGCGGACGAACCCGCACGTCCGGCATGGCAGAATCAGCAGGAGCAGCAGCCGATAGGTCAGGCGCAGCCTGTCCCGGTGCTGACCGTGCAGCAGCCGCAGGTACAGAACATGCTGGTGATGGTCTACGACCCGGCAAGCGGGCAGTATGTGCAGAAGATGATGCCGATGCAGCTTGACCCCGCGACGGGCAATTACGTCCCGGCTCAGGCGCAGCCCGCAGCAGCGCCGACAACAACGAAGGCGCAGGAGCGCGAGGCGGAAAAGCAGCGCAAAGCGGCTGAAAAAGCCGAGAAGGAACGTCAGGCGGAAGAACGCCGGAAGCACGCGGATGAACTGCGCGAAGAACGTGCCGCGCGTGCCCGAAAGAACGACTCATTGCTGGGGCGCGTGCAGGATACGGCGATTAGCACCGCGACCCGCGAAGTGACGCGGCAGGTGACGCGCGGGATTCTGGGCGGAATCACGGGTCTGTTCGGGGGAAACAAGAAGTAATTATTGATATACGCAAAGCGGGTGCATGGAGTTTGAAGCTCCGCGCACCCGCCTTTTTTATACTATTTCCAAATTCGCGGCGCAAGCAGATGGCGCAGGCGAATGCAGGAAATAGTATTAGGGTAACACCGCACAAATGAGGTGGTCGGCTGACGAATGGATTTTTCGTCAGATGCAAATGCAAATTTCGAAGGTTTACTGGCGGTAAATCGAGAAATTTGCATGCCGCAGATGGCGGAAAAGACATCGCCAGACGCGCCGCCGAGTTGTGCGGTGGTGCCTTAGTCCACCGTAATCAGCCCCGGATACTGCGCCATCACTTCGTCCGCCTGATTCACGAACGTCGTCACCGCGGACGGCTGTGCCTCGAACGGCTTTCCTTCCACCAGCACCTCGACTTTCTTCACGCCCGGAAATTGGCTCGCCGTGAACACAATTGCCCGGAGCGCCTGGCTTGTCGCCGCGCTCGCGTCCTCCGCCGTCGCAAGGGACGCAAATTCTTTTGTGAAGTCAATTGTCGCGACACCGTTCTTCAGCGTCACCGACCGCAGACCACAGTCCTTCGGCAGCGGAATTTCCAGCCCGCTGTCCTTCTCCGGGCCTTTCGCCAGTTCCAGCATTGCCGTGGTCAGGTCAGCGGGGGAAAACACCGTCCGCGTGACAGGCACCATCAGCCGCCCGTCCGCCGACGGGAAATACAGTTGCACCCGCGACGCATTCGTCAGGTTCGCCGTCGTTTCCACGCTTTCCAGATTCACGCTGTCCGCCTTGAACACGCCGGACACGTCCGTCCCGTGCGTCAACTGCGAGCGCTTCTGACCGTCAAAGAGGAACGTCACCTCCTGCACCGTGTCAAATCCGCACAGCGCCGCCGCCGTCCCCTGCACCATCAGCAGCTCTTCTTCCGCGTTCTGGCAGCTCAGCGCCTCCTTGCTCAAGTCCACGCGCGCCTTGCCGCCAGAAATGTCCAAATCGAACGTCACGCCCTCTGGAATAACGTTCCGCAGCCCCATCCGCGCCGCCGCGAGGTCATTTTCCGACGACTTCACCATCAGGCTCAGCGTCGCCTTCGCCACGCCGTCCTGCAGCGGAATCTGGCGCGTGACCGGCACGAGATACCCCTCGCCGTCCTCATACCAGCAGACGGTAGCGGTCATTTCGACATCCGGCGATGCGTCCGCGATGGTTTGGGTGCTGACATCGGGGGTGAAGTCAGTCTGCTGCATGGCGGTTTGGGTCTGTTGCCCGCCGCGGACGGCGAGGACGACTACAAGCGCCGCCGCAGAGACAATGAGCAGCCGTTCCATCGTGATGCGGCTGGGGAGATGAAGGGATTTGAGGGATGGAAGTTTCGGAAGTTTGGGAAGTTTCATGTTTGTCCGCCTCCTTGCCCGTTGATTCGGCTGATGGATGGTATGCGGGCGGGCGGCGGAAAAGAAGGGCGTGTGGAAAAGAAAAAACGGGTGCAGGGAGCAAAACCTCCTGCACCCAGCTTGTGCGTTCACCCCAGTAAATGATGCTTTGCGGCTCTTTTCTGTGCAATTTCGTACACTTCTTCATCCGCACGCACGCCGATGACAATCACCAGCATAGCCGTTTCCGTGCGCTGAAGCTGATAAACGACGCGTATTCCAGCGGCGCGCAGCTTGATTTTCAGCAGTCCAGCAAGGTTTTTTCCGTTTTGATTGCCAAGCAGCTTTCCATAGCCATTTTCGTCCGCAGGCAACGGATTCTGCTGTACCTTCTTAATTGCTTTCAGGACAAGATTTCTCTGACTGCCATCAAGCGCCTTGAAGTCATCCTCGGCTTCCGGAAGGTATTCAAGTTTCCAGTTCATTCAATTTCCACGCTTTCAAAATCCTTGAGGTCATCCTCAGTAACGCCAAGGCGACGGTTCATTTCTTCTTCGGAAATCAGTTTCGACGGGTCGTAGTGCGCCATGCGCTCCGATGCCACAGCCAGCAGACGCGCATCGTTCAATTCGTCCATCAGCCGTACATATTCCTCCGGCGAAAGCAGAACACATTCTGCCGTGTTATTTTTCATGACAACTTTTGCACCAGTTTGCTTAACTTCCTCAAAGATTTTTCCTGCAAGTCCCCGATTGAACTGGGTAATCGGAACAGTGTTCTTGATTGCGCTCATAACAGAGGTCATCGTGGTCAACTCCTTTCTCACACGAATATTATATCATCAATCAGCAGAAATATCAACGGAAATATCAGCAAATTTATTGTTGTTGCAGCAGCTTCGCTCGTGAAACTGCCTTTGCTCAATGCAGAATAATTGTGTATACAAAACAGGTGCAGGGAGCACCCCCCTGCACCCGTCCCTTTGCAATTTTCCCTTCAGCCCAATCAGCCGATATATTCCTTCCCGCCCATGTACATGCGCAGCGCTTCCGGAATGCGGACGCGGCCGTCGGCCTGCAGGTTGTTTTCGAGGAAGGCAATCAGCATACGCGGCGGCGCAACACAGGTGTTGTTCAGCGTATGCGCGAAGTATTTGCGGCCGTCGTCGCCCTTGACGCGAATCTTCAAGCGGCGCGCCTGCGCATCACCCAGATTCGAGCAGCTGCCGACCTCAAAGTACTTCTTCTGGCGCGGAGACCACGCTTCCACGTCCAGCGACTTCACCTTCAAGTCAGCAAGGTCGCCGGAGCAGCATTCCAGCGTGCGAACCGGGATGTCCATCGAGCGGAAGAAATCAACGGTGTTCTGCCACAGGCGGTTGAACCACATCGGGCTGTCCTCCGGCTTGCAGACGACGATCATCTCCTGCTTCTCGAACTGGTGGATGCGGTACACGCCGCGCTCCTCAATGCCATGCGCGCCAACTTCCTTGCGGAAGCAGGGGGAATAGCTGGTCAGCGTCTGCGGCAGCTGGCTTTCGTCCAGAATCGTATCAATGAACTTGCCGATCATGGAGTGCTCGGACGTACCAATCAGATAGAGGTCTTCGCCCTCAATCTTGTACATCATGTTCTCCATCTCGGCGAAGCTCATCACGCCCGTCACCACGTCGCCGTGAATCATGTACGGCGGGATGCAGTAGGTGAAGCCGCGGTCGATCATGAAGTCACGGCCATAGGACAGAATTGCGGAGTGCAGGCGAGCAATATCGCCCATGAGGTAATAGAAGCCGTTGCCGGAGGTCTTGCGAGCGCTGTCAAGGTCGATGCCGTGCAGGCGCTCCATGATATCCACATGATACGGAATCTCGAAATCCGGCACGACGGGCTCGCCGAAGCGCTCGATTTCCACGTTCTGGCTGTCATCCTTGCCAATCGGCACAGACGGGTCAATGATGTTCGGAATGACGAGCATCCGCTTGCGGATTTCCGCCTGCAATTCGTCTTCCTTCGCCGCCAGACCCTCCAGATCCGCCTTGTAAACGGCGACCTGTTCCTTCGCCTTTTCGGCCTCTTCCTTCTGACCCTTGCCCATCAGCATGCCGATCTGCTTGGACGCAACCTTAATTTGGTTGCGCAGGGTGTCCGCCTGCTGAATCGCGGCGCGGTACTCCTTGTCCATCTCGACGACTTCGTCGACCATGACGAGCTTTTCGTCCTGAAACTTCTTGCGGATGTTCTCCTTCACCAATTCGGGATTGGTACGGAGCAGATTGATGTCCAGCATCGGAAAAAGTCCTCCTTTTTTGCTTGGCGGAAACCAAAAAGGCTTCCCATCCCGTAAAATTCCGGGACGAGAAGCTCGCGTTGCCACCCAGTTTGCCTGACGCACGTCAGACCACTCATGCTCGCTGTATCGGGCGAACCCGGCAGACTCCTCGTCTGCCCCCATTCAGGAGTGGAAGAAGCACCCGCGCCCTGCCGCCTCGCACCATCCGGCGGCTCTCTGGAAGGACAAAAGCTGCTTTTCTCCCGTCAAGCGGGGTCATTTGACAGGCTTATTATACGCCATTTTGCGCGCTGATGCAAGAGGGAATTTCAACTTTTGGGCGAAATGGTGCGCATCCGCAAAATTGTTACAAAAAAATTAAATTTTCGTACATGACAACGTTTTCCCCTTTTGATTCGTCTGATATGTAGAACACCGTAGGAGGTACATTTCCCGATGAAACGCCTGATTTCACTTTTGCTCTGCGCGCTGCTGATTGTTCCCGCTTTGGCGGAGGACGCACCCGATTTCGAGCCTATTCCGTGGGATATCAAGGTTTCCCCCAACCTGCCGAACCCGGATTGCTACCTGCCCAATAACGGCGGCTACCATGATGATTCCATCGACATCCAGATTAACGTCACCTACTGGACGCAGGATTTGCAGCAGGTTGATGCACCCGGCGAAGGCACAACAACCGTCATGTCCGCACGCGTGAAGCTGACCGACGTGAGCCAGTTCCGCACGGGCTTCGCGAACAAGTACCCGTCGAAGCAGGCGCGCCACGTCAACGACATGACGAAGCGCTTCAACGCCGTCATGGGCATTGACGGCGACTACTGCCTCTACCATGAGCAAGGCATCGTCATCCGCAACGGTCAGACGCTGCGGATGCGCCCGCACAAGGGCCGCGACGAGCTGATTGTGGACGAAAATGGCGACTTTCACCTCATCACCTGCACCACGCAGGCGAAGTGGGACGAGTACATTGCTGGCGGCGGCACCGTTCTGCACGCCTTCTGCTTCGGCCCCGCGCTGTTGGTGGACGGCGTTCCGCTCACAAACCTTGATGACGTGACCATCGACAACGGCAAAGCCAAGAAAGCCCAGCGAATGGTCATCGGGCAGATTGGCAAGCTGGAATACCTGATACTGACGAACGAGGGGCCGGAAAGCACCGCCCCGAAATCCGTCGGCTTCGACCTTGTGCAGATGGCGAACCTGTGCGCGCAGTTTGGGCTGGACAACGCCTACAACCTCGACGGCGGCTCATCAAGCACGATTGCGCTGAATAATCAGAAGATTAACTCGCCATCGAGCCACAAGAACCGCATGGTTGGGGATTGCATTTGGTTCGCGACGCTGGTGAAGGAAGAGACGTGGCGGGAGACGCAGGGGACGGAAAATCAGTGATGCGGACGGTACGCAGGGGGATTTCACTCTCTGCGCGCCGTTTTTCTTTTGCAAAGAATATACCTGATTGACGAGTGATAGCAAATATGTTATCATCATATTCGTAACGGAATCAGCAAAACAGCATTCAGGAGGTCACACATGAACCAAACGAAAAAGCGGATTTCCCATTTGGGATGACGATTTTGATCAGGAGCATTTCACGCCGGATGAAATTGCAGAGGCTGATTTGCGCGTCGCCATTATCACAGCACTTGTTCAGGCGCGGCAGGAGCAGGGAATCAGCCAGCGTCAGCTTGCAGAAATGAGCCACGTCCAGCAGCCGCAGATTGCCCGTATGGAGCGCGGTGATGCCAATCCACAGCTCAGCACAATTCTGAAGGTGCTGGCACCGCTTGGGATGACGCTTGCGGTCGTACCTATCAAATGATGTCTATGATTTTGCTTTCACTCATTTATTTTTCCGAGAGAAACGGTAAACGAATTTTGACCGCATGATTCAGGCGAACATACCGGGACAGAATCACGATTGCAGTAT
>ERZ825324.4331-NODE-4331-length-11956-cov-3.314091_pt1 | contig 11956 bp, 7 predicted proteins | sample MGYA00519859_ERZ825324 | MGnify/ENA primary metagenome ERZ825324 (study PRJEB31778, sample SAMEA3449198) | human gut metagenome | biome: human gut; feature: human-associated habitat; material: faeces | place: United Kingdom | collected 2010/2012 ... | reverse complement strand
TGAACCGGGTAAGGGGAAATATACGCTTTATTTTATCTTAAATGAAAGAGCCGTGCGCCGCGGCCGCCGATTGCCAAAAAAACGGGGCAGACAAGAGGGCGCAGCCGCTATTTTCGCTAAATTTGCCGCCGCGGGGCGCCCACCGGGGGCGCCCCGGCCGCACACAAACGAAAAAAAACAACGACAACAGATGGCATGGATTGACAAACTGTCGTATCACCGGCGGCTCTTCGCCGCCCTGCTGATCTATTCGCTCGCCATGGTGGCCGCCGTAGCCGCCTTCCAGTATCAGCGCGAGCGGCGCCACAAGGCCGAGACCCTCGACGCACGCCTCCAGGGGGTCAACGCCCGCCTCCTCCAGGAGCTCGCCCGGGGAGCAAGCCCCGAAGCCCTGCGCGCCCCCCTGGGCGACGCCCTCCCCGGCCTGAGGCTCACGGTGATGGATCGCAGCGGCCGCGTGGTCTACGACAACTCCCCACTGGGCGACACCCTGCAGGGCACCCCCCACACCGACCGCCGCGAGATAGCCGCAGCCATCAGCCGCGGCCACGGATACTCGCTGCGACGCCACAGCGCCTCGACGGGACAGACCTACTTCTACTCCGCCACCGCCGACAGTGCCCGGATAGTGCGCACAGCCGTGCCCTACAGCCTCACCCTCCGACAGCTCCTCTCGGCCGACTACGGCTACATATGGGCGCTGCTGGCCATCGCAGCCGTCATGTGCACCGCAGGCTACATGGCCACACGCCGGCTGGGAGAGCACGTCAGCCGCCTCAACCGCTTCGCCCAGCGAGCCGAGCGCGGAGAGCGCATCTACGACACCGACCCATTCCCCCACGACGAACTCGGCGAAATATCGAGCCACATCGTAAGGCTCTACGCCCGCCTCCAGCAGGCCACCGCCGACCGCGACCGCGAGCACCGCGCCGCCCTGCGCGAACAGCAGGAGAAAGACCGCATCAAACGCCAGCTCACCAACAACATCAACCATGAGCTCAAGACCCCCGTGGCCTCCATGCAGCTCTGCCTCGAAACCCTTCTGGCCCACCCCGCGATGCCAGCGCCGCAGCGCGAGGAGATACTCCGCCGCAGCGCCCGCGCCTGCCAGCGGCTCAGCCGCCTGCTCGCCGACATCGCGACAATCACACGGCTCGACGACGGAAGCTCATGCATAGCCGCCGAAGAGATATCCATCGCAGCGATAGCAGCCGACGCAACCGAAGAATACACCCCTCAGGCAGAAGCCAGAGGCATGACGATCATCAACCGGGTGACATTCAGCGACCCCGTCAGAGGCAACCGGTCGCTGATGGAATCCGTATTCGCCAACCTTCTGGCCAACGCCATCGCCTACTCCGGAGGCACCATCGCGGAGATCGGCCAGAAGACCGACGACGGCACACTGACGATCACCGTAAGCGACGACGGCTGCGGAGTCGACCCACAGCATCTGCCACGCCTCTTCGAGCGATTCTACCGCGTGGACAAAGGACGCTCCCGGCAGGCCGGAGGCACCGGGCTCGGCCTCGCAATCGTCAAAAATGCCATCGCATGGCACGGAGGCACAATCGAAGCCTCGCTGCGCCCCGGAGGAGGCATGCAGTTTACCATCCGGCTCCCCATCCCACGCTGACAGCTCCGCCCCCTCACGCCCCCCCTCTTGCCTTTACACCCGCCACGCTTAAAGTAAACTTAAAGAATCTGCAACATTTATGAAACATTCTATGTTTTACTTTGCGGAAACAAACCACTAAACCAATTAAAGATGGAAATACTTTTTCTTTGCGTGGTAGTGTTTCTGTTCCTGCTCGCAGTGTTCGACCTGTCGGTGGGAGTCAGCAACGACGCCGTCAACTTCCTCAATTCCGCAATGGGGTCGAAAGCCGCATCCTTCAAGCGGATCATCATCGTGGCATCCATAGGCGTATTCATGGGCGCAGCCATGAGCAACGGCATGATGGACATAGCCCGCCACGGCATCTTCCGACCCGAGCACTTCTCATTCTACGACCTGATATGCATATTCATGGCCGTAATGGTGACCGACATCATACTGCTCGACATCTTCAACTCGCTCGGCATGCCCACGTCGACCACCGTATCAATGGTGTTCGAGCTGCTCGGAGCCACATTCGTCGTATCACTGATCAAGATGGCCACCGACACCCCCGACCTCGGATTCAACGACCTCCTCAATACCGAAAAGGCACTCTCCGTCATACTCGGCATATTCCTCTCCGTAGCCATAGCCTTCTTCTTCGGCACCCTCGTGCAGTTCATCGCCCGACTGCTGTTCTCATTCAACTACCGCAGCCATCTCAAATGGAAAATAGGCATATTCGGAGGCATCTGCGCCACCGCCATCGTCTACTTCCTGCTCATTAAGGGTCTGAAGGATCTCGCATTCATGACTCCCGAGCTGAAAGCATGGATCAACGACCACACGACGGTAATAATCCTGTCGTGCCTCGCCGGATTCACACTGATCATGCAGCTGCTCCACGCCCTGCGGGTCAACGTACTGAAAGTGATAGTGCTCATGGGCACGTTCGCCCTCGCCATGGCCTTTGCCGGCAACGACCTCGTCAACTTCATCGGCGTCCCCCTCTCAGGCCTCTCCGCCTTTACCGACTACGCCGCCAACGGCTCCGGCGATCCCCACGGATTCCTGATGAATTCGCTCAACGGCCCCTCCGACACATCCATATGGTTTCTCATCGGCGCCGGAGTAGTGATGGTGGTATCGCTCGCCACATCGCGCAAGGCACGCAAAGTATCGCAGACCGAAATCGGCCTCGGATCACAGGAAGCGGGCGACGAAATGTTCGGCTCCTCACGGATAGGCCGACGCCTCGTACGCTGGACCCTCTCGCTGGTCAACTGGACAAGAGACATCACTCCCCTTCCCGTGCGCCGCTGGATCAACCGACGGTTTGATCTCGACGAAGCCATCATGGACCAGGGAGCCGCATTCGACCTCATCAGAGGATCAGTCAATCTCGTCCTCGCCGGCGCACTCATCGCCCTCGGCACATCGATGAAACTCCCGCTCTCCACCACATTCGTCACCTTCATGGTGGCAATGGGTTCATCGCTCGCCGACCGTGCCTGGGGACGCGAAAGCGCCGTATTCCGCATCACAGGCGTCATATCCGTAATCGGCGGATGGTTCATCACCGCAGGCGCCGCCTTCCTCGGAGCCGGAGTGATAGTGCTCGCCATGCATCTCGGCGGAATATGGGTGATGATACTCCTTGCCGTAGTGACAGTGGCCATCATCATACGCAGCAACCGCCGCTTCAGAAAAAGCTCTTCGGAAACCGCTGAAGGGGGCGACACACTGTTCCGCGCCATTATCTCCACCACCGACCAATCGCAGATCTGGCCCATGCTCATGATGTATATTACGGGCAACCAGGATCGTTTCATGATCTACGCCCGCGATACTTACAGAGAGATAACACAGGCCTTCGTCGACGACGATGTGAAGACTCTCGACAAAGCCGAACGCACTCTGTCCGCCAACAAGAAAGCACTCAAGAACGCCCGACGCAAAGAGACACTCTGTCTGAGAAAGCTCCCCCAGCAGACAGCACTGGAGAAAAGCGCCTGGTTCTATACCAGCAACAACTGCTGCATGTCGATACTCTACAACCTCCACCGCATCAACGAAGGATGCAAGGAACACGTAGAGAACAATTTCCTGCCGCTTCCCACACATTACGCCACGGATTTCGCCGAAATCCGCACACGCATCACAATCCTCTTCAATGACACACTGACAATGATGCAGAGCGGCGACATATCCACCGTAGCTCTCCTGCGCCGCCACTGCGACGAGATCAAGGACACCCTCTCCGAGACCTACCACAGACTGCAGAACCGCCTGCACAGCGACGATCCCAAGACGATGGCAGTGCTCTACGTATATCTCAACATGCTTCAGGAGAGTCAGGAGATGATGTCGGGCATCCGCAAATACCTCCGCGCTTTCGCCAAGCTGACCGACAGCGGCTACTCCACCCGCCAGACAGCCGTATCGCAGCAGGATTGAGATCCTCCCCGACAGCCATATAGCATTGTGCCGCCGACCGCATCCAATAAGGATGGTCCGGCGGCACAACTATTATCATATCGACAGCCTGAAATGCCTACTGTCAATCCGTCACCATCACAACGGCCCCGTACGATTCACCTTGTCCGCGGCTTCTCACCACCGCACGCAGGCGGCATGAGTTGTTGCCGACAGCATCATGCGGAAAGACGGCCGTTGGCATAAAATTCCAGGTCGCCGGTCAGGCCTGACTTCCCGCCCATGTTGGGTATTACGCTATACACCCATTCCTTGCCGAAAAAACCTTTATAGAACTCCCAGTTGGCTCCGTTCTTCCAGAAAGTCACCACGTTGAGATAATAGTGATGTCTGAAAGGTGAGATGACCGTCCGTTTATCCATGTCAGGCAATCGTTCCGGCAGTTCCAGGCGTGTTCCGCTCCACGACGAGATGCCTGCACCCTGTGACTTCACATATTCGTAGAACGCTCTGCACGCGGCGACGCCACTGCTGGCGTTGATCGACAGCTCACCGTTTCTCACTGAAGTCTCAAACACATCGCATCCGTCACGCCGGTCGAGCGAGACCGATACTTTTACGGGAATATCACGCCCGTCGGCATAATCACATGCTGCAAAATTAATGAAATAACCTCCGATGACAAATATCTGTAGGGCGATTTTTCATGACGAAACAGTTTGGCCGTCTGAAATATTTTTTGCAGTTTTGCGGTAATGAATCAGATCATAACACTCGAAAGCCCCCGTCTGCAATGGATAGGCGTGGAGCTTGCCAATCCGGCGGTGACATCGGTTCCTGCCGGCGTCACGGCGGTGATAGGGCCTAACGGAGCCGGCAAATCGACTCTCGGCCGCATCATAGAGCGCGGGCGCAACCTGGCCACGAATGCCATCCGCTCGCCGCGACCCGATCTCAAAGTGAGGCGGCTGGAGTTTAACGACGTCCATTCACTCTCTGCAGGCAAGGTGACTTACCGTCAGCAGCGCTATGAATCGTCGATGAACGATGACGTACCCCTCGTACGCGACATCCTCGCCGGAAGCATAGCCTCGGGCAGCCACGCGCCGTTTGATATGTCGTCGCTGCTTGACCGGCGCGTCAACTACCTGTCGAGCGGCGAAACGCGCAAGATGCTCATCTATCAGGCACTGACCGGCCGGCTTCCCGACTTGCTGATACTTGACAATCCCTATATAGGTCTTGACGCGCCGTCGCGCGGACAACTCGACGATGCTCTGCAACGGATGGCGCGCAAGGGAGTGTCGATACTTCTGCTTGTCTGCGATCCGGCCGACATCCCCGACTATGCTTCGGCTATGCTTGAGATAGAGCATATGACTGTCGGCGAAATGATCATAGCTCCCGCCGCCGAATTACGCGCCAGAGCGGCCCTGCTGTTTCCCGCAGCCACGTCTGCACCGTCGCTGCCGCATTGCGCCGAACCCGACGACATCGACGCAGATGTTGCAGCCGCAGAGATGCATGGATGCACGGTAAGCTATGGAGGGGTGACACTTATCGACTCAGTCGACTGGCGCATAATGCCTGGCGAGCGCTGGGTGTTGTCGGGACCCAACGGCTCCGGCAAATCCACTCTTCTGAGCCTTATCTACGCCGACGGGCCGCAGGCCTACTCCAACGACGTCAGGATATTCGGCCGGCGGCGCGGCACAGGCGAAAGCATATGGGACGTAAAACGCCGCATCGGATATATCTCGCCTGAGATGCAGCTGTATTTCGGAGGGGGAGCGACCACAGTGCGCGAAGTGGTGGCCCGCGGCCTAAACGACACCGTAGGATGCTACACGCGTCTCACCGAGGCGCAGACCGCTGCTGCCGACGAATGGATGGCCTCGCTCGGCCTGACGCATCTGGCCAAGCGGACGTACGCCTCACTCTCAACTGGCGAGCAGAGACTGGTGCTCCTCGCCCGCACACTCATCAAGGACGCTCCTCTGCTGCTTCTCGACGAGCCATTCCACGGACTCGACGCGTCGCATAAAACGGCAGTCCGCCATATTATCGACGCTGTTGCAGTCCGCTCTGATGCAGCCATAGTATTCGTCACGCACTGTCCCGAAGAGGTGCCAGCAGGATTCGACCTCATCAAGCGTATGCCGCCCCGCTGACCGCCGCCCGTGACAGACTTTAGAAACACAACACTCCCCGGAAAGCAGTGACTTTCCGGGGAGTGCTTTATTGAAGGGTTGAAACGTCGGAGTTGTCAGCTTCAGAAGCTGTACATCGTGCCTTCGAGCAGAGTGTTGTAGACGAAGCTTACAACACCGAGCAGCAGGATTCCTGCCACACATATCCAAAGGGCGAAACGCTCGCTGCATGCGCTGCGGAAAGGAGCGATCACGCAGTCATCCTGCGAGATGAACATAGCCTTCACCACGAGCAGATAGTAGTAGAGCGAAATAATGGTGTTGATCAACGCTATAAGCACAAGCACATAGATGGCCACAGTACCCTGTGCGATCGCGCCGGTGAAGATGAAGAACTTCGAGAAGAAGCCTGCAAACGGCGGGATGCCTGCCAGCGAGAACATGGCGAGCATCATCGTGAAGGCCAGACGCGGATTGGTGCGGTAAAGTCCCTTGTAGTCGTCCATCCACACTTTGCCCGAAGCGTTTTCGATAGCTCCTATCACGCCGAAAGCGGCAAGATTGGAGAATATATACACCAGCACATAGAACATCAGGGCTGCCATTCCCATCGGGTTGAAAGCGATGATGCCGAGCATGATGTAACCGGCCTGCGAGATCGACGAGAAAGCGAGGAAGCGCTTCATGTTCTTCTGACGGATGGCAAACAGGTTGCCCACGGTGATGGTCAGAATGATAAGAGCATAGAGCATCCATTCCCATGCCTGGGGATAGACTGTGCCGAAAGCCTGCCAGAGCACTGCGAGGAACGCGAATGCAGCGGCGCCCTTGGAGATAACCGAGAGATATGAGGTCACCGGAGTCGGCGCACCCTGATAGACGTCGGCAGTCCAGAGGTGGAACGGCACGAGCGACAGCTTGAAGCCTATGCCTGCGATGACAAAAGCCAGGGCGCAAAGGAGCAGAGCGCTGTGCGACTCCGACCATACCGCAATGGCGATATCATAGAAGTAGAGCGAACCCGACAGAGCGTAGACATACGATATGCCCATCATGAAAATGGCCGAGGAGAATACCGCCGTCAGGATATACTTGACTGCCGCCTCACGCGATTCGTAGCGGTGCTTGTCTAAAGCCACCATGGCTGCCAGAGGAAGCGAAGCTGTCTCCAGACCGATCACGAACAGCAGGAAATGACGGGCCGAAATCATAAGATACATGCCCAGGAGTGTCACCAGAAGCAGTTCGTAGAATTCACCGCGACGGATCCTCACCATATCCTGATCGGCCCATCGCAGAGCCTGAATCATGACTATGAGCACACCGACATTGAGAATGTTCTTGATGTTGATCACAGGCCATGTGGCCTCATACATGTCGGAGAAGGCCATCCCTTCGCCTACGACACCGGGAACGAAACCGAGCACCGTGAACGCTGCGAAGAAGATGCAGCTTATGACGCCGATCGAACCCTGCTCGCGACGGGGCAGGAAAGTGTCGGCGAGGAAGACAATCAGAAATACGGCGAGAAGGCCGATTTCCTGCTTCATTATGAGAAACTGTGAATAGTCCATTTTCTATCTATGCAAAATTACTGGCCGATGACGGCGAAGATCGACGGGCTGAATGTAAACTTGATAAGGTCGGCGAAGAAGTTGGGGAAGCATCCTATGGCTGCTACGCTGACTATGAGTGTGACGGTCGACACACGCTCCCACCATGTGGCGTCGGTGAGCTGCAGATGATGCTCGTCCTGTACAGGGCCGAAGAGCAGCTTGCCAACGACACGGAGGATATAGACCGCAGTGATCACGATCGAGCAGCAGGCCACGATGGTGAATACGCGGTGGAACATGTCGGCGTGCTGGAACGAACCGATGAAAATTGTCATCTCGGCTACGAATCCGCTGAGACCCGGCAGACCGAGAGAAGCGAAACCGGCTATTACATAGCATACGGCCAGATACGGCATGATCTTCATCAGTCCGCCCATCAGACGTATGTCGCGGGTATGCGTGCGTCCGTAGATCATGCCGATGAGAGCAAAGAAGAGGGCCGTCATCAGACCGTGGGAGAGCATCTGCATGATGGCGCCGGTCATCGCCGTGGTGTTGAGCATCAGTATGGCGAAGAGCACGAGGCCGCAGTGGCTTACCGAAGAATAGGCGTTGATATATTTGAGGTCGGTCTGCACGCAAGCCGAGAAGGCGCCGTAGACGACAGAGATGCCTGTCAGTATCAGGAATATCCATGCGAGCTCGTTGGCGGCCTGAGGCATGAGGTAAATAGCTACTCGGAAGCATCCGTAGCCGCCGAGTTTCATAAGCACGCCCGCATGGAGCATCGACACGGCTGTCGGGGCCGAAGCATGACCGTCGGGGCTCCATGTGTGGAAGGGGAACATGGCTCCGAGCACTCCGAAGCCTACGAACGTCATCGGGAAGAGGAAATACTGCCAGCCTTCCGAGATGCTTTCGTTGGCTCGGATCTCAAGGAGATTCCATGTCAGAGGCATTCCTTCGGGAGCCGAGTGATAGAATATGCCGATGAGGCCCAGCATCAGGAAGGCCGAGCCGCCCATGAGCATCAGCGTCAGCTTCATGGCCGAGTAGTTCTTGTTGCCGCTGCCCCACACTCCGATAAGCAGATACATCGGTATGAGAGCCACCTCATAGAACATGAACATCGTGAAGAGGTCGATCGAGATGAAGAATCCGAAAACGCCCGTCGACAGCAGTATAAGCCAGAGGAAGAAGTCCTTGGTGTTCGGCTCGATCTTCCAGGAGGCGAAGCTGCCTGTCAGCAGGATAATCGACGAAAGGATAAGCATGGCTATCGAGATACCGTCGACACCTACTGCAAGATGTATGTTGAGAGGCTCAAACCAGCTCCAGGAGCCACAGTAGAGCATCGGGGCGTCGGCGCCTGCGGCGCGGAGTCCCAGATAGTCGACCAGAAGCCATATCGAGAGGGCCGTGAGCGCGAGTGATCCGGTGACGGCCACGGCGCGTATCTGCCCTATGCTCCGGCAGATGGCGAGACCGGCCAGCATTACCAGCGGAATCACCACGAAATAGATCAGAGGATTGGAAAACATAATTACTTTTTCTTTTTCTTATTGCACCGTGAATGAAATTACATGAGACAGACGGCTGTCACAGCTGCAAGCAGCAGAGCTCCGATGAGGTATACCCAGACATACATCTGTATCTTGCCGCTCTGCAGGCCGCGTATCGCGTAGGAAGCCTTATTTGTGACTGTGGCCAGACCATCCATGGCTCCGTCGATGATATGACGGTCAAACCAGGCGATGGGACGCGAAATGCATCCGAAGATAATCTTGTGGGTGATGAACTGATAGAGTTCGTCCCAGTAGAAACGATGGTGACACCAGTCCCACAGACGGGGGAACATATCGGCCATACGGTCGGGCAGCGGATTCTCCTTTCGGTACATCACCGTTGCTATGATGATGGCGACGACAGCCACTGCAAGCGAAACGAGAGCTACGCTCCAGTTGAGATGCGTAAGATTAGTGAAGAAATTGACATGCTCGAACATCGGCACACCGTTCCAGGTGACAAGGTTGCCCATCGGAACGAAACCTGCCACGCACGATATGGCTGCGAGTATGACCAGAGGAAGCGTCATTGTCCAGGGCTGGTCGGCGGGAGCGTGGTGGCCCTCATGCACCTTGTGTTCCTTCCACCAGAAGATCAGGTAGTAGAGTCGGAACATGTAGAATGCTGTCAGACCGGCTACTGCCGACATCCAGATATACCAGAAGATCGAGTGTCCGAAGCAAGCCACGAGAATCTCGTCCTTGGAGAAGAATCCTGCAAACGGAATGATGCCTGCGATAGCAAGACAGCCTATAAGGAAACATGCATTGGTGATCGGCATGAATTTGCGCAGGCCGTGCATGGCAGTGTAGTCATTGGATCCCACGGCATGGATGATCGCACCGGCGCAGAGGAAGAGAAGCGCCTTGAACATAGCGTGGGTAAACAGATGGAACATACCGGCCATGTAGCCTATGCCCTCATGGAACTCCGGACGAGAAACGCCGAGCGATACCATCATGAAAGCTATCTGCGAGATAGTGGAGAATGCAAGGACACGCTTGATGTCGATCTGCGCACAGGCCACCATTGCCGCATAGAAGGCTGTCAGGGCGCCTACCACTACTATGATGTCGAGCGAGGTCGTCTCCATAAGGTAGAGCGGATAGAGGCGTGCTACCAGATAGACGCCGGCCACAACCATCGTAGCGGCGTGGATGAGAGCCGAGACGGGAGTCGGGCCCTCCATGGCGTCGGGGAGCCATATGTGGAGAGGCATCATAGCCGACTTACCCATGCCGCCCATGAAGATCAGCACGAGAGCCCAAGTCAGCACCGAAGCGCCCATAAACATAGGAGCCGCGCTCTGTGAGAAGATGCTCTTTACTCCCAGAGCAGTCTGCTCGCTCACCTGATAGACTCCGTCCATGCCGTCGACAGGCGCGGATGTGAGCTGCATGAAGTCGAACGTGCCGGTATAGTACGACAGCACGAGGATGCCGATAAGGAAGCCGAGATCCGCGAAACGGGTGACGATAAACGCTTTTTTTGAAGCCGAGACTGCCGAAGGTTTCTTATAATAGAAACCGATCAGAAGATAAGAGGATGCGCCCACAAGCTCCCAGAAGATATACATCTGGAAGATGTTGGTGGCCACAACCAGACCGAGCATCGAGAAGCTGAAGAGCGACAGAAAAGCGTAGAAACGCTGGAAACCGTGCTCGTACACTCCGTGATGGTCGCGCATGTAGCCCATGCTGTAGAGATGCACCATGAAAGAGATGGTGGGAATGACTATCAGCATCAGCGCCGATATCGGGTCGAGGAGGAAACCGAGTTTGATCACCAGGCTGGGAGTGAACTGCAGCCATGTGCAGTTGAAGATTACAGCCTGAAGGCGCTCGCCGTTTTCAGCGATAAACTGGGGCGAACCGCCGTAGAAATAGGTCAACGCCGTGATATAGCTCAACACCAGCACAGTTCCCATGCCCGCTGTGCCGAGTGTGCCGGCAAGCCAGTGGGGCATTTTCATGCCGGTCAGTCCCAGCAGGAGGAACATGAATAGCGGTATGGCCAGAATAAGTATAGGTATCGTAATGTCCATGACGCGTAGTGGGTTAATGTTTCATTTTGTTGAGGTCGTTGACATCGACGTTGCGCGCTGCGCGGAACACGTTGATGATGATTGCTATGGCCAGGGCAGTCTCAGCGGCTGCGATTGCAATCGCAAACAATGTGAAGAACATGCCTTCCATCTGACCCGGGAACAGATAGCGGTTGAATACCACGAAATTTATGTCGACCGCATTGAGCATCAGCTCAAGCGAGATCAGCATTGCAATCATGTTTTTGCGGGTGACGAAGCCATAGACGCCGCAGCAGAACATCAGCAGCGCCGGTATAAGATAGTAGATCATCGTAATTTCCATAACTGCTTATCTTTTGCGGGCGACTGTGACGCCACCGATTATACATGCCAGAAGCAACACACTGATAGCCTCGAACGGCAGCAGATATTCTCCTTTGCCCGTGCCCATGAGGGTCTCGCCGATCTGATGCATGGTAGGATTATCCATGATGGGCAGCTGAGCGGCCATATCGGCGCAGCGGCTAACGAGAGCCCAACCGGCTACCACGAGAGTGGCTACTCCGGCCACAAGACCGAGCAGACGCTTTTTCGACACCAGACGCGACGTATTGTCGCCCGG
>ERZ825324.4325-NODE-4325-length-11970-cov-3.281242_pt1 | contig 11970 bp, 11 predicted proteins | sample MGYA00519859_ERZ825324 | MGnify/ENA primary metagenome ERZ825324 (study PRJEB31778, sample SAMEA3449198) | human gut metagenome | biome: human gut; feature: human-associated habitat; material: faeces | place: United Kingdom | collected 2010/2012 ... | reverse complement strand
CTCGCTGCATCCGCCACTGGCGGCGCTCGGCTCCGCACCCCCTACCCCTCCCCCGTGGCGGGGGAGGGGCCGTCTGGGCAAATAACTGCTTGTTCAAATTTTAGGCTCGGCAGCGTGACTCTCTGCGGTACTACCACTCGGCAAAACATAGTCCCGCACCCGCGCACCGCGACCCCCTCACCCCAAAATTTGCACAATAAATCCCAGTAGCAATTCCCCAACAAAATCCACTATTTATGCGATCTTCGCCCAGCATTTCCCCATATTGTAAATTTTCCATTAAAAAAAGTGAAATATTAACCTTTCACATGCAAAAAAGGGGCGATTTGCAGGGATTAGTGAAAGGACTTTTTCATACCGGCAAAAAATCCTTTCCTGTCGGCCACTCTCCCCGAACAATAAATCGAGAGCCTTTTGGCCCTACCGGTCAAACAGGGGCGCCGGTTTTGCTTTTCGAAAAGCTCACTCATCTCAGCAGACCTCATCGGGCAATTTGGGGGTCTGCCTTAAGCGGGAACCTGCCTCCCATCAGCACCTTGAAAACTAAATAAAACACAAACAAGCATTGCCGCCGAAGACCGGTTATCCGGTGCTGCGGCGGTGGGAACAGAGTATGATTTTTTAGCTGGTGGTGGGTCCTTAATTAAAGCGGCTCATGGCTTCCTCCGGCTTGCCCTGCATGATGAGGGTACAGGCCTCGGCGGTATTTTGCAGCAGGGGATACAGGGCTTTGCCCTCCGCTTCGGTAAATTGTCCCAGCACCCAATCGGCCAGGTCATATTCCGGGTTCGGTTTGGCCCCCACGCCAAATTTAATGCGGGGGAAATTATCGCTGCTCAGCTTGAGGATGATATCCTTGAGGCCATTGTGGCCGCCGGCGGAGCCTTTGGTGCGGATGCGCATTTTGCCCACCGGCAGGCTGATATCGTCCGAAAGGACAATAAGCCGCTCCGGGGGGAGCTTATAGAACCGCATGGCCTCCTGTACGGCTTGCCCGGAAAGATTCATGTAGGTGGCGGGCTTCATCAGCAGGATATGCCGGCCATCCAGCATGGCCTCACCGGTCATGGCATGGAAGCGGGAGCGTTCCACGGCGGCGCCGCAGTCCTTGGCCAGGACATCCAGCGCGCAGAAGCCGATATTGTGCCGGGTATTGCCGTACTTGCTGCCGGGGTTGCCCAGCCCGCAGATGATAAATTCCACCGGACCATGGACCGGGATTGATGCTGCGGCCGGCTGTTTTTTCTTAAAAAATCCCATATAGCCTCCTTGGGAGAGAAACGGCAGGAGAGAACGGTTCTCTCCTGCCAAAGCATACCATAAAAATTCGGGGGAAATCAAGTGAAAAGCGGGGAGACGGGCTTGTCCTCATAGATGCGGCTGATGGCCTCGGCAAAGACGGGGGCGACAGAGAGCATCTTGATGCGGGCGGCTTCGGAGCCTTCCTTGGCGGGGATGGTATCCAGGAACACTGTTTCGGTAATGACGCTATCGGTGAGGCGCTGGAGGGCCGGGCCGGAAAGAACGCCATGGGTAGCGCAGGCATAAACCTCCTTGGCGCCGCCCAGCTTGATGAGGGCTTCGGCGCCGTGGCAGAGGGTACCGGCGGTATCCACCATATCATCCACCAGCACTACGGTCTTGCCGTGAACATCGCCGATGATATTCATGACCTCGCTGACATTGGCGCGGGGACGGCGCTTATCAATGATGGCCAGGGGGCAATCCAGCCGCTCGGCAAACTTACGCGCACGGGTGACGGAGCCCAGATCGGGGGAAACGACGGCGATCTCCTCGCGGGGGAGGTTCTTGAACTTTTCGACAAAATAGGGGGCCAGAATGGGGGTGCCCATCAGGTGATCCACCGGGATATTGAAGAAGCCCTGAATCTGTGCCACATGGAGGTCCATGCTGAGGACACGGTCGGCACCGGCGACAGAGATGAGATCGGCCACCAGCTTGGCGGAGATCGGATCGCGGGCCTTGGCCTTTCTATCCTGGCGGGCGTAGCCGTAGTAGGGAACGACGGCGGTGATGCGGCCGGCGGAAGCGCGCTTGAGGGCGTCGATCATGATGAGCAGCTCCATCAAATTATTATTGACGGGGCCGCAGGTGGACTGGACAACGAACACATCGGAGCCGCGGACCGATTCCTCGATGGAGATGGAGACTTCGCCATCGGCAAACGCGCCGACGGTGCAGCGGCCCAGCGGCAGGCCCATGGCGGCGGCGATGTCCTCCGCCAGCTTTTTGTTGGAATTGCAGGCGAAGATCTTGATGTCTTTTCCGTGGATACTTTTCATGGTTTTTCTACTCCCTACTGATGATATTGAATTTTATATGGTCAACACCGGGTGGTGTGTGTTCCCGTGGGGAAGAGAGGCTTTTCCGGGAAGAAAAGCGAGCAAAAGATTTATTTAGGGCAAATTTGTGGGCGCCTGGCGGCGGGGCGGAGCCTTTTGCAACGGCATAGTTTGTACCGCTTGCCGCGGGGGCTGCTTTTCTCGGATGAAAGTGTGTAAAAGAATTTTTGGATCAAGATGGTGGTCGCCTTCGGCGTCGCGGAGTCACCGGAGGGTGACAGCCTGTACGCCTACCCGGCGAGGGAAAGTTTGTGGTCGCCTAACGGCGTCGCGAAGATTATGCAGGGTGCAAAGCCGGTACGGCTCGCCGCCGCTTCATTACCCCTTACAAAGGGGAGGCTTTTGGTTGGAGCGGGTGAAAATTACTGCTGGTCGTCGTCCTCCGGGGGCTGCTGGGGTTTTTCTGAGCGGACGAAAGCAACGATAAGGCAGAAGATCACGAGCAGATCGGCGAAGAAAACCGTTTCGGAATAGACGGCCTTGGCCCGGATGGCGCCGAGGACGGCGGCGATGAAGGCCACCACATACAGCGCCCGGCGCACCCATTTGGAGTCCTCCCCGCGCTTTTTGGCGAGGATGAGATTGACGGCAAACAGCAGGATGATAAGGACGCCGCAGCCGTACAGGATGTAGGTGATGGTATCGAGCCAGTTCATGAGAGTTCCTCCCCTTTTGTAGAAATAAGTGGGCTTGCTGGCTTTATTATACTGTTTTGTTGCATTTTTGCAAATAATTTGTGTTGCGTAATCGCAACAGTGATGCATTTGCGCAACACACGGGTTTTAGCAGAATTCCAAAATTTTTTCCGACAATTTGTGCGGGGTCCCCCTATAAAAAGAAAAAATCGGGGTGGGTTGTTGCGTTTTTGCAACAGAAAAATGGCAAAAGGGCATCGAAGACGGCGGGAAATTTTTTTGAGGACGAAATAGGGCTGTTCTTTTCTTCGCCGAAATGACCAAGCGGCGGGAGAAAAGTTTGGCCAAAACGCAAAAAACGAAAGCGGCAGAACCCCAAAAATGAGGCTCTGCCGATTTCGATCTTCTATGTTTTCTCTAAATTTGGCTGCGGCGGCCCCGCTGCCCGAAAGCGGTGCCGGCATGGGAACGGAGCGGTGACATCTGCCCAGTCGTTCTTCTCCGCTCCCTTACCCCTTATCGAGGGTATTGTAACACAGAAGGGGTGCAGGGGAAAGACCCTTTGGGACAGCGGGCATAAATAGGTAAGATACTGTCATATTTTCTTCCAAAATTCGCACAGGTGTGATATAATTTGACAAAAGAGTGGAGGCGACGGGATGATAAAAATAGCGATATGCGATGATGAGAGAGAGCTGCGGGAAGCGACCGCCGCCCGACTGCGGGAATATTTTGCTGAGGAGGCGCTGATTGCGCCATTTGAAAGCGGGGAAGCACTGCTGCGCGCGGTGCGGGAGGAGAACTGCCGCTACCAGCTGGCGGTGCTGGATATTGAGCTGGGAGAGATGAACGGCATAGCGGTGGGAGAAGCGCTGAACCGGCTGCTGCCCACCTGCCAGATCATCTACCTGACGGGATACCTGGACTATGCCCCCGACGCCTATGCCACCCGGCACACCTACTATGTGTACCGGCCGACGATGGAGAAACACCTGCCGCTGGCGCTGCAAAAGGCGATGACCGCACTGGCCGAGGCCGAAAACGGCCAACTGGTGCTGCCGCAGAAGGGCGGCCAGCTGGTACTGGAAAAACGGGAGATCTCCCACCTGGAGCGGCGGCTGCGGGTGACCAAGCTGTACCTGACGGACGGGCAGTGCGTGACCACCGCCCTGGGACTGGAGGAGCTGCTGGAACGGCTGGAGAGCCCGGCCTTTCTGCGGTGCCACAACAGCTTTGCGGTGAGCCTGGACCATGCGGCGGTGTTTCGGCGGGAGAGCTTCCTGATGAAGGACGGGACGGTGGTGCCCATCAGCCACGGCTACTACCCTGCCGTGCGGGAGCAGTTCCGTAAATACCACCATATCGAGCTGTGAGAGAGAACGGAATTGAGGAGAGAGAAGCATGACAGCGATCATTCAGTTTTTTACATCGCATTTCTTTGGAAACATGGTGTATGGCATCATCAATAATCTGATCACATTTATATTTGTGTGGTTTATCCACGCGTTTATCCCCTATAAGCCGAAATACCAAAGCCGGAAAAACCTGACCCGCGCCACCCTGCTGCTGTATATTGGGCTAGTCATCATCAGCTACCTGCGGGAAGTACCCGGCAACAACGCGATCCCTATTTTCTACCTGCTGATGGCGCTGTATTTTGTCTTTCAGCTGGTCTATCTGTTTACGGTATTTGACGGCAGCGTTGCCATGCTGCTTCTGCTGTTCTTTTTGGAAAAAATCATTGAAATACTGGGAATGGCAGTTTCGGAGGCTCTGTCTATATGGCTGATCCCCGACTATATGTACTATTACCTTTTGGATAATGTGCGGGGCGTGTGGTATTTCAATTCCTCTATTGCGGCGACTGAGCTGATCGTCTGGGGATTCTGCTGGCTTGTTATTCGGCTGGTAAGATATGTGCAGCGCCGCAATGCGCGCTTGGATATCATGGCGTATATCCTGATCCCCGCTTCGCAGTTTATTCTGTTTTTTATTACCCTGGTGCTGTACGCCAATGAGACCAAGACGGCCATTTTTAACCCCTATGGGGTGGCGGCGCTGGTGGCGGGGATGCTGGGCGACCTGGCGCTGTTTGTGATGATCCGCCGGATGAACGAGAACGCCGCGCTGCGGGCCCAGCTGGAGGCCACCCGGATGCAGCAGAGCTACTATACCCTGCTGGAGGAGCAGCAGAAGCAGATCCGTGAGATGCAGCATGACATCAATAACCATGTGGCGGTGATACGCAGCCTGACCGCCGGGGCCCCGGAGGGCACCGACCTGAAGCAGTATGCCGAGGAGGTGGCCGCGCCGAAGCTCATCAACCTGCACTACTGCCGCAACGCCATACTGAACGCGCTGCTGGTGAATAAGGCCGCCGACTGTGAAAAGGCGGGTATTGAGGCGAACTTTGACATAAAGCTGACGGCGGGGACGGCGGGCTTTGATGACTATGACCTGGTGGCGTTGGTGAGCAATCTGCTGGATAACGCCATAGCGGCGGCCTGGGCAGCTGAGCCGAAGCAGGTAGGACTAACCATGCAGACGGCGGATGGGGCGCTTTCCATCCTGTGCCGCAACAGCTGCGGTAAGGGCGCCGAGGGCACCGCCGTGAACCAGGGCAAGATGACCCGCGGCAACGGCAGGGGAATCATCAACCGGGTGGTGAAGAAATACGGCGGCGAGATGGAGACACAGCCGGGCGACGGGTGCTACACCGTGAGTGTGATGGTCTTCGCGAAGGAAGAAGCGGATGAACCGGATAATGGATAAAATTTATCGTTAAACATTAAAAATATATTGACAATCGTTAAATATGATGCTATTCTATGCATGTCAAACCGTTAGGCAGAAACCACTATTGAGGGACATACATGAAGAGTATTCAAAAAATAGCGCTGGTTTTAACCAAGATACTGGAGCTGCTGCACTGGGTGGGCACCGCCAGCATGGCCGCACTGGCCATCTGCAGCGTGGCTGCCGGGCCGTGGCTTTCCGGACTGCTGGAACGCATCCTGCCGCAGTATAGGCCGGAGCTGAACACCTACGGCTATGAAATGACGGTGACCAACGCCGCCGGGGCGGTGGAGCCGCGGGCCGTGCTGCTGTTTGGGATCAGTGCGGTGTTCATTCTTTCGCTGATGGCGATGGTATTCCGGAATGTGCATCTCATCCTAAAAAAATCGCAGGAAAGCACGCCGTTCCAGCCGGATAACATCCGTATGCTGCGGGAGATCGGTATTTTTTGCATTGTCGTGCCGGTGATCGGGCTGGTGATGAGTGCCGTTTCCCGGCTGGTGCAGGGGTTGGACGCCGTGGAGACCAGTGTGAATCTCTACGGCTTTTCGATGGGAATTATCGTGCTGTGCCTGACGCAGAGCTTTGCCCACGGCGCAGCGCTGGAGCAGGATGTAGAAGGACTGGTGTAAAGGGGACTTTGCCTATGGGGAAAATAATATTACGGCTGGACCGCATGATGGTGGAACGCAAAATATCGCTGAATGAGCTGGCCGAACGCGTTGGCATCTCCAATGTCAACCTTTCCAAGATCAAGAACAACAAGGTGACGGCCATTCGCTTTTCCACCCTGGCGGCCATCTGTGGGGCACTGGACTGCGATGCCGGCGATATCCTGGAATACCAAAAAGAAGAAGAATAATGCCTGACCGCACAAAAGAGCCGCCCCATGGGGACGGCTCTTGATTTTTGACTGATTACAGAAGGCCCTGCACCAGAATGACGATGATGAGCAGGGGGAGAACATAGCGGAAATAGGGGCGCAGCCAGCGGGGGAGCTTGGGGCCCTTGCCGGTATTGGCTTCTGCAAGGTAGTGATCGAAGCCCCAGCCCCAGCGACTGACACAGAACAGCAGATAGACGACTGCGCCGATGGGCAGCAGCAGATTGCTGACAAGGAAATCCTCGCTATCCTGCACGCCGCGTGCGCCGATGAGCTGCAGGTCGCCCCAGACATTGAAGCCGAGGATGCAGGGCATGCTGAGCACCAGCATGGCAATGCAGCCGATAAGGGAGGCCTTTTTGCGGCTGATGCCGAAGGTATCCACCGCGAAGGCCAGGAGATTCTCAAACACGGCCAGCACCGTGGAGAAGCTGGCGAAGGTCATGAACAGGAAGAACAGCGTACCCCACAGGCGGCCGCCCTCCATATTGACGAAAACGCTGGGGAGCGTCTGGAAGATGAGGGGGGGGCCGGCATCGGGCTGGACGCCGTAGGAGAAGCAGGCCGGGAAGATGATGACGCCGGCCATGAGGGCCACAAAGGTATCCAGGGCACAGATGCGGGTGGCCTCGCCGGCGAGGGTGTGCTCCCTGCTCATGTAGCTTCCAAAGATCTCCATGGCGGCGATGCCGAGACTGAGGGTAAAGAAGGCCTGATTCATGGCGGCGGTGATGATATTCCCCAGGCCGTTGGTACGGATGCTTTCGGCGGAGGGGAGCAGGTAGAATTTCATGCCCTCGGCGGCGCCGGGCAGCAGCAGGCTGTGCACCGCCAGCACAACAATGAGGGCCAGCAGGGCGATCATCATGACCTTGGTGATGCGCTCGAGGCCTTTCTGCACGCCAAAGCTGCAAACCAAAAAGCCCAGAACGACCACGATGACCATAAAGATGGTCATTTCTCCGGGGGAGGAGAGCATCTGGCTGAAGACGCCGCCGATCTCCTCGGTGCCCATGCCGGCGGCAAAATCGCCCCGGAGGAATTTATAAAAGTAATCCACCATCCAACCGGTGACGGTGGTGTAGTACATCATAAGCAGGCAGCAGCCCAGCATGCAGAACCAGCCGTGGATGTGCCACCTCTGGCCCGGCTTTTCGAGGGTCTGGTAGGCCTGTACGGCGCTTTTGCGGCTGGCGCGGCCCACGGCCAGCTCCATGGTCATAACCGGGATGCCCATGATAACCAGGCAGATGAGATAAAACAGCACAAAGTATCCGCCGCCGTACTGGCCGGTGATATAGGGGAAGCGCCAGACATTGCCGATGCCGATGGCGCAGCCGGCACTGACCAACAGGAACCCTAAGCGGGAACGGAAATTTTCTCTTTGCATACAATACTCCTCATTTCGACTTTATAAAAAGTATTCTTATTATAGGACGGGAGAGGAGCATTGACAAGGAGCAGTTTGGCATTATAATATAAGAAAAAGTTATGATGTAGCGGATTGCAGGGACCGGAAAGGAGAAAGGGAGGAAACCGATGAACCGAAACCAACTGAGATACTTTGTGGCGGCGGCGGAGAGCCGGAGCTTTACCAAGGCAGCCGACCAGTTTTTTATCTCCCAGACAGCGGTGACGCAGCAGATACGGCTGCTGGAGGAGATGCTGGGGTGTCCCCTGTTTGACCGGAGTACCCGGCCGGTTTCCCTAACGCCGGCGGGCAAGGCGTTTCTGACCGAAGCGAAGGCGATCCTGGAGCGGATGGATCAGGCCATTGACCGGGCGCACGGAGCTTCCACCGGGCTTTCCGGCAGCCTGCGCATTGGGTACCTAAAGGGCTATGAGCAAAGCGGATTTACCGATTTCCTGCGGGAATTCCACCAGCGGCACGCCAATTTGCTGATCACCTTTTACCGCTGCACCACCGACCAGCTGGCGGCGGGACTTTTGGGGAATCAGTTTGATCTGATCCTGACCTGGGACAGCACCAACCTGAAGCAGGATGAACGGGTGGACTGGCTGCTGGCCGAGGAGGTGGGGCTGGTGGCGGCGCTGTATGCCGGGCATCCGCTGGCGCAGCGGGTGCGGCTGACCCGCCGGGAGCTGCGGGGGGAGCCGATCATTTACATGTCCCCGGCGGAAACGCTGGATTCCTACGGCGACGCGTTTTTTATGAACCTGTATAAGGAGGCAGGCTACCGGCCTAATATCCTGTTCTGCTCCTCCGATAGTGAGAGCATCCTGATGATGGTGGCGGCGGAGGAGGGAGTATCCATTCTGCCGGATTACTCGGCGCGAAAGCATGCTCCGGCGGAAAACCTGGTTTTTATCCCGCTGACCGGACAGGGCGAGCAGGAGGAAGTGATAGCGGCGTGGCGGCGGGACGCCCAAAACCCCGCGCTGGCGCAGTTTGTGGCGGCACTGCGGCAGGCCGCGCCCTTTGGACGGTGAGGGGCGTATCTGACGGAAACTAGGGGGATAATGGAATATTTTCGTCTGCTCGGCGAAAGGATAGTCTGGACAAGACAACAAGTAAGGGTGAGCCCTCTCCTTATAGAACGCGGCAGGGCTATGCCCTGCCGCCGCTGATTTTGCCCTATGTGCAAAATCAGCACCTATTAAGCGCGAAAGGGAACCCTGATGGTTCCCTTTCACACTATCCTTCCTTCCGAAGGTACAAGTCTAAGCAGCTACCTTGCGAGTGCCCTACGGAAAAATGGGATTTCTGGGGTCCCCACAAGGTCGTAAGACCTTGTGGGGAAAGGAGGGCACACCGAAGCGGAAGAGGGCTGCCCGTAGTGTAGCGGAGGGTCTGCCCGTAGTGTAGCGGAGGGTCTGCCCGATTCAAGTGGAGGTTGTGCCCGACGCGCGGTAAGCGGCCAAAGACACTGTCTTTGGAAACTGCAAGCCTTTTGAAAAAGGCTTGACCGGAAACTTTTACGGTTCTTCTTTGTTGGTTACTGCCGGTGCTCTTCGTCCCACAGCTGTTCGGCGGTGGGCTGCCAGCAGGCGGCGTAGGCCTTGCACTTTTTGCACAGGTGCTCGGCACTTTCCGGCGCCTCCAGATCGGTGGAGCGGGCGCCGCTGCGCTTCACCATCTCCGGCAGGAGATCGGGATTTTCCAGCATGGGGCAGGGCCGCAGGTGGTTGCCATTGAAGGGCTGACCCTTGCGGTATTCCAGGAATAGCGGCTGCTGCAGGCACTCCAGAAAGCTCTTTTCCCGGATATTGGCGCCGGAATAATGGATAAAGACGCAGGGCTCCACATCACCGGCCGCATTGATGTGGCAGTAAATGCGCCCGCCGGCCACACAGCCGCCGGCAAATTCACCGTCATTCTGGAAATCGATGCAGTAGAGCTCCTTGCCGCCGGTCACGCCGCGGATCTCCCGCACACGGTTTTTCATGTAGGTGCGCTGCTCGGGGGTCAGCAGCAGGTCGGTGGAGGCGCCCATGCCGACCGGCATGTAGTGGAAGTACCAGGCGAAGACGCAGCCCTTACTGATGAGCAGATCGAGGAATTCATCGCTGGTGACGGTCTTATAATTCTTGGCAGTGTAGCAAATGGAAACGCCGAAGGGGATCTTGTAGCGGTGCATCAGCTCCATGGCGGCCAGCGCCTTCTGGAAGTGGCCCTCGCCGCGGCGGCCGTCATTGGCTTCCTCGAAGCCCTCGATGGAGACGGACACAAAGAAATTGCCGACCCGCAGCAGCTCCCTGCAGAAATCATCATCGATGAGGGTGCCATTGGTGAAGGCGTGGAAGGCCATATCCCGGTGCTTTTCGCACAGGCGGATGATATCCTTTTTGCGGATGAGCGGCTCGCCGCCGGTAAAGAGGCAGGCATGGGTACCCAGCTCCTTGGCCTCGGTGAGGACTCGATCCATCTCCTCAAAGGTCAGGCCCTGCTGATGACCGTACTCTGCCGCCCAGCAGCCGGTGCAGTGCATATTGCAGGCGGAGGTGGGGTCCATCAAAATGAGCCACGGAATATTGCAGCCATACTTTTCGGCGTTCTTCTGTGCCTGCTGATAGCCGCGGAAGCCACCCTCATACACCGCGTTGGTGAGGAAGGTTTTGAGGATATAGGGGTCGGTTTCATCCAGAATACGCTGGACATAGTGTGCCCATTTGCCCTCCGGCTGACCTGCGATCATGTGCAGCACCTCGAAGGATTCCTTCTTCCACACGCTGCCCTGGATCTTTTCGGCCATATCCACCAGGTCCTGCGCGGCGGAGGCGGCATCCGCTGTTTTTCCCTTTTGGATGAAGTTTTCCAGCACCTTCTCGAAGGCCTTGCGTTCTGCCGCATGGGCGGCTTTTTCCATCAGTGTCATAGTCAGTTCCCGTTCCTTTCCCGGTAGTACAGGGCAAAGCCCTTTATTTCCTCTTCATTGTAGCGCCGGGGCGGCTCGGAGCCCATCGGCAAAAGTCGGCGGATGAGAAAATTTGGGACAGGGGAGCCAAACTGTGAAACAGCCGGGGGACGGTTTTTCTGTGAAAAAGCTCCTAACCTAAAGTGAACTTTAGGGTTCATAATGAAAATAGCAACAAAATGGAAGGAGAGCGCCTATTATGAGCTTTGCGGAAGTAAAAAAGAACTTTGGCTTTGGCTGTATGCGGCTGCCCATGCAGGGCGAGGAGGTGGACCTGGCACAGTTTAGCCAGATGGTGGACGAATACCTGGCGGCGGGATTCAATTGCTTTGATACCGCGCGGTTTTACCTGGGCGGCAAAAGTGAGCCCGCCTGCCCCCAGCATCTGCCCATCCGCCAATACCTGAAAGATGCAGCAAAGGAGTTTGAGAAGAAATGATGGAATACTGTAGGCTGCCAAGGGGCGAAGAACGCCTGAGCACGCTGGGCCTGGGGCTCTGCGGCAGGAGCCGCCGCACACATACGGCATCCAACAGGATATCGATAAGGAGATGCGATCTTTTGTAAAAAAAGCCGCGCAGCCCGATGGACCGCGCAGCGTTTCTATTCCCAATGGGGTTGTTCCTCTTTGGGCTGGTACACCAGCCGGGCCGCCGGGATGATAAGTGCCCCGAGGGCATTGCCCAGCGCCACCAGCAGCACCACCAGCACAGCCTGCCAGCTGAAGATACGGGCATTGCAGAAGTAGAAAACATCGGCGATGGAGTGCTCGAACCCGCAGAGAATGAAGGTGGGGATGCAGATAAGGATGCCCAGCACCGTTCCCCGGGTCTTGTAGATCTCGACGCAGATAAAGATAAGGATGCCGCAGAAGATGCCATCCACCAGCAGGATAAGAGGCGCTTTGGCCAAGCGGG
>ERZ825324.4323-NODE-4323-length-11976-cov-2.941951_pt1 | contig 11976 bp, 8 predicted proteins | sample MGYA00519859_ERZ825324 | MGnify/ENA primary metagenome ERZ825324 (study PRJEB31778, sample SAMEA3449198) | human gut metagenome | biome: human gut; feature: human-associated habitat; material: faeces | place: United Kingdom | collected 2010/2012 ... | reverse complement strand
TTGCTTATTTATTTTTTATCATATACTCGAAATCTACAGTTGGCCATTCAAATTAAATTCTAAGACAATTCAAGCTTACCAGTATACAACTGATAATAAGTTCCCTTATTCTTGATCAGATCTTCATGATCTCCACGTTCAATGATCTTACCATGTTCAAGTACAATGATCGCATCACTATTTCGGATCGTAGATAATCTATGAGCGATCACAAATACAGTTCTGCCTTTCATCAAGTTATCCATTCCTCTCTGTACGATACTTTCTGTTCGTGTATCAATACTTGATGTTGCTTCGTCTAAGATCAGTACTGGTGGGTTGGCTACGGCTGCTCTGGCGATGGATAGTAACTGTCTCTGTCCTTGAGATAATCCTTCTCCGTCTCCGCTGATCACAGTGTCGTAACCATCTGGAAGCATTTTGATGAACTGGTCTGCGTGTGCTAATTTGGCTGCTTCGTAGATCTGTTCGTCGGTTGCCCCTAAATTTCCGTAACGGATATTGTCTTTGATCGTTCCTGTAAACAGGTGTGTATCCTGTAATACAATTCCTAAGGAACGTCTTAAGTCGTCTTTTTTGATCTTCTTGATGTTGATTCCGTCGTAACGAATCTTACCATCCTGAATGTCGTAGAAGCGGTTGATCAGGTTTGTGATCGTTGTTTTTCCGGCTCCTGTGGATCCTACAAATGCCAGTTTCTGTCCTGGTTTTGCAAACAAACTGATGTCATGAAGAATTGTTTTGTCTTCGTTGTAACCAAATGTTACATCTTCAAATCTTACATCTCCTGTTAATTCTGTGTAAGTTACAGATCCATCTGCAGAGTGTGGATGTTTCCATGCCCACATTCCTGTTCTTTCTTTACATTCGATGATATTTCCATTTTCATCTTTCTTCGCATTTACTAATCTTACATATCCTTCATCTGTTTCAGGTTCTTCGTCGATCAGTGCAAAGATTCTTTCTGCACCTGCCAGTGCCATAACGATGGAGTTGAACTGCTGAGCTACCTGCATAAATGGCTGTGTGAAACTCTTTGTAAACTGAAGGTATGATGCCATGACACCTAATGTGATCCCTCCAATACCTTCAATAGCTAACACACCACCTAATACCGCTGTTAATACAAATTGAAGGTTTCCGATATTACCTACAACTGGACCCATGATATTTGCATATTTGTTGGCATTTGCAGCACTTTCAAATAAAGCTTCATTTAACTGGTCAAATTCTTCTTCGGATTTGCGTTCGTGGTTAAAGACTTTGACAACTCTCTGTCCATTCATTCTCTCTTCGATAAATCCTGTCACATCGGCTAATGATTTTTGCTGGCGGATAAAGTATTTTCCGCTGTTTCCACCAATCGCTTTTGTCACCGTGATCATGATTCCGATAACAACAACTGCAAGAATCGTTAACACTGGGCTTAATGCTACCATTGAAATAAATGTTACGATGATCGTGAAAAATGCCATCATTGCTTGAGGAATCGCCTGACTGATCATCTGTCTTAAGGTGTCTGTATCATTTGTGTATAAACTCATGATAGAACCATTTGTATTTTGGTCAAAATAGCGGATTGGTAATGTCTGCATATGTTCAAACATATCATCTCTGACACGTTTTAAGACACCCTGTCCAATGAATACCATCATTCTTGTGTAGACAAATGTTGCGATCACACCTGCTGCAAAAATACATCCAAGAACGATCATTGCATGATAGAAGTTTGTAAAATCTGGATTACTCTGTCCAACTAATGGAAGGATAAAATCATCCAACATGAATTTTAAGGACAAGGATACAGATACGGAAGCTGCTGCACTAATGAAAATACAGATAAATACAATGATGATCTGCAATTTATAAGTATCTGTTACATATCTTAAAAGACGTTTTGCTGTCTTTAATGTATTTTTGTTAAGCACCTTTTCTCTCTTTGGTCCTTTACTCATCGTCTTCTCCTCCTTTCACTTGTGATTCATAGACTTCTCTGTAAATATCATTTGTCTTTAATAACTCTTCAGATGTTCCAATACCTGAGATCTTACCATCATCTAATACGATGATCTGATCTGCATCTTCAATCGAAGATACTCTCTGTGCAATGATGATCTTTGTAGTATTTGGAATTTCTTCTCTAAATGCTTTACGGATCAATGCATCTGTCTTTGTATCAACCGCACTTGTGGAATCATCTAAGATCAAGATCTTTGGTTTCTTTAATAACGCTCTTGCGATACACAATCTCTGTTTCTGTCCACCAGAAACATTGTTTCCACCCTGTACGATCTGTGTATTGTATCCAGCTGGGAATTCATTAACGAATCCATCTGCCTGTGCTAATTTACACATTCTCTGAACTTCTTCATCGGATGCATTTTCATCTCCCCAACGGATATTATCGTAAATTGTTCCTGTAAATAATACATTCTTCTGGAGTACCATGGATACCTGATCTCTTAATGCTTCTAAGTTGTAATCACGGACATCAATGCCGCCGACTTTGACACATCCTTCTGTAACATCGTAAAGTCTTGGAATCAACTGTACTAATGTAGATTTTGCACTACCTGTTCCACCGATGATTCCGATCGTCTGTCCGGATCTGATATGAAGATCAACATCTTTTAAGGAAAGATTTCCACCTTCTCCTGCATAACTGAAGTTTACATGATCAAAGATGATCTCTCCGTCTTTCACTTCTGTTACTGCATCTACTTTATCCTGCATTTCTGGTACTTCTTCCAAAACTTCTGTAATACGGTCTGTAGATGCTTCTGCGATCATGATCATTACGAATACGAAGGTTACCATCATCAGAGAACCAATGATCTGTAATGCGTATACGATGATACTTGTTAATTCTCCAGTTCCCATTGTTCCATGGATGATCCCTGTTCCACCGATTGCTACAAGCAGAAGTATAACAACATACATTGTAAACTGCATAACTGGTGAGTTCCATGCAACGATCTTTTCTGCTTTTGTAAACAGTTTGTATACATACTTAGAAATTCCATGGAATTTATTGATTTCATAATCTTCACGTACAAATGCTTTTACCACACGAGATGCATTTACATTTTCCTGTACGGAATTATTTAAAATATCGTATTCATCAAATACTTTGATAAAATGTGGATGTGCTTTCTTTGCGATAAAGATCAATGTTCCACCTAATAATGGAATGACGATCAAGAACAGTACCGCTACAGTCACACTATATTTTAATGTCATTACCCATGATAAAACTACCATGATCGGTGCTCTGGCAAGCAGACGGATACTCATCATATATGCCATCTGAATATTCGTGATATCGGTTGTCATACGTGTGACAAGTCCTGATGTCGCAAAGTGGTCAATATTCTTAAATGAGAATTCCTGCACTTTGTAGAAAATATCATGTCTTAAGTTCTTTGCATATCCAGCACCTGCAACGGCTGCCATATTTCCAGCTGAAATCCCGAAAAACAGGGATAACATTGCCATAACAACTAGGATCACTCCTCGCTGGATAATATAATGTAAATCTCCGCTTGTCATTCCGATATCAATGATATTTGCCATCTCCATCGGAATCAAAACTTCCATCAGTACCTCAAGAATTACCAGGATTGGAGCAAGTATGGATTGTTTTTTGTATTCTCGGACTGATTTTAATAGGGTCTTATTCATCTTTCTTTCCTTCCTCCTTGTGTTTTTCTATAAGATTTTGTAATACCTGATATAAAACATGTTTGCATGTTATGACATCTTCCTCAGGAATGCCTTTTTCCATTCTTTTTTCACTAAGCTTAATATCTTCCAAGATTGCCTGTCTTAATCCTTCGGCTTTCTCTGTTGGTACCAGCCGCTTCTTTCTAGCATCTCCTTTGACACTTTTTCTTGTCAGATATCCATTCTTCTCCATCAACTGTACATATCCTGTCACAGTTGATTTGCGGATCTGAAATTCTTCTTCAATGTCTTTTTGATAAAGATCTTTATGCATTGTTTCTAATAAAATAAACTTTAAAATATGTTTCTGCATGATGGTAAGATCAGCCTTGATCACTTTATCAATTGGCTGATTCCTCTTCATCTCATGTGATAACATATGGATCAGTTTTCCCATGTGCATGTTATTGATCTTATCATTTATATCCTGCATTCACTCATCCCTTTCTTTTCAAAATGGTTAGCTTCCTAACTTTTTAGTATTATACAGAGAATAAAAATGAATGTCAATCGTTATTTTATTATCTCTATTATCGTTAACCAAATCTACTCACTATGTTGACAATTGTTTTTTTCCATGCTAAAGTTCAGATTAATAAGATATTTTGAATTTAAACAAAGGAAGGTATATAGCATATGAATTCAGAACAAAATTTAACCCGTGAAGAAGCCATCGCGATCTTAAATACACCTGATGAACAATTAAATGAACTGATCGAACGTGCCGGAGCACTTCGTAAAAAATATAAAGGGAATCATGTAAGTATTCACCTTTTAACTAATGCCAGAAGTGGAAACTGCTCCCAAAACTGTGCATACTGTGCACAATCCTGCCGTTCCCATGCAGATATTGAGAAATATAAATGGGTTGATGATGAAAAGTTATATGGAGATAATACATTTGTCCATGATCATAAATTATCCCGTCATTGCATTGGATTAAGCGGTATGAAGTTTAGTGATGAAGAAATCGAAGAACTGGCTCGTAAGATTCGTAAAATGAAAGAAGATGGTACACACTTATGCTGTTCCATTGGATTTTTAACAAAAAAGCAGGCATTAATGTTAAAAGAAGCTGGCTTGGATCGTATCAATCATAACCTGAATACAAGCCGTTCTAACTATCCAAATATCTGTACAACACATACATATGAACAGCGTGTTAATAATATCCATATGTTACAAGATCTGGGATTTGAAATCTGCAGCGGTGGTATTATTGGAATGGGTGAAAGTAAGGAAGATGTCGTTGATATGTTATTAGATCTGAAAGAAATCAATCCAGAAGCACTTCCGATCAACTTCTTAATTCCGATCAAAGGAACACCTCTGCAGGATATAGATACTTCAAATTTGACACCAGAATACTGCCTGAAAGTATTATGTCTGGCAAGATTACTGGTTCCAACATCTGATATCCGCTGTGCCGCTGGACGTGAAATTTATTTTAAAGGAAGGGAAAAAGAATTATTGACCGTTGTGAATTCTATCTTTGCTTCAGGATATCTGACTGCAGATGGACAGGGAATTCAAGATACGATCAAGACGATTACGGATGCAGGATTTACGTGCGAAGTTGAATCTGACTAATTTTTGTACTCGCTAACAGAAGATTAAAGGTCTTTAAGAACACCAATTTATCAAAATGTTTAGTAAATAAAAAAACTCCCAACGTAAACATTACATTGTTATGCAAAAACTGGCACTGTCAAAAATCAAAAAACTGGCTATTTTAAAAATGCCAATTTTTCGATAAATTATAACACAATAAAGGAACGCCGCGTACTTAAAAAACTATATATGATCAAAGGAAACAGAAAGTGAGGAAAATAAAATGAAAGAAAATAAAGTACAATTTATTGCAGTTACAGCAATGGCAGTTGCCTTAACTTATGTGTTTACTGCATTTGTTAATGTAAGATTACCGATCGCAGCTAATGGAGGTCTGATTCATTTAGGAAATGTACCATTATTTATCATGGCGATCTTATTTGGGAAGAAAACAGGAGCAATTGCTGGTGGTGTTGGAATGGGATTATTTGATCTGTTATCTGGATGGACAGCATGGGCCCCATTTACATTTATTATTGTAGGTATTATGGGATATGTTGTTGGAGCAATAACAGAAAAACATGACCAGTATGGATGGAAAGTTGCAGCAATCTTTGCAGCATTTGTGATTAAGATCGTTGGTTATTATATCGCAGAGATCATCCTTTATGGAAACTTTGTTGCACCGATCACTTCTGTACCAGGAAATGTCGTACAGATTGCAGTTGCAGCTGTTATTGTCCTGATCGTGATCGAACCAATCGAGATTGCGGTTAAGAAAATTGGAATTACACAGTTTGCATAAATAAAAAAGAAAGTGAGTGGCAAATATGAGCAAATATAAGATCATGACACCAGGACCTGTTCAGGTTCCTGAGAATGTGAGACTTGCAAGAAGCATCTCAACAACAAATGCCGATCTAGATCCACAGTTTTATGATGAATATAAAGAAACCTGTGAATTGATCAGTAAATTACTTCATACAAAAAATGAGACTCTGATCCTAAGCGGAGAAGGAATTCTTGGATTAGAAGCAGCATGTGCATCCATGACAGAATCAGGAGATCGAGTACTAATTCTTGACAATGGAATTTATGGAGCAGGATTTGCGGATTTCGTATCTATGTATGGTGGAACAGCTGTAATGTATACAAAAGATTATAAAAATGCTTTTGATGTAAATGAATTAGATGCATACCTCAAGAAAGATCATGATTTTAAATACGCAACAATTGTTCATTGTGATACACCAAGCGGAATGTTAAATGATATTCATAAAATCTGCCCACTATTAAAATCCTATGGAATTATGACGGTCACAGATTCTGTATCAGGAATGTTTGGAAATGAAGTTGATGTTGATAAAGCACAAATTGATATTTTATGCGGTGGATCACAAAAAGCCGTTTCAGCTCCTCCAGGACTTACATTTGTAACAATCAGTGATGAAGCAAAAGCAGCAATGGAAAACAGAAAAACACCAATTGCATCATTTTACTGCAATCTGACAATATTCAAAGACTACTACAAAAACCTATGGTTCCCATATACAATGCCGATCAGTGATATCTATGGATTAAAAGCCGCAATTGACAATATTGCAGCAGATAAAGACCTGATCAAACGACATGCAAAGATTGCAAATGCAACAAGAGAAGCATTAAAAGAATTCGGAATCAAGCTGCATTTAGAAAGTGGATTTTCAGATACCGTTACCGTCTTCGACGTACCAGAAGGAATGACAGCCGATGATATTCTCAAAAGAATGAGAGAAGATCATCATATCATGTTAGCAGGATCATTTGGAGATCTGGCAGGAAAAGTCATCCGAATCGGACACATGGGTGCAAGCGCAAATGTAGGAGATATGCTTGAAGTTATGAGTGGCCTTGAGGAAACTTTGCGGTATTTGGGATGGAAGAGTGAGAAATCTTTGTTGAAGAGTTTTCATGATAAATTGTAGATTTTTAATTTGTTGAGTTGGCCAACTGTAGATTTCGAGTATGTGAGGTGGCAACGATTAGCAGATTTTAAGTGCGTGTTGCCACCAGTTGTTTTAAATATTGATTCTTATCTTATTTTTGTCACATATACGAAAGCCTATCAAATCAGAATTTAGTATACTCGAATCACAGTAGAAATTTCACGAGTATGATCCATTCCCTTAATCTCAACTAAAGCATCTGCAAAATTCTGCTCAAGAACGAGATCTGTGATTACAACTAATTCAGCTTGATCTTCAATCTTATTCTTCTGAATAACCTGTGCAATACTTACATTGTTCTTACCTAATGTAGATGCAATCTGAGCAAGTACACCTGGTTTGTCATCTACAAGAAGTCTCATGAAATATTTACTTTCAATTTCTGTGATCTTCTTGATCGGAAGATTCTTGTAGCATGTACAATGAATTCTTCCGTTGCAGTAAAACTGGATATTGCGTGCAACATCAATGATATCTCCCATGACAGCACTTGCTGTAGGAAGTTCTCCAGCACCTCTTCCGTAGAACATTGCGTCATCTACGGCATCTCCATGTACGAATACGGCATTGAAAGAGTCATTAACTGTTGCTAATGGATGATCGCTAGGGATCAGCATTGGGTGAACACGAACTTCGATTCCAGTATCTGTATTCTTAGCTACACCAAGAAGTTTGATTGTGCATCCCATTGCTTCAGCATATTTGATATCTTTTGCTGTAATGTTAGTAATACCTTCTGTGTATACATCATTAAAGGTAACGCGGGAGTTGAATGCGATAGATGCCATGATCGCCATCTTACGTCCTGCGTCATATCCTTCAATATCAGCTGTTGGATCAGCTTCAGCATAACCAAGTTCTGTTGCCAGAGCTAATGCTTCGTCAAATTCCATTCCTTCATGAGTCATTTTTGTAAGGATAAAGTTTGTTGTTCCATTTACAATACCCATGACTTCTGAAATATAGTTGCCAGCAAGACACTGTTTTAAAGGACGAATAATTGGAATTCCTCCGGCTACAGATGCTTCAAATAATAAGTCACATCCATTCTCTGTTGCGATATCCAATAATTCGCCACCATGAACTGCCATTAAATCTTTATTGGCTGTGACTACATTCTTGCCTGCTTGTAAGGCCTGTGTGATATAGGTACGAGCTGGTTCGATTCCACCCATGACTTCTACGACGATCTGAATGTCATCGTCAGTAATAATATCTTCCCACTGATCAGTCAGATGTTCTGGATTAATACCCTCTCTTTTTTTATTCTTATCTCTTACTAGAACTTTGATTACAGAAAGATTAGCACCGATCTTATGAGGTAATTCGTCTTTCTGGCGTTCGATCAGTTTGTACACTCCGGTTCCTACTGTTCCAGAACCTAAAAGGGCTATTTTGATATTCTTAAACTCTTCCATGATACACTTCCTTTTCTGATTTGTTTTTGTGATTATTTTATCTAAATTTGATCTTTTTGATCGAATAAATTTGTATAAGTAATTTTTAGTATATCATAATTCACTTGATTATCCTATATTTTTTTGTTTATTGGTTAGGAAAAACTACCATATTTCTCAGAAAATCTGTTTTGAAAAAATAGTTGAAAATTTTTTTCAAAATAGTTGATTTCCTTATAGATCTGTATTATATTAAAGACATAAACAATTAAGCAAACGTTTAATTGAAGGAGGAATTTTTATGAATAAAACGGAGAAATATAACATTCAATCCATAGATATTCATGGTCATGGTTGTGATGTTACAGAATTAAAACATGTTCTCCCGCCAGAAGAATTTGCAATAGAAACGGCTAGTTTATTTGGGCTTTTAAGTGACAGCACAAGACTTCGTATTTTATATCTTTTATATCATCGCGAGGTATGTGTCAGAAATATTGCTGAAGCGATTGAGATGAGTCCGCCAGCTGTTTCACATCATCTGCGCTCATTAAAGCAGTTGGGTGTTATCACAAGTCGAAGAATCGGGAAAGAAGTACATTATACAATTGCTGATACGGCAGACGGGGCGTTAGTTTCTGATCTGTTGAAGACAGTATTTGAAAGGAAGGGAATGTATGAAGAGGACATATGAGTTTGAAAATCTTGGTTGTGCTCATTGTGCTGGCAAGATGGAAGAAAAGATCGGGAAACTTCCAGAAGTTGAAAGTGTAAATCTCTCATTTCCAATGAAGAAGATGTATGTTGAAACTTCCAGTGAAGATCTTCTTCCAGTGATCCAGAAGATTTGTACGGATATTGAACCAGACGTTATTGTAACGGAAGTTTTAAAGAAATCCTCTAAGAAAAGAAAAGATGAAGAAGTTCATGAAGAGCACTGTGGATGCGGTTGCGAAAGTGAACATGAAGGTCATGAACATCACCATCACCAACATCACCATGATCATGAACATCACCATCATCATGACGAAGATCACTGTGATTGCGACTGTTGTGATGACGATGATGATGACGATGGGACAATTGCTGCAGCAACAAAACGCCAGGGAAATGGAAAGGCAACGGTATTTATTGTTGAGAAACTTGGCTGTGCACATTGTGCAGGTAAAATGGAAGAACAGATTTCACATTTGCCAGGAGTTGAGGCAGTAAACCTGACATTTGCAACGAAACAGTTACGTGTATGGTCTGATGATGCAAAGGCATTACTTCCACAGATTCAGGATATCTGTACATCCATTGAACCAGATGTTAAAGTTGTTATTCGTGAGGACACAGTACGTGCACAAAAGGAAGCGAAAAATAACTCTGAAGATAATAGAGAATACTTGGAACTTGGAATAGGAATTGTTTTATTTATTGCTGGAAAAATCTTTGAATCGTCTAAGCCAGTATACAGTACAGCATGTTTTTTATTGGCATATTTAATCCTAGGTATTAAAATCGTATGGACAGCGTTAAGAAACATTTCAAAAGGGCAAGTTTTTGACGAAAACTTTTTGATGAGTATCGCAACGATCGGGGCGTTCGGTATTGGAGAGTATGCCGAAGCGGTAGGAGTTATGTTATTTTACCGGATTGGAGAATTATTCGAAGAGAAAGCAGTAGAGAGAAGCCGCTCACAGATCATGGATGTGATCGATATGCGTCCTGAAGTCGTAAATCTTGTGAATGAACACGGAGATGTTTCAGTGATCGATGCAGAAGAAGCAGAGATTGGAGATATTCTATTAGTACGTCCGGGAGATCGTATTCCTTTGGACGGAGTGATCACCGATGGTGAAACAATGATTGATACATCACCTGTAACAGGAGAACCAGTGCCGATATCTGGTTTTGAAGGAACGGAAGTAACTTCTGGATGTCTAAATACTTCTGGAGTTATCAAGATCAGAGTTGAAAAAGTGTTGGAAGAATCTATGGTTACAAGAATCATGGATTCAGTTGAAAATGCAGCAGCCAGCAAGCCGAAAATGGATCGCTTTATTACACGTTTTTCCCGTGTATATACACCATTTGTCGTATTTATGGCATTGGCGACAGCAATCATTCCTTCTATCATAACAGGTAACTGGACACACTGGGTGTATACAGCACTCACATTTCTTGTGATCAGTTGTCCATGTGCACTTGTTTTAAGTGTACCGCTTGCATTCTTCTCAGGAATTGGAGCAGGATCTAAGATCGGTATCTTATTTAAAGGAGGAGCGGCTTTAGAAACATTGAAAGATATTACTTCTGTGGTTATGGATAAAACAGGAACGATCACAAAAGGAAACTTTAAGGTACAAGATGTTGTTACTTTTGGAGATGTTACAAGAAATGAATTGTTATCCTTGGCTGCTTCCTGTGAAGAATCTTCAACTCATCCAATCGCAAAGAGTATTATGGAAGCTGCAAAAGAAGAAAATATATCTTATAAAACAGCAGAAAGCGCAAAAGAAATTGCAGGACATGGTTCTGTGATCAAACTTGATGGATCTGAAGTCTTAGCAGGTAATAAAAAATTAATGAATCAGTATCACATTGCAGGAGAATATAAAGAAACAACATCTTATGGAACAGAAGTATTTCTGGCAAAAGACGGAGTGCTGATCGGAGCTGTTGTGATCGCTGATACACTAAAAGATGATGCAAAATCCGCAATTGCATCTTTAAAAGCACAGAAACTCCACACGGTTATGCTGACTGGAGATTCTGAATCAGCTGCAAATGCAATTGCAGAGGAAACGGGAATTGATGAAGTTTACTCCAAACTTTTACCAGATGAAAAGCTTTTAAAACTTCAGGAACAGAGAACAAAACATGGAGCTGTTATGTTTGTTGGAGATGGCATCAATGATGCTCCGGCATTAAAGAAGGCGTATGTAGGAATTGCCATGGGCGGAATTGGAAGTGATATTGCAGTCGATGCGGCAGATATTGCACTCATCAATGATAAAATCAGCGAACTTCCCCATCTTCTTCTCCTGGCTAAACGGATGATGGTTACAATTAAATGTAATCTCACCTTTTCCATGACCTTGAATTTTATCGCCATTATTCTCGCTATTACAGGTATATTAAACCCTGTTATCGGTGCGCTTGTTCATAATGCCGGTTCGGTTCTTGTAATCATAAATTCTGCATTTTTGTTAAATTGGAGGAAAAGAAGAAAATGATTGTTGCTATTATTGCAGTTCTAATCGGCCTTTTGCTAATCGGTGCTGGTGGATATTACTTTATTAAGGAAAAAAGTGATAAAGAATCTCGAAAAATTT
>ERZ825324.4318-NODE-4318-length-12007-cov-5.615797_pt1 | contig 12007 bp, 16 predicted proteins | sample MGYA00519859_ERZ825324 | MGnify/ENA primary metagenome ERZ825324 (study PRJEB31778, sample SAMEA3449198) | human gut metagenome | biome: human gut; feature: human-associated habitat; material: faeces | place: United Kingdom | collected 2010/2012 ... | reverse complement strand
CGCCGCACTTTCGTGCGGCGTTTTCGGCGTTGCATCTTTCATCAACACATTTTGGAGCTGCTGGGCAGATTCGAACTGCCGACCTCATCCTTACCAAGATTGGTTAGTAGTAGTCCCCCTCTGCTCTTCTCCTGTATTTTGTTGCAATTCACTTTCTGTTTTCAATTCTCTTACAATTTTTCATCAAATTTCTATCGTAGTCTGTTGTAGCTTATTATCGGCTGAAAAAGTACTTAGCTCAAGGTTTTTCTCAAGGTTTTTCAAGTCACTCCTATTTTGCGTAGGATGAAAACCTTGAGGTAACGACGCAGCAAGACAACTTATTTACTTAGAAATAGCATCTACTATTCGTGCGCTTTTTCAAGCCCAAAAATCAAAGTCCTACCCCTACCTGATAGGCTTCCTCTCTCCCCCTTTGACCTTTTCTCTCCCGAAAATGTAAATTCGACTATCCAAGAACTGTGCTGCTCTTATGAGTGGTGCAGTTCTTTTTATATATTCAACTCACCCAAGAAAGGAGGTATCCCCATGGCGTTCTTCATTTTCTTCGTGCTCTTCGTGTTCCCGTTTTTGCAGGCTGGCCCGCTGGATAATTGGGCCTCGTTCCTCGCGTGGGCAATTTTCATCATTATCCCGCTCATTGTCACTGTTCTGCTCTGCATCACAACCGCGCACGAAGATGACAACGACAGCAAGAGAAATTGAACCTGCATTTTCAAGCGAAAGGAGGTGTCTCAGATGACCGGAGAAGGCATTGCGCTCTGCATGGAGGTCTTGTTCGTCCTCTTCATTCTCATTGGCTGCATCTAATCACAGCACCAACTACAGACCTATCCACCAACCTACATCAAGAAAGGAAGTAAACACTATGTCAAGAAATGAACTTATCGCCAAAATCGAAACTCTGAGAAACCTTGAAGCCCTTATCGAAGAAGCAAAAAGGGAAGCAGAAACTGTCCGTGACAGCATTAAAGCTGAGATGGAAGCAGTCGAAACAGAGGAGCTATCTGCCGGAGGTTATATTGTGCGCTGGACATCTGTTCTCTCTACTCGCTTTGATACCAAGTCTTTCAAGGAGAAATTCGGAGAGGAAGTATACAAAGCCTTTACTAAACAAGTCGCATCCCGCCGATTCAGTATCAGCGCATGAAAAAAGCCCCTTGTCTGAACGCCTACCAAGCCACAGACAAAGAGCTTCATACCACACACCAAAGGAGCGGGTGCAGTGATTATACTGTATTCGCTCCTGACTTTCAAGGAGGTTTTTCTATGAAACAACTAACGTCATATAATCGCGTTGCAGGATATCTCAACAAGCTGTTTGACCTGCTCAATCAGAGATTTTTTGAAAATGCACTTGCAAGACCGACCATCACCATCCAATCTACACCGCGAGCATATGGACACTTCTCTATGCGAGACGATACTTGGGTATCCGTCACTGGCAGCAGCAACGAAATCAATATCGGGGCCGGTACGCTCGCAAGACCCATTGAAAACGTCTGTGCAACGCTGCTTCACGAGATGGTGCATTACTATTGCCATGTCCACGGCATCAAGGACACGAGCCGAGGCAATACCTACCACAACAAACGCTTCAAGGAGATTGCCGAGAGTCATGGCCTGACGGTGAGCCATCACGAAAAATACGGCTGGACCATCACTGAGCCAAACGACGAGCTGCTAACCTTCGTACTAGAAAACGATTTGAGCGATATCCTCATCACCCGCAACGAGTTCTACGGCGTATCGGTTACAGGAACAGGAACACACAGCAACACCCCGCCGCTCCCGCCGAAGACAAGCAGCAGTCGGAAATATATCTGCCCCTGCTGCGGGAACAGTGTTCGAGCCACTAAGAGCGTTCACATTGCTTGCTTGGATTGCAAAGAGCCGATGATTCTTGCATCTTGAGATTCAATAAGAAATTATTATAGATTTCCTTTCTCTGAGCAACGCAAGACAGGAGGGCTATCCTTATACCCCCAAGACGCTGCGAACGATTCTGAGAGGGAAATTGATAGTTATTTATTTATACGGCGAGCAGATACGGCATCACACCCCACTTTTGCTACTGTTCGTAAAATCTAAAGAAAACGAACTGTAAAATCCAGTGCTCACAGGCATTTCTTGAGTTTACCCCTATCTGTTCGTATTCCGCAGCGCCAAAGTTCGTATTCAAGCACCATTTTCACCTATCAGGAGGCATCCCATGAACAAGAAAACCATCGCTATAACCGCTGAGCAGTACAAGACTATCATCGCCACCATGAAGCAGGGCTTTTCTGGGTGCAGACCAAATGAGCGCATCGCAACCGCCTTGATACTCGAAGCCAACCTTGGATTGCGTATCTCCGATATCGTCAAACTGCGCCTTGCTGACATCGTACACGATGGAGACAGGTATCGTTTGTCCATTGTGGAGCAGAAGACGAAGAAGGCCCGAACCTTTACCGTGCCCCTTGCCCTTTATCAGTTCATCCGCTGCTATTGCCTCGACCACAATATAGCTCCCGAAGCAAAGATATTTCCCATCACCGAACGAGCTGTGCAGAAGAGGCTGCAAAGCGTATGCTCCTACTTGGGTTACAGTGAGGATATCAGCACGCACAGCTTCCGCAAGTTCTACGCAACAGAGATTTACAACGACAATGGTTACAATATCGTCCTCGTCCAGCAGCTCTTGCAGCACAGTTCCGCCGCAGTCACACAAAGGTACATCGGCATCCAGCAGCAAGAGCTTGAAAAGGCTATCGAGGGTCATTTGATGTTGGAGTTTTGAATGTAAATGTTCAACACAAGGGGATATTCTGAATAAAGGCAAAAAAGGAAGAGGTACAACTTGTACCTCTTCCCTTTTGGTTGTATTACTGCCTTACTGCTACGACCAAATTGATTGCATAATGAGAGGGTAAGAATTATCGATAACATCAGTCATACGCTGAATTAGTTCATAACATTCCTCGCCAGCCGTATATAGGTCGATTATAGCATCGACGGACACGGTATATTCATCATCAGTATCTAAGTAGAACTTGAACCATCTCCACTTTTGGTTAAGTAAATTGCAGACCATATATGCTTTTGCTTTAGATACCGCGCCGTCATCCTTGGGTTTAGCAATTGAATACGAGTGAATTGTAATCGTTCTTTCGTCCTCTTCAAAGGTAAGCACCATTCGGATTCTTGCCATATTTTTACCGTTATATATGATTTCGATAACCTCATCTTCGTCGTTTAGTACCGTATATTTCATACCCTTCAAGTCAAAGAAATCACACACACTTTTTGCTATTGGCTTCATTGTAAATCCCTCCATTTTGTCTTTAAGGTGCGATGTCAAAAAGCAGAAAACATCGAACAACAAATGATTGCTTTGTATCTATGATAACATAAAATATTCGACTAATCAATATATTACAACAAAAATTTTGTGTCTGTTGACAAATCTGCATAAGCTATCATAGCATCGAGGTGATGTTATGAACGAAGAATTTGTCAGAGAGCGCATTACGCAGTTACGGTTAAGAAAGAATGTCTCTGAGTATCAGATGAGCTATGACCTTGGGCATAGTCGGGGCTACGTTTATAACATTTCCTCTGGAAAGTCCCTCCCGCCGTTCAAAGAGTTTTTTGCCATCTGTGATTATTTTGATATTACGCCCTCGCAGTTCTTTGACGATGGAGAAAAGAATCCCGAGCTGGTACAAAAAGCACTTTCAGGAATGCGTGAGCTTGATGACGAAGACCTTCTTATGCTCATCGGGATAATCAATCGGCTGCACAAGAAAAAGTGAACATCAACATTCAAAAACTCACCGGTCTAAGCATCGGTGAGTTTTTTGTTGCGTATCTTTCACGATAGTAGTAAAATATATGTCGTATTCAATAGTATTGACATATATTTATTGATTTTCAAGAAAAAGGGGGAGAATAACATGATATATGTTTTGTTTGCAGTTTTTATGGGCTTTGTTGGTTCAGTAATCTTCAAAGACGGTTTGTTTGCTAATGCTTTGTCAACTACTGTCGTTTTTCTGCTGGCAATCCCCATCATCCTTGCGATTGGTGGAGCAATTCACGAGAACAAAGAAGAAGAGCAAAAACGTCAAGCAGAGTTTGAACGAAAACAGAGAGTTTAACGTGGTCATCTTGAAGATGATTTAACTCCTCAGCAAAGGATTCTTTGGGATTCTCTCCATAAGTATCGTTATAGTGATGTCTTAACAACGCACATTATTAACGAAACCAAAAGAGAACATGACCAAAAAATGTGGAGCTGGAGGTATAACAAAGAACTTAAAGAAAAATATTTCGCGGAGTACTGTAAAACCCAATCTCAAACTAAATATCTCATGTATACGTATTATGAACGTAATACGGATGCAGAAGCTAAAGAGCTTCAGAAAATTGGACTTCTTGACAAATACAGGAATTATACTTTTTGGGATAATTTCCCTGATAATTGGAAGTTGTCTGATGAAGAACTAGAGGCATTAGATTATGAGGATGATGACTGAAAGAAGGCGAGGCGTATGACTATCGAAGGTTACTTGCTTTGCTTCGAAATTGCAATTGCAATTCTGTGGCTCATTGGTCGTAGCAAGTAAGTTTGGCAAGCTATGGCAGTAACAAATTCTAAAAACTTTCCATCACTGCTTTACTTATCTTTGGACGTAGTATGAAACACTGACAGGCACACCATTTGTGTTTCGCTGAAAAATAGAAAGGTTGTGATACTTTGGCTTACTTCGCAATTGGTCTTCCCATTGCAATTCTGATTCGTCTGTTTGCAGGAGTTCCTTTGTTTTGGTTTATTGTAATTCCTATTACAATTCTCACATTCATTGGAATTGCTAAAATGGATGATGAATCAGTTCTACCTTCAAGGAAATTCAAAGATGGTAAATCTATCGACTCTTTAGCTATGGCTAAAAAGTATTATGAAGAATACCGTCGAAGGGATGAGAAATGTGATTATAAGCATTTCTGTGAACAGCAAAAATATTTTTGGAGAAAGGTGGCGAGGGAATATCCTACGACTATTATTTATCTTAAAGATGGTACTGAAAAATTCTGTGGTTATGTAACATGGAATGAACGACTTCAGGAAATTCATCTCCGTAGCAATTATCACAAAGACTACGAAGTAGTTCATTATGAGGATATCGCTTCGATTTGTGTCCGTTAAGTGAAGTCTTGGTAACGCTGCATGACCTCTTATTACACTAAAAGCCCCGCAGTAATGGTTTCTAAAAACTATCCATCACTGCGAGGCTTTCTCTATGCCTGTTCTGAACTGGTCTATAACTATTGATGTCTTCTTTCGACATGTCAGTTCTTCTTTTTAATCGTCTTAACGCGCTCTCTTAGCACTCATCTTGTGATACCTCTTGATATACGCATTTGCTTTTTCCTCTACCAACACTTCGACATATCTTTCAAACTCTTCTTGTGTTACTCCTTCTTTTCTCGCGTAAAAAGCGTCATAACATTCCCAGCAGAAGAACCCATTATCAAGCAGCGATTTCAGAACGTCGAGATAAATGCAGCTCTCGTGGAAGAAAATTTCACTTCCGTAAAGCTTTCCTCCCTCAGCACTGACTACGGCTTTCTGATATGCCTCCATCTCGTCATAGACCTCTTGGCGATTCTCTACATTCTCCATCGCAAAGCAAGTATGATTCCGAATCTCCTTTTCTGTATCGAAATACCGTCTCATGTGCAGTGCCTTAATTGCCGGACGTAGTTCCTCGAACTTTTGAACTACTGTGCCACTGGTGGGACATCCTCTTGACTGGATGTATGCCTGATATATCCTCTCATAGATATCAGTGCTTTCTTTCTCCCATGTGTATTGATTCAAAGATAAAGTGATTCTTGGCACAGAGGATTTGACATCTTTAGAAAGATTGAGGTTGTATTTGTTGAGTAATTCTTGTTTGTCCATTCTATGAAGGTTATCATCATGAGTATTAGTATCGCTTGCTGACACACATTGATTTGTTGCTCTGATTCCTATCTTTTTAATATACATCTTTGTTTTATCCCATGTCAAATGAGGAACAAATCGAATTGCAAGCTCGGGATACTCAGTATAATAGGTTTCGTTTATCTCGTCAGCTAACTTTTGATACCTCTCTAAATCAGGATACTTCCTATACAAGCACCTTGTAAGATTCTCCTCAAATCCTGCTACTGAAACATTCTTCGGCTTCACCAATCTTACTCTCGACGAAAATGCAATGTTTTCAGGACTAATCATAAGGTATGCTGGTAAAGCTTCTTCATTTTTCTTCTGACAGTTCTTGGTAAGATGTTCTTTTATGCCCTCTTGTTTACAGTACTCTATGAGCCTCACTTCATTTTCGTAGTAATATCGGTACTTTTTTGAAAAATTTCCTCCTGCACGTCTACTGTTAAATCGGTACTTGTCACTTTCAATACTGATAAGTCCAATCTCGCACATGAACTTTATCAGATTAGACACATTTGCCACAGAACCCGCAATCGCTATCATATTCTTGTTTGTCGTTGGAATAGGCATAATGGTACATCCAGTGTTCAGCCTAATACTCTGTGCTCGCTTGACAAATGCCAACACCTTAGATAGCTTTCTTCTCTGTGCTGCTTTTGCTCTGCTCTCAGGGATATGGAACTCTGGCACAGAATAATCCTCACAGCATTCTGGTTTCCAGCTACTTTCTCCCTTATGGAGCGTTTTCTTCTCGTTCTACTCCTTAAGCAATATCTCGTTGTAAATTTTCATTAACGTCATTTTTTTGTCCTCTCTTCCTTATTATTAGCATCATTTTTCTTTAGCTTGATTGCATCCCTATATGTCTCACTGGCCTTATCAATACTTACAGCATCAGCGTGTGTATACATTCTGAGCGTCACTGCCTTATCGCTATGTCCCAGCTTTTCCGATACACTCGCAATATCTGCACCGCTCGTAATGGCAATACTTGCAAAGCTATGTCGCAGCATGTGAGGATGAATCCCCTTGATACCGCACTTCTCTCCAAGTTTCTTCAAATAACGTCGAGGCGAATCTGGATGCAACGGTTTTCCTGTTTGCTCGTTTGTAAACACGTATTCCGATTCTTCTGTGAGCTTTTGCTTTTCTTTTAAGACCTTGAGCAGTCTTATGATATCAGGGTCAATCCCAAACTCTCGGCTCTTTCCATTCTTGGTTCTGTCTCGGAACACGCCTTTATCGGGTGAATAAACTAACGTACCATCTACGGTGATTCTCGCCTTATCGAAGTCAACATTGCTCCAAAGCAAGCCAACGCATTCTCCAATCCTCATTCCACTGTCAATCAGCAGCTGAACAAGAGCTTGCCAAAGAATCGGTTCCGTCTTTAGTGCTTCACAAAGTTTCTGAATTTCATCGACCGTGCACGACATCGAAGACTGCGCCTTGCTCAAATCCTTGCGTTTGCTCGGTCTATCAACTCTATCCATAGGATTGTGCTCTATCAGCTCATCCTTGTAGGCCATCTTCATAACCGCTCGAACGATGGTATAGACCTTAATAGGTGTAGATAGCGAATCACTCGCTGCTTGATGCTTTCTCAAAAGCTGGTTGATATCTCCCGCCTTGATTCCCTGCATCTCCAACTGCCCAATATCAGGATAGACATGCTTCTCAAGTTGAAGACGATAATTGTAAATTGTGTTTTCGCTGCATCGCTGTCGAATGTCTGGCAGAAAGGTTTCTTCACAGTATCGCTTGAACGTCATTCTGTTCTTCTCATCAAGAATTCTTTTCAGTTCCGCTTGCTGTAGCTCTTCCTTTCTCTCTTTTCGTGTCTTGACCTTTCCGTTCTTGCAATCCTGCTCAAACTTTGCTGCCACATCTCGAAGCCTCGCTTTGACAGTCTTTCCAGCTAATCCCTCTGGTACATCCCATCTCATCGTATAGGGAGATTTGCTGTAGCCTCTGCTAACAGATATCTCATAGAAAAAACTGCCATTCTTTCGCTGCTTCTTCTTTACCGAAGCCATTAAATTTCCCCCTTAAGGTGCAGACAGTGTCGCAATACTCTGTACTGCCAATTTGTGTTCTCTCTCGATAAATGCCTCATAGTCCACCATATACTTTTTCCCCATCATTCGATGCGGGATTGTGCCATTTTTACACCGATTGCGGATGTAGAATTGACTGAGGCCACTGTACGTTGCAGTATCTTTAATGCTCATGAACTGTTTCATTATTTCATTGCTCCGCTCTTAAATTTACGCTAATTATCTCTTGTAAAAATAACCCATCCAAGATTCTTGAACGGATTTGGAATACAAACGCTCTTGAATTCTTTATTTCAATTAGCGCTAATCAGTATTGAAAAAATAAAGTCCTCACTGGACTGTGACTAATATATACCATTCTTGCACTTATGTCAAGTATTTTATAACAATATTTTTCAATTTGCGCTAATCATCGTTGACAGTGTACTTTCCCCTCGCTATAATCAAAAGTGGAGGAATGTAATATGTATAACAAACCTGTAAAAGTAGACAGTTCCATTTTAGCCAGCCGACTTAAGCTATGCCGAGAAGCCCGTGGGATAAATAAGGCAACTATGGCTCGTGACCTTAATATCACTGCAAGCTCAATGACCTACTACGAATCTGGTCTTGCTGTCCCATCTGTCGATAAGCTATATGCTATTGCCGACTATCTTTACACATCTATTGACTACCTTGTTGGGCGTATTGATAAGTCTATTGAATCCATTCAGACTGAAAAAGATGCGGCAGAACTCATCGCAAGACTGGCTGACTTTGAAGGAAACAACTTAACGCGCAATTTCAGTACAGGAAAACCAATGCTGACCTTTGAATCTGACGCTATAAACGCTTTTTTAGAAAATCGAATTGATATCGCAGAGCTAAAGAAAGACGCTAGTGAATCTGCCATCCCTGAGAAATATTTCCATGATATATTCAAAGCAAAATGTGTAAATGAAATGTACTATCTACGTGATTTAAACGAAAGACATCTCCAATTAAAAGATGGTAGCACCAATGCGGCAATCAGGCGCAAACGTAGATTATCAGAAGACAATGAGCGTGCTGCCGCCGAAATGTTTGACTCCAAAGCAGACAACGATACCTAAATATAAGCAAGTAGAAAGAGACGGTAGACACATTCAATGCCTACCGTCTTTTTTTAGCTCAAGGTTTTCTCAAGGCTTTTTCACTGCCTCAAGGTTTTTATCTAAAAGCAAAAGTCCTGAAACCATTGAGATTTCAGGACTTTTCTGGAGCTGCTGGGCAGATTCGAACTGCCGACCTCATCCTTACCAAGGATGCGCTCTACCTACTGAGCTACAGCAGCAAATGGCGACCAGGAAGGGGTTCGAACCCTCGACCTCCGGCGTGACAGGCCGGCGTTCTAACCAGCTGAACTACCTGGCCGAATTTATGGTGGGAACAACAGGGCTCGAACCTGTGACCCTCTGCTTGTAAGGCAGATGCTCTCCCAGCTGAGCTATGCTCCCCACTCGAAATAATCGTTTCGGCGAACGACAAGGGTTATTATACAGAATAACCCCTGCCGTGTCAACCTCATTTTTTGATTTTTTCAAAAAATTTTTTGAAAAGGGAAATGCATTACTTTCCCTGCTTTTTCAGATCGGCGATCATGGCGGTCAGATCCTCTTTGGTAAAGTTCTGCACCCTGTCACAGAACTGGCAGGTAAGTTCAGCAGAGCCCTGCTCGTCCACGATCTTTTCAAGCTCCTTTGACCCCAGCGACAGCAGCGCGCGCTCCGTGCGCTCGCGCGAGCAGTAGCAGCGGTATTCGATCGGATCGACGGAGAGGATCTCCATGTCAAAATCAGACAGCACCGTTTTGAGCAGCACCGCAGGATCAGAATTCTCCTTTAAGAGATTCGTCACGCTGGGAGCTGCGTAGATGCCGCCCTCGACCTTGGTGATGACGTCCTCACCCGCGCCGGGGAGGAGCTGGATGAGATAGCCGCCCGCGGTGAGCACGCTGCGGTCGCGGTCGATGAGAACGCCCAAGCCGCAGGCCGACGGCACCTGCTCAGATTCGACATAGTAGGCGGCCACGTCCTCGGCGATCTCGCCGCCGAGCAGGTCGACCGTGCCGACATAGGGCTCGCGCATGTTGAGGTCCTTGATGACCGTCAGCGTGCCGCTGTGGCCGACGGCGGTGCCGACGTCCAGCTTGCCGTCCTCGCGCAGGGCGAGATCGACGGCGGGGTTCTGCACGTAGCCGCGCACATTGCCCTCAGAGTCCGAAACGGTCAGGATGGTGCCGAGCGGGCCGTCGCCCTTGATCTGCATCGTGACGCTTGCGCCGTTATCCTTGAGTGCGTTGCCCATCATCGAACAGGCCGCGAGCGCGCGGCCAAGCGCCGCCGTGGCGACAGGGGAGGTGTGGTGGATCTGGCGGGCGCGCTCGGTCAGACCGCGCGTGTAGACCGCGACAGCGTTGACAAAGCCATCTTTCGAGATGGCGCGGACCAGACAGTCCTTCTGTGCTTCCATATATGGTTCCTCACTTTCTGATACAACTGAAGTAAATGCGGCCGTCGCGCTCATTCGCGCGGCGCAGCTTGAGCTCGCCATGCGTGCGGATGGCCGTGAAACCGGCCTCTTCGAGCCACGCGGTCAATTCTTCGACCGTGTAGGCGCGCTGGTGGTGCTCTTCAAAGTCGCGCTCCCACGCGCCATCCGGCTGGAGGCGGAAGAGGTCGACCTCGTAGTCGAGCATTTTGACGTTTTTGCGGTAGCGCGTGCGCCAGAGGCAGAACACGTCCTCGCGCTCGTCGAGCAGCACCTCGCCGTCGAGTTTTTCCATTTTTGAGACGGCGTGGATGTCGAACACCAGCGACCCGCCGGGGGCGATGGCGTCATGCAGACGGTTGAATGTGCGCTGCACGTCGCGCGGACGCGTCAGATAGTTGATGCTGTCCAGGCAGCAAATGGCGGCGTCGACCTTTTCCAACAACTTGAGCTGCGGCATCGACTGGCACAAAAGCAGCGGCGGGGAATTGATCGCGGCGAGCTTCTGCTGTGCCTGCGCGAGCATCTCGGGCGAATAGTCGACGCCCGTGACCGTGTAGCCGCGTCGGGCGAAGAGCTCCGTCATCGTGCCCGTGCCGCAGGCGAGGTCGAGCAGTGACCTGACAGGGCGCTTTGCGCGCAGAAAGAGCTTTTCGACAAAGTCCGCGCGCTTTTCGTATTCCACGTCCTCGGTCAGCTCGTCGTAGGACGCGGCGAGAGCTTCGTAGCTGTTCATGCCCGTCGCCTTCCTTTCTGCAAATATCCCATATAGTTTAGCAGAGAGTGCGAAATTAGTAAAGTGCCGCGCCCGCATTTTCTCGCGCCGCACCGCTTTGGCCGCAGCGGCATAGACTGCCCCAAATGAAAAAACGGGGAGGAAGCGCATGAAGGAGCATCCGTGTTTGACGCTGGGAGAAGATTTTGCCCAGGAAAAAAGCTGGCAGTGGGAGGACATCACCGTCCTGACCGCCTGCTTGACGCTGCCGCAGACAAAAGGGGAGAGCCGGCGCGAGAAGCGCTTCGACCGCTATTACCGCACACTCGCTGATGCCTATTTTGCCCGCTGCGAGCAGAAATTGCTGCCAGATGCCGCAAAGACCTGCCGCGCGGCGATGGCGCGCTCCGCCCCATGGCAGATGACGGCGGTGACGCTTACCTACCGCGTAAGCGCGCAGACGGAGGATGCGATCGTTTTTACCTTCGAGGTAAATGACGGAGAAGGTGTCCTGCGCCGCTGGGAGGAGGGGTGGGAATGCAGCGCGTTCCTGCCGCTTTTTAAAGCGGAACGTGGTTCCGCGCTTGCAAGATAAGCGCGCGAGCGCGGTTTTGGGCGCCCGGCGGGCGCGGAAGGGGGAGCAGCCCGAAGGGGCTGCGTCTTTGGTTTTCCCGCAGCGTGCGGGAGTGCGCAGTAAGGGGGCCATTCTCTCACGTGAGAGAATGGCCCCCTTGAACCCCCAAGAGAACG
>ERZ825324.4308-NODE-4308-length-12036-cov-3.994658_pt1 | contig 12036 bp, 8 predicted proteins | sample MGYA00519859_ERZ825324 | MGnify/ENA primary metagenome ERZ825324 (study PRJEB31778, sample SAMEA3449198) | human gut metagenome | biome: human gut; feature: human-associated habitat; material: faeces | place: United Kingdom | collected 2010/2012 ... | reverse complement strand
CTAAGCTGCATCAGAGACTGGGCACCACCATCATCTACGTTACACATGACCAGACCGAGGCTATGACCCTTGGTACCAGAATCGTTGTTATGAAGGACGGCGTTATCCAGCAGGTAGATACTCCTCAGAACCTGTATGAGAAGCCTTGCAACCTGTTCGTAGCAGGATTCATGGGATCTCCGCAGATGAACTTCCTGGATGCTACTGTTAAGGTAGAAGGCGACATCGCTAACCTGGTAATCGCAGGCCACAGCATTCCCCTTCCTCCCGCTAAGTCCAAGAAGCTGATCGATGGCGGTTACGATGGAAAGGTTGTTACCTTCGGTATCCGTCCTGAGGATGTATATGATTCCGAGATGTACATCGAGACCTCTCCTCAGAGCGTATTTACCTCTACCATCAAGGTTTACGAGTTACTTGGTGCAGAAGTATATCTGTACTTCGATCTTGACGAGTTCCCTATGACCGCAAGAGTAGATTCTCGTACCACTGCAAGACCTGGCGATACCGTTAAGTTCGCTCTGGATGTTGAGAAGATCCACGTATTCGACAAAGAGACCGAGCAGGTTATTACCAACTAGTCTTAAGTTTCATAAGAGATTTCAAGGTCCTGTCTGTGAATGCAGACAGGGCTTTTTTATGCATTTTGCTTGCACGAGGTGAGTAAATCAGATATACTAAGTATATATAGTTCTGACATAGATGAAAAGCGAGACTGCTTGCAGGTGGAGCTTTTCGCCTATGAACAGAACGAATGGATATGAGCAGGGAGGACGATAGTCCGGAATGCGAAGAGACGTTGCGAAATCGAGAACGCGAAGAGCGAAGAATTCGATATAGATTATGCTACAGAAAGGCGTGGACAATATGATTACAGGCCAGATTATACAGACAAGCATTGATGAATTAAAAGCAATCACGAAGGTAGACCTCGGAGTCTATGATCTGAACGGATCCGAAGTGGCATCTACCATGGAAAAGGATGACATAACCACAGATCTGATCACAGGCTTTGTGGCTTCTCCGGCGGATAGCCAGGTGATCGGAGTACATCACCTTCTGAAGATCCGTGACGAAGGGGATCTTTTATATGTACTGGTGGCACGGGGAATGACGGATGACGTATATATGGTGGGTAAGATTGCTGTCAGTCAGATCCAGAATCTTGTCATTGCCTACAAGGAACGGTTTGACCGGAATAATTTCTTTCAGAACCTGTTGTTGGATAATCTGTTGCTGGTAGATATTTACAATCGGGCGAAGAAACTTCATGTGGAAGTCAGCTGTCCCAGAGCCGTATATCTCATTGAGACCAAGGATGAGAAAGATGGCATTGTATCTGAAGTGCTGAAGGGCATGTTTTCCCCGCAGTCGGGAGATTATGTAACAGCGGTGGATGAGTCCAGCCTGATCCTGATCAAATCTGTTGAGAGCACCACCACACCTGAGACACTGCATGAACTGGCCGAGACCATTGTAGCCATGATGAATGCGGAGGCTCTTCTGGATGTGAAGGTGGCATATGGCACCGTGGTACAGGAATTGAAGGACGTATCCAAGTCCTACAAGGAAGCCAAGATGGCACTGGATGTAGGCAAGATCTTCTACGCAGAGAAAAAGGTGATCGCCTACAGCACGTTGGGAATCGGACGTCTGATCTATCAGCTGCCGGTGAATCTGTGCAAGATCTTTATTGAGGAGATCTTCGGTGACAATGTACCTATGGACCTGGATGAAGAGACCCTGAACACCCTGAACAAGTTCTTCGAAAACAATTTGAATGTGTCGGAGACTTCCAGACAGTTGTTCGTGCATCGTAATACGCTGGTATATCGTATTGAGAAGATTCAGAAGAGCACCGGCCTGGATCTGCGAAGCTTTGATGATGCACTGACTTTCAAGATCGCATTGATGGTCGTAAATTATATGAAATATCTGGACAACCAGGAATATTAAGGACAACCCCTCGCATAAAGTTAGATAGAAACTTTATACGGGGGGATTTTATGTCATATCGGAAACAGATCAGCTATTTGGAATTACAGGAAAACGGGCAACGGATCCGGGGAGCCGGGTATGCAAAGCTGGAAAGCTGGGAAAAGGAAGAGATTCTGATGGTGCAGCTGAGAGGACAGGGGATCGTGTCTGGCAAGGAGATGCTGCTGTATCTGCAGCGGGAAAGCGGAGAAGAACTATTATGTGAAATGACGGCAGAACGGGGAACCATTTCCTGTGAAAAAAGAATTTTCAGAAAAGCGGATTGGGAGCCGACACTGGGGATACGCATTCCCCTGGAACGTAATTTTGAGATCATAGGGCGGTTTGCAGGAGCGGCTGGTGCGAAGAAAGTACCTGCGCCTGTGACTGCGATTGCACCGGTTACGGTGGGGGAAATCGAAGGACAGGGGCAAGGTGGAAACCAGCCGGAGCAGGCAAAGCGGCCGATACAGACAGAACAGCAGGAAGCCCAAAATAGGGAGATGCAGCGGGAGCGGGTGCAGGAGCAAGGCAGGCAAGCCCGTGAACAGACCGAAAAAGTGGCAGAAACCGTAGTCACAAACGAAAAAATGGTCAGTGGATCGGAAGCCCGGAGCTCGAAAAAAACTGCCACGGAACACACTCTCCACATGAAAGACACCAAATGGGAGCAATTAAGCAGTATCTACCCCCACATCCATCCCTTCCGGGATGCCAGAGAATTTCTTTCCGTGGGTCCGGAGGATTTCGTTGTGTTGCGGGAGCGTTGCTATCAGATGACCCACAACAGTTTTTTGTTACATGGCTATTATAATTACAGACATTTATTATTAATGCGTCAGGAAGCCTCTGGGGAAGTGAAATATTACATAGGAGTCCCGGGTAATTTTTATGAAAGAGAAAAACAGGTAGCCAGAATGTTTGGCTTTGAAAGTTTTGAAGGAACCAGAGAACCGGCATGGGAAGGGGATTTCGGATATTATCTGATCGCAGTGGAACTGTGAGAGAATCACAGTCCCCGCTCGTCAAATTCCGGAATAAAGCTTTCACAGGCGGCACTTCCCTCTTGCCGGAAGCCCTGTTCAATGCCGATTCGCTCCGCAAAGCGCAGCACCCGGTCATATTCCTCCGGTGTCACTGTGCGATTGAGTGCTTCAATATCTGCCACCTGCGGAAGAGGTGTATATTGATTCATAATGCTAATATAGATATGATCCCCGTAGGTCTCATGGAGATACCGCAGGATCTTCTTGGAGTCTTTCGCTTGTCCCGGCAGGAGCAGATGGCGTACGATCATCCCCCGCTGCATCAGCCCGGTGTCGGGATCCATGACCGGATCTAAGACCTGCCGGTACATTTCCGCAATGGCAGCGCAGGCAATCTCAAAATAGTCCGGGGCATGCGAATACGCAGCGGAAAGCTCCGGAGAAAAATATTTCAGATCCGGCAGATAGATATCCACCAGACCATCCAGATGGCGTAAAGCCTCCGGAGATTCGTAACTGCCGGTATTGTATACAATGGGGATGGACAGTCCCTGATTTTTGGCCTGCTGTAAGGCAATGACGATCTGGGGAAGAAAATGTGTGGGAGTAACAAGATTGATATTGTTAGCACCCTGTTCCTGTAATTGTAGAAAGATTTTCACCAGATGTTCGGGAGTGATGACTCGTCCGGCTTTCCCCAGAGCGATGTTATGGTTCTGGCAGAAGACACAGCGCAGGTTGCATCCGGAGAAAAAGACGGTACCGGAACCGGAAGTACCGGAGATACAGGGCTCCTCCCAATAATGCAGAGAGACTCTGGCAGCCATAATATCTGCCGTCTGGCCACAATATCCCACGCCACCATCCAGGCGATCGGCATGACAGGCCCTGGGACACAGGATGCAGTCGGACATGATTTTCCGGAACCATGCGGCATCTTGGGGAGCCAGATCGCCGGAAACGGATGCTATGCTGTTGGAAACCGAAAAAGGGGATGACATATCGCCTGACACAATCTATAACCTCTTAACTGACTTATCCATGAATTCACAGAACACTTTAAATATCAAAACCGCACATGCCGGACCAGGATAACAGCTCCACCCAGTTTCCTCACGGCACATGGAAGGTTCTACTTAGTGCTGCTTTGTTCCCAACCTGACACGGTTCGTAGATTCCCATTGCGTAAGACCGAGTTTCATCACTATTCCCATGATACCGGACATGTACGGCCTTTTTAGTGTATCCTGTTCCCCGGTTTTTGTCAAGCCTCTTTGCCTTGAAGGAAACAGGGAAGAGTGTTATAATTAAAATAATATGTAATTTTGTCGAAAGATAGTTGCCTACGGAGAAGGATCCATGAGAAACGAGCGAAAAAGTATATCCCTGCTGGGATGGATAATAGGTGCACTTTTACTGATATATCTGGGAGTATTTTGCTACCTGAATCTGTGTAAATATGCACAACATGTGGATTCGGATATTGCCGCAGAGGCTTTGCTGGCCCGGGAGATCTGGGTGGAGAAGGATATTACACCCAACGACTGGATCTCCAGCACGGAGAGACGGATCATTGGAATGCCTACGGTTGCAGCCGTATTTTACGGTATCACCGGCAGCATGCAGACGGCGGCGGGGATTACCTGTGTTCTATTGGGTGCGATTTTGCTGGGGACATTTTATTTTTTTCTGAGAAAATTATCTTTGAGCAGACCGGCATCAATTACGGCATTGCTGGTATTGTGTGCGCTGCCAATCAACGGTTTTCGCAATGAGGGGCAGATGGTTCCTTTTGTAACGCTGCTTTTATTCCTATTTGCAGAGTATTATGTGTTTCATGGCATTTTTCTGTTTTTTAATATCCTGTTTTACCTGAAATTAAAAGAAAACCGGCAGATGACCCGGAAGACCTTTCTGGAGTGGCTGGTATTGTTTGTTGCCGCAGTTTTGCTGAACTGTGGAGGACAGAGATGTCTGCAGGTCATCATCCTGCCACTGCTTGTAGTGGAAGTGATCGCTTTATTCATGGAATCCGGACATCTCCGGCAGAAGCTGCCCGGTGGACGTTATCTTGCCACAGCCTATGTGGGAAGTCTTGTACTTGCTTTTCTGGTATCCTGTCTGTACGGCGGCAGAGGAGATTATGCAGTCTATCTGCTGCAGCCGGGAGAGGCAGTAGAGAAACTGCTTCTTGGGGTTCCGGCAGCCCTGTTGGAGAACTTCGGACTGGTGGGAAATGCAAAGGTAGGGAGCTTTGCTTCTCTGATGCAGCTTCTTGTCTGGGTGTTCCTGATCCTGTTGGGGTATGGACTCTGGTATGTGTTCCGGAAAAATACAGAGAGCACAGACAGACAAAAAGATGCACTGACAATTCTCCTTGCTTCTGTGGGAGTCACAGCATTTATCATCGGGATCACCAGCGCGGAGGCGGCCCATTATTACTTTTTCATGGCATGGTTCGCAGCAGCTGTTCTGGTAGCGGTGATGGTGGATCATATGTCGGAAGGACAGCCGGTGTTCGCTGGTCTGATCTTAACGGCCGTAGCGCTGTTCGCGGTGCTGAATCTGAAATACACCTACTATGAAGCGGCCACCACACAGGATAACCTGAAGGAATATCAGGAAGTGGCGGATTATCTGACAGAAGCGGGAATTGACTACGGATATGCAGAATTCTGGGATGCCGAACGGATCTGTCTGATCACGGACGGCCGGGTGACGATGGGACATTCTTATTCTATGGGGAACCTGGCAGGTTACTGGTGGCTTACCAGTACAAAATGGTATCCCCCGACGCTGCCCACGGAAATGCGGACCGCTTACGTCGTACGGACAGAAATGCGTGAAGCCTTTGAACAGCAATTTCCGGAAGGGGAAGCACCGATACTGGAATATGAGAATGAAAAGCTGGCAGTATATGTCGGTGACAGAAATTATGTGGAACTATAAGATAAAAATGAGGGAACATTAATGGAAAAAATATACCGTATTCTGTTGGGAATATTTCTTGTCTGTCTGATTCCCATTCTTTTGGTCCTGAGTTACTGGTCCTGTCGGTATTCTTATTACGGAACGGTGGATTACAGCATCAGAAATCTCCTGATAAAAGACAGTACCTGGAAGCATATTTTCATTTTCCTGTTGGCATCCGTCATCGTCTACGAAGGAGATAAATGGCTGACTGCCCAAAATCAGATAAAGCAGGAAAAAATCTGCATCTATACATTGTTGGCAACCAGTGTTACTGCGTTTCTGCTGGGAAGTATCTACGTTCTCAACAATCCCTATTATCCGGTAGGAGATCAGATCAGCGCCACGGCATTTGCAGCATATTGCCGGGATGGCAACTTCATTATGTTGTGCTCCGGAGGCTATGTCGGGATGTATCAACAGCAAAAAGGGCTGGGAATATTGTATGAGATATTGTTTGCCCTGTTTGGAAATTTCAATTATACTCCGGCAAAAATCCTGCATGTAATATGGTGGGTACTGGCGATTCTGGCAGGATACGGTTTCCTGAAACTGAATACAGACAGAGCCATATTTAGAATCGTATATTGTATTATGATGTTGGGCTGTATTCCTTTTTTGCTGTATTTACCGTATATTTACGGGGACGTGCTCAGTATCAGTTTTGGAATGGTAATGTTCTGGGCGGTGTCTGCTTATGAACATTATGAGAAGAAGAGGTATATTGCGTTGGCGGCATGTGTGGCAGGGATTGCTGTACTTGCCCGGAAAAATACATGGATCATACTCATTGGAGTGGGAATTTATGCAGTTCTGGTCTGCCTGAAGAAAAAGAAGGGACAATATCTGCTGGCAGGGTTTGCAATTCTTCTGACGGCAGCACTGACGGTGAAAACGGTAGATGTAATGTATGAATACCGTTCCGGATATCCCAGTGACATTGGCATTCCGAGTATTCTCTGGATTGCGATGGGATTACAGGAGACGGATGGCATGGCCGGGGTGTACAATCGCTATCAGCAAACCACGTTTGCAGAACATGATTTTCAACAGGAGCCTGCCGCACAGGAAGGAAAGGAATATATTCGCGAACGATTGCGGGAGTTCCGGGAGAATCCGGCTATGGCCAGAGATTTCTTTAAGAGAAAACTGGAAGATCAATGGATCGAACCGCTGTTTTCCAGCCTCAAGGCAACAGAGTCGTTTGATACGGATGGAGAACCGCTGTCCTCCGGGATTACCAGTCTGTACTATGGGAACATACATGAAACCGTATGGAAGCTGGCCAATTATTACCAGAGTATCGTATACTTGGCAGGACTTGTACTTGGAATTGCTTTGTGCGGAAGATGGTGGCAAAAAAAAGAAATTCCGACAGCATTGTGGCTGCCGTTGATTGGCATAGTAGGTGGCTTCCTGTTCAGTATCATCTGGGAAGCGCAGAGCAGATATGTATTTCCGTACTATGTATTTTTGATCCTCTTTGTGCCGATGGGACTTTATGAAACGGGAAGAGCGATTTCCCGATTGCCGAAGCATAGAAGAAAAACAACCGAACAGAACCAGACACAGGAAGAAAGCTTACGAGAGATCGCCTGATGCCTTTCTGGCAGCTTTCTCTTGTTTGTTCCGGATGCGGAGCTCTTCAAAAAAAGTCTTCAGCATCTGGCTGCATTCCGTTTCCAGAATGCCCCGGGTAACCTTCACCTGATGGTTAAACTGGGGCATTTCCAGTATATTTAGGATCGAACCTGCACATCCCGCCTTGGGATTCATGCAGCCCATCACTACTTCAGGGATACGGGCCTGCACAATGGCACCGGCGCACATCTGGCAGGGTTCCAGGGTCACATAGAGCGTGCATTCTTCCAGACGCCAGTCGCCGATCACTTTGCTGGCTTTGTTGATCGCTGTGATCTCTGCGTGCGCCAATGTATTCTTGTCTGTATTTCTCCGGTTGTAACCACGACCGATGATCTTACCTTCATGTACAATGACACAGCCGATGGGGACTTCCCCCAGGGCATAGGCTTTTTTCGCCTGCTTCAGAGCTTCCTTCATATATTTTTCTTCCACACTTTTGATTACTGCCATGGTATCTGTAGCCTTTCTGGCGCTTGCACTGTCCGATTTATTCTGCCTTGGAAAACCTTTTCCAAAAAATCACACTATATTTCGTAAATGCTGTACATTGACGAAACTATCGTTAACTTATAGTATAGAGAATATATGAGTAAACGTCAAATGGAACGAGACCGCATTTTGCTGCGGTAACGGAGAGCAACGGGCGCAGGAACTGCGACCGGAACGGGGGATTTATGGTATCGATCAAAGAAGTTGCAAAACATGCCGGAGTGGCTATTTCCACAGTATCCAAGGTCTTAAATGGCTATCCTAATGTCAGTGAAGAGACGAAGAAAAAGGTACAGGACGCCATCAAGGAGTTGAATTATATTCCGAATTCCATTGCTGCGGCGCTTTCCTCCAAGCAGTTTGGAAGAATCGCGCTGGTGCTGGATCCCAATAGACAGACCCAGGCCATTGACCAGGTCTTCATGCAGTATCTGGTAGGGGCACTGGATAAGGCCAAGGAACTGAACGTGGAAGTCGTGACGATCTTTCCGTCCATGATCGCGGGGATGACGGCGGAAGAGATCACAAGATCTTTTCTGTCCCAGAGTATTTCCGGCGTGGTGATCTATGGCATGTCTAAGGAGGACAAGGTGCTGCAGAAGCTGATCCGGGAGAAACAGTTTGCCTGTGTGGTAGTGGATGCGCCGATTGTCAATTCCAGGACTACATCCATCAGCATTGATCAGGAACAGGCCCAGTATGATGTGGCGAAGAAGACCGTGCTGGATGACAACTGTAAACGAGTGCTCTACATTGCGGGCAGAAGAGACGGTTATGTCACGGATCAGAGATTGAAGGGGATGAAGCGTCTGGTGAAGGATCTGGATCTGACCATGATGGTCAGACAGGGAGACTTCAGTGAGCTGACGGCAAGAAACGTGGCATTGAAATATGCGAAGAATAAGGATGTGGTGGTCTGCGCTTCCGATCTGATGGCCATAGGTGCCATGAATGCATTGATCGATATGGATATTTTCCGTCCGGTGTGCGGCTTCGATGGTATCACCCTGATGGGATATGTCGGCAAGCAGATGAATACCATAAGGCAGGACTTCTACAGCATCTCCAGCAGAGCTGTGGAAGAGGTACACCAGCTGATGAACGGCGGGGAAGGGCATCAGGTAATCATGCCCCACAGTATCGTGAAAATGTACTATAAGGACATTATCTGTTAAGCTATTTTGCACAAAAAATCAGGAAAATTAAAGAAAAGGTTGCGGAAAACGTTTTCCTATGCTATCCTGTGTATTGTAAGAGAACAACATACACAAAATCTCAGTATTGCGAGGGTATGAAAAGCCGGAAAGTGCAGGAAATACCCAAGGCGCAGCGGGAAAAAGGGTATAGAGGCCGAAAAGTGCAGAAAATACCCGGACGCAGCGGGAAAAAGGGTATGGAGGCCAAAAAGGATAGGAAATACCCAAGGCGCAGCGGGAAAAAGGGTATAGAGGCCGAAAAGGATAGGAAATACCCGGGCGCAGCGGCAGGAAGGGTATGGAGGCCGAAAAGGATAGGAAATACCCAAGGCACACCTGAGACAAGGGGATGGGATACCAAAAATAAGTATAGTACCCAGACAAAGAAAAAGAATATGAAAAAATGAGTGTGGCACGGTACATTCATTTTGGCAAAAATAAAACTATCGTGCAGAATGGAGTTTGAAATGAATTTAGAGCAGACTTTAAATGAGATCACCGGCAAATTATATGGCAAGAATATCGGTGCCTGCACCGATGCACAGCTGTACACCGGAGTATTGCAGCTGACCAAAGAGAAGATGGCAGAGACTCCCGCCATTACAGGAGACAAGAAGGTATATTATATTTCCATGGAGTTCCTGATCGGTAAGCTGTTATCCAACAATCTGATCAATTTAGGCATCTATGAGGAGTTGAGCGATATCCTGAAGAAGAACGGCAAAACCATCGCAGACATCGAAGAGGCAGAACCCGAACCTTCTCTGGGTAACGGGGGCTTAGGCAGACTGGCAGCCTGCTTCCTGGATTCCATCGCTACCCTGGGACTTCCCGGGGACGGTATCGGTCTGAATTACCACTTCGGATTGTTCAAGCAGGTATTCAAGGATCACCTGCAGAACGCCGAGAAGAATGACTGGATCCAGAAGGATTCCTGGCTGAACAATACCGGCACAAAATTCGAAGTATCTTTCGGTGACCGCAAGGTGACTTCCGTACTTTATGATATTGATGTCGTAGGTTATGAGAATGGACTGAACAAGCTGCATTTATTTGATGTCGAGACCGTAGACGAGAGTCTGGTAAAGAAGGGCATCACTTTTGATAAGAAAGCTATTGAGAAGAACCTGACCCTGTTCCTGTATCCTGATGATTCCGATGAGGCAGGTAATCTGCTGCGTATCTATCAGGAATACTTCATGGTATGCAACGGTGCCCAGCTGATCCTGAAGGAAGTAAAGGAAAAGGGTTATGATCTGCATACTCTGCCTGAGCATGTAGCGATCCAGATCAACGATACCCATCCTACCATGGTTATCCCCGAGCTGATCCGCATTCTCACCACAGAGGAAGGTTTCACTATGGATGAAGCTATCGACGTAGTAAGCCACACCTGTGCTTATACGAACCACACCATTCTGGCAGAAGCTCTGGAGAAATGGCCTCTGGCTTATATCGAGGAAGTAGTGCCTCAGCTGGTTCCCATCATCAAGGAGCTGAGTGACCGTGTGGCAAAGAAATATAAGGACGAAAAAGTTCAGATCATTGACAAGGACAAGAGAGTGCACATGGCACATATCGACATCCACTATGGCTATAGTGTCAACGGCGTGGCAGCGATCCATACCGAGATCCTGAAGCAGAGCGAACTCAATCATTTTTACAAGATCTATCCCGAGAAGTTCAACAACAAGACCAACGGTATTACCTTCCGCAGATGGTTGCTGTCCTGCAACCATGAGCTGGCTGCCTTCCTGACCCAGACCATTGGTGACGGCTACAAGAAGGATGCGGATGAATTACAGAAGCTGTTAGAGCATAAGGACGATCAGGCCGTACTGGATGCCATCTACGACATCAAGAAGACCAAGAAGGCAGAACTGGTATCCTATATCAAGGAGAAGGAGGGCGTGGAGCTGAATCCCGATTCCATCTTCGATATTCAGGTAAAGCGTCTGCATGAGTATAAGCGTCAGCAGATGAATGCACTGTATATCATTCACAAATATTTGGAGATCAAGGGCGGCAGGAAACCTTCTACTCCACTGACCTTTATCTTCGGTGCAAAGGCTGCGCCTGCGTATGTGATTGCTCAGGATATCATCCATCTTCTGCTGGTAATGTCCGACATTATCAATAACGATCCTGAAGTCAGCCCTTACATGAAGCTTGTTATGGTAGAGAACTATAACGTAAGCTATGCTGAGAAGCTGATCCCTGCCTGCGATATCTCCGAGCAGATCTCCCTGGCATCCAAGGAGGCATCCGGAACCGGTAACATGAAGTTCATGTTAAACGGTGCTGTAACACTGGGTACCAGTGACGGTGCAAACGTAGAGATCCATGAGTTGGTAGGCGATGACAATATCTACATCTTCGGTAAGGATAGTGACACTGTGATCAAGCATTACGAGAAGGCAGATTATGTCTCTAAGGACTACTACAAGAAGAGCCCTGTGATCAAAGAGGCTGTAGATTTCATCGTCAGCAAAGAAGTGCTCAAGGTCGGCAAAAAGGAGAACCTGGAGCGTCTGTACAACGAGCTGCTGAACAAAGACTGGTTCATGACCCTGCTTGACTTAGAGGACTACATCAAGGTAAAGGATCAGGCATTTGCTGATTACGAGGATCAGCAGAAGTGGAAGAAGATGATGTTAGTGAACATCGCCAAGGCCGGATTCTTCTCCTCCGACAGAACTATTGCAGAGTACAACAGAGATATCTGGAAGCTGAAATAAATGGAAAGTTACGAAAGCATAGCCGCGCATAGGCAT
>ERZ825324.4301-NODE-4301-length-12045-cov-4.805171_pt1 | contig 12045 bp, 9 predicted proteins | sample MGYA00519859_ERZ825324 | MGnify/ENA primary metagenome ERZ825324 (study PRJEB31778, sample SAMEA3449198) | human gut metagenome | biome: human gut; feature: human-associated habitat; material: faeces | place: United Kingdom | collected 2010/2012 ... | reverse complement strand
ATATCCTCTTTGGAATCCTGATACTCGCCTTAGTTCCCTGCCCTATTTTGCTTTCAATCTGCAGACTATACTGTTCTCCATAGTAAAGCTTTATGCGCTCATTGACATTTCTAACGCCATATCCCTTTGACTCTTCTGTTAAAATACGAGCCGCCTGCTCATCACTCATGCCTACACCATTATCTGCTACAGTCAAAACTATCAGATCACCATCTTCCTTTCCAGTAATCGTCAGCTTTCCTCTGCCGTCTGTCTTCACATCGATTCCATGAGCAATAGCATTTTCAATAAGAGGCTGAAGCATAAGATTTAATGACTGATACTGACCAATTGATTCATCTACATCAAACTCCACATCAAATTCGTAGTCATGCATCATCAGCTGAATATCAAGATAAGAACGCATGTTACGAAGCTCATCTGAGAGTGACATGACATTCTTTCCTTTGTTTAACGAGGTTCGGTAAAAGGTAGAAAGTGCCAGCGTAATTTTACTTATATCTTCCGCATCTGCCTCAATTGCCTTCCAATTAATTAACGATAGCGTATTGTATAAGAAGTGGGGGTTGATCTGCGCCTGTAGGGCTTTCAGCTCCGTCTTGCGCAGGTTGACTTCCTCACTGCGCACCGTGGCCATGAGCTTCTGAATCTTTTTGACCATGTGGTCAAAGGACGCCGACAGGTTCTCCACCTCCCGGACGCCGGTGACGGGTTCATAGGAAAAGCCCTCGCCGGACTTTTCAAAGCTCTGCATGGCGACGATCAGATCGTGAATGGGACTGGACAGCACCCGGGAAAGCATCAGGCTCAGCAGCACCGCCGCAGCCAGAATAAACAGTGCGCCGATGAATGTAATGCGCATGATCTCCCGCAGGGCGTCGGTAATCAGCTCCTGAAACGAGCTGACGCCTACGACCCGCCAGATGCCGTTTTCCAGCGTCTGGACGGTGTAAATGGTGCTTCCCTCCACGTGTGTCCCGTCGGGGAGGGAGGCGGTCAGGTCGGTATTCTCGCTTTTCAGATCGGAATAGATGAGCTGCTGCTGGGGATGGTAAACGAGGTTCCCCTCCGTGTCCTCAAGGAAGCAGTAGCCCCGCTGGCCGATGCCCACGCCGCTGATATAGGTGGAAATATTGGAGCAGCTCACGTCCACGGCGATGTACCGCTCCCCCTCTCCGGTGGTGGCGGGGCGGACGATGGTCACGACCCAGGGATAGTCCTCCACAAAAATCGACATCACGTGGGGCGCGGAAATGAAGCCCGTCTCGTAAAGCTCCCGCTTGTCCGGGTCAAAGGAAAGGTTTTGCAGGATATCTTCCCGCAGACGGCGGCCAAGACTGTAGCAGTTGCGCATTTCCCCCTCCGCGTCGTAGGTGGTGACGGCCACCACGTCGGCGCGGATCTCCAGAAACGCCTCGAACCGGGCTTCCCGTTCCTCCGCGGGCAGCTCCAAGTAGCCGGTCAGCAGCGTCACCGCGTCGTTCATGTCCTCCAGGTATTCGTTCATGGTGCTGCCGGCCTGGGCGATGGCCTGACGGCTGGTGGTCTCGGCGTTGCGCAGCAGCGTCTGACGGTAGGTCTGCATAAAGACCAGATTGGCGCACAGCAACACGCTCACCGCAACCGCCGTGAGCGTGAGCGCCATGATAAGATTCATGCTGAGGCCCTTTTTCTTCATGCGTTGGCCTCTTTCTGCTCCTGACGCATCCGCGCCGGGGATTTTCCGTAGTATTTTTTGAAGCAGTAGCCGAAATAGCTCTGGTCGGCGTAGCCGCAGCGGCGGGACACCTCGGCAATGCGGCTGCTGCCGCTCCACAGCAGCTTCAGCGCCACGTCCATCCGCTTCTGGATCAGCAGGTTCATGAAGGTGTCGCCGTAAAATTTCTTGATGTTCGCACCTAAGTAGTTCGCGCTGATGTGCAGCCGCTCGCTGACGGATTGCAGCGACAGCTCCTCGTCCATGTATTCCTTCTCGATGATCTTCAGCGCCCGGGCGCAGAGCATGGCCATGTCGTCCCAGCCACCGGCGGCGTACAGTCCGCCGCCTCTGCGGGCGATTTTCAGGGCTTCCATGGCTTCTAAGTAAGCGGCGTGTCCCTCGCCGAGAGAGGCGTACTCCTTGCTCAAGCCCGCCAGCGCCTCGGCGCCCAAAGCGCGGCGGGTGGCCTGCCGCAGCTCGTCCAATGACGCATACAGCCGCCCGAACCCGTTGCCGGAGGCCAGCAGAAGCACCGTCCGGTCGCCGCTGGAAAATCCGCAGCAGGAAAACGCCCGGGAGAAAATCCGCTCCGCCATGGGAAGCAGCTCCGGGTGCGCCCCGTCGGGCAGGCTGAACGCCGCCACCACGATATGCTCGTCCCCCCGGATTTCCATTCCGGCGCTTCGCAGGGATTCCGCCGCGGCGGACGGCTCCGGGCGGGCGTACTCGTCCAAAAGCATCGTGGCCGTGACCATCCGCAGCGCTTCCGCGCCGCCCTGAGGCCGGGTCAGGCTGGCAAGGCGTTTTTCGATCTTGTCGTGAATCTTCCGCAGTTCTTCCGTCAGCTCCGCCATGCTGATGGGCTTGAGAAGGTAGGCCACGATCTCGTCCTCGATCCCGGCCTTGGCGTACTCAAAATCGTCGTAGCCGCTTAGGAAAGCCACTTGCAGCAGCGGCTGGACGGCCTTCGCCTGTCTGGTGAGAGCCGTCCCGGAAATAAACGGCATCCGGATATCCGTCAGCAGGAAATCCGGCTGAAGCGCTTCCACCAGCTGCAGCGCGTCCAGCCCGTTCCCGGCGCGGCCCACAAGGCGGAAGCCCAGAGATTCCCAGTCGATCAGCTGGCAGACGGCGCCCAGCAGCTCCGGTTCATCGTCCGCCACCAGAACGGTCAACACCTGATGCTTTTCCATGCTCAGCCCTCCATTCGCATTGTTGATTTGATTATAAAAGATTTCCGAAAAAAACACAAGCCCGGAATGTTACATTTTCACATTCCGGGCTTGCCCCTTGATTTGATTTTTGGTTATTTTACAAGTGCATCAATATTCGCTGTCGTGATCTTCTGCCACGGAATGGTCAGGGGTTCCTTATTGGTGAATATCCCCGCTTCCCATTTCTCGTAGTCCGCCCTGTTCATGAACCGCCGCTCTCCGTTTTCCGTTATCAGGTAGACATAGCCGTCATGCTCGGTGTCAATATCATCCGGGTAGGGCGTTTCCGTATAGGAATCGTAGTCGGTGATATCCTTGCACCATGCGTCCACATAGAAGGCATCTTTATAGCTATCCTCCGCTTCGTCATAATACGCAATGGCGTAAGGCCAGAGGACATCCCCCGCATACCCCTGATTGTGGGACGCCTCCACCTTGAGCATACCGGGATAATGGGTCACTCCCACATAACTGTAGGACTCAATCCGCACGCCGTCGGTTTGGGGGGCATAGCCATAGATGATCTCACACATTCCCGCCATGTAGGTGTTGGATACGGAAACCAGCAGTTCTTCCTCCCCGTCTCCGTCCACATCCGTAACGGCAAATTGTTCGTCTTCAATCGTACCCGGTTCCCACACTTCAATATTCCCCGAGTCGGGCAGTTCCGGCCAGCGCAGATCGTCATGGACAGTCCGGAGCGCCCGCTGGAACGCGCTGCGGGCAGCGTCGTTCCGGTCGGGGACGGCGGTTTCCGGCTGGGTGGGCTCTGCCGTTGTCTCCACGGGGATACGTTTCGACGGAGCGAAGTACTGTGCCATGGTGGGCTTCGGTGCGGTTGTCCTGCTGCAAGCGGAAAGAAGCAGCAGCATCACCGCCAGCATAAGACAAATTTTCTTTTTCATCGGTCTTCCCTTTCTTTAGTTCAGCACAATGGGCGCTTCCTCCACGACCTCTTCCGTCAGGCAGTCGTGCTCCCGCATCCACTCCAGCGTATGCGCGGAGTCGGCAAAGACGGACAGGTACGCGCCGGTGGCATACACATCGTTCTCCCCCCAGAGGGATATTGTCAGGGACTTTGTCTTGTAATATTCCTCGTTGTACTTGTCGTAGTCCCAGAAATATCCCAGATGGTAAGCATCTCTCTGGGTCATGGTGCGCTCATCGCAGTCGGCCTTGACGGCGGCCAGCAGAGACTCCACCAGCTCCGGCGTGATCTGGTATTCATGCAGAGTCATGTCTCCGATGTTCATGGAGGTAATATCCTCCGGGTTAAAGCCATCCTGATAGCCGTACCGTGACTGCTTCCATACCTGTTCCCAGCGGCTTGCGTACTCGCTTACGATCTTGCCCTCGTCCAGATTTGCCCAGATGTTGTAGTTACGGGTCATGGTGCATCCGTTTTTCAGCTTATAACAAATGGTGATGTCATCTGTGGTCAGCATCGGCCCGTCGGCGTTGTAGCCGCCCTCGCCGTAGACGAAGCCGCCCTCCGGCATGACCGGGTGCTTTTCCTTTTCCTCCCGGTGCAGGATGTAGGCCAGCGGGTAGTCGCCGTAGCTCTCGATGCGGTCTTCCAGCGCCATGGCGTGGAGGGTGGTAATCTGCCGGATGTCTTCCTCGTCGGTCAGCTCCAGGCCGTCAAAATTCAGAGTCACGGAGCTGACGTCCTCCACATCCGGAATGCGGTCTTCAATGCCCAGCACGTCAAAGCGGGTGGCCACCAGCGTCACGGCGACCATGGCGGTCAGAATCCCCAGCCCGATCCAGCTGCGCAGCTGGAACACCCGGGTGGTGCGCTTCAGAAGCATTTTTGCGCCGAACCAACCGGCGGCGCCGCCGCAGAACAGAAGAAGATACAGCATGGACATACCGGCGCCGATTTTGTACGCGAGGAAGGTTTCCACACCCATAACCACCAGCGTACCGACCCCCACAGCGCAGACCAGCTGAAACAGCGGCTGCAAAATGGGGAATGCAATGGCGTCCCCGGCGCATTCCAGATTCCGCTTCCGGTACAGCAGCAATCCCACGATGGCAAAGACGATGCCCACCGCCGCGTAGATCAGCAGGGACGTGAATTTCCCCTGATCGACGCTGAACGCCGCCACCATCTCACTTTCCCGGCCGTAGAACCGCAGCGACAGCTGGTGAAAATCCTCCACCGCCACATAAGCGCCGCTGGTCATATCCGCCACGGGCGTCAGCAGGCTGACCCACCTGTCCGGCGTGACCACGCCGAAGAGCATGGGCGTGTAAAGGGTATTGATAATATAGTAGAGGATAAACGCGCCGCCGTTCAGCACCGCGTACACAACTGCCATGGCAAAGCGGTTACCGGTGCAGAACACGCTGAAAATCGCCGCGCCGAAGAAGGTGATGAATTGCAGGTTGGTGCCGACGTACCATAAAAGCGCGATCTGCCACGCGTTTTCCACAATGGTGGCGTTCAGCAGCGGCACGGACAGCAGCGCCATCACCGCCGTGGGAATCATGGAGAACAGCAGTCCGGAGACCACGTTGGTCAGAAACAGCGTCTCCCGGCGCATGGGCATGGCGTGCAGGGCGTTGCACATACGGGAATTGTACAGGTCGCCGAACAGCAGCATGGCGCACAGCGGCGCAAAAAGCAGGTTCACCAGCCCCATGAGCTGAAGGTTCCCGGCTATCCGGGAAGCAAACCAGAACGTCCGGCCCATTTCCTCATTGTTCTGATATAGCATCATCATGCCCAGAATCAGGCACAGGGTGTACACCGCCATCACCGGGGCGAACCGGGTCAGGTTCTTTTTGAACACGGTTTTATTAAAGAAGGATGTCTTTGATTTCATAGTCCACGCCTCCCAGCTCGTAAATGAAGATTTCCTCCAGGGACAGGGGCAGCACGTCAAAATACGCGGGCTTGCACGCCGCGATTTTCGCGCCGACCTCCTCGGCCTCGCCCCGGACGATCAGGGTCTTCAGGCGTCCGGAAACGGACGCGTTGAGGATGTCCAGCTCCTGAGGGGCATCGCCCACCAGCTGCAATTTCACGGTGCTGCCCTGCATGTCCGCAAGGCTCTTTTCCAGCAGCATTTTGCCCCGGTTCATGATGCCCACGTAGTCGCACACGTCCTCCAGCTCCCGCAGGTTGTGAGACGAGATCAGCACCGTGGTGCCGTGCCCCGCCACGTCGGAGAGAATCAGACCCATGACCTGCCGCCGCATCACCGGATCCAAGCCGTCCACCGGCTCGTCCAGGATCAGCGTCTTCGGGCGGGTGCAGACGGTCAGGTGGAACGCCGCCTGCTTCTGCATACCCTTGGAAAACCGGCGGATGGGCGTCCGCTTGGGAAGCTGGAACACGTCATACAGCTTGTCAAAAAGCTGATCGTCAAAGGTGGGGTAAATGCCCCGGTAGAACTTTCGCATATCCTCCAGCGTCGCGGAGGGGTAGTAGAAAATCTCGTCGGGGATGTAGCCGATGGTCGCCTTCACGGCAGGATTTTCGTAGATCGGCTGACCGTCCATGGTGACGGCGCCGCTGTCCGGGCGGTAGACGCCGGTGAGGTGCCGGATGGCAGTGGACTTGCCCGCGCCGTTGGGGCCGACGAGGCCGTAGACCCGCCCGCTCGGGACGGTCAGGGTCAGGTCGTCCAGCGCCTTAAAATTGCCGAAGGTCTTGGTCACATTCTTCATTTCAAGCATGTCTATGGTCTCCCTTCTCGATTCTGGCCACCAGCTCGCCGTGGCTCGCGCCCATGGTCAGCAGCGCCGCGGCGGCTTCGTCGAAGCTCAGCAGCAGCCGTTTTTTCTCCCGTTCTCTGATCTCTCCGTCGCCGCAGACGAAGCAGCCCTTTCCCGGCACCGTGGCGATCCACCCTTCCGCTTCCAGCCGCCGGTAAGCGCGCTGGATGGTATTGGGGTTAATGGCAAGCTGAGCGGCCAGATCCCGGACGCTGGGCAGCTTCTCCCCCGGACGCAGCACGCCGCCGGTGATCTGCTCCCGGAATCCGTCCACGATCTGCGCATAGATCGGCCGGGAGTCCCGGTAATCCAAGTGTACCATGGTATTCCTCCTTAACTGTATTAGTTGTACTAGTACGGTTAGGATAACGCAGGATACAGGATTTGTCAATACGAGGGGAGATTAAGAGTTTATTAAATAACGAGCCGTTCAGGGACAGCAAAACCCCGGCAGGCCGTCTGGCCTGCCGGGGCGTGTACCTGAGAAGGAAATTTGTCAAGGATATTTTTGCTGACTGTCATGTATCTCCAGACATAGAAGCAGCACCTGCGGTTTCATACTGAACTCCAATTAAAATCTTTAAAAAAGATTTTAATTGCCTGAAGGGCATGGAGTTCATATGAGACTTGTTTTGTGATTTCTTTCCTTATAAATCACAAAACAGGCAGCGCCGTCAGGCGATGCCTTCCTGATTAAAATTAAGATTTTAATCAGGAAATAGTATCAAAAGAAGCACCTGTGCTCTGTCTGCCATACATCAGCGGTAATAGTATGCCGTAATGCTGTGATAGGTACAATCTGCTTTCGCAATGGGCTGCGGCCAATGCGGGTGGTGGATGCTGTCCGGATAGAATTGCGTTTCCAGACAGATACCGCTGCGGGGGCCGTAGAAAACGCCATCCTTACCCGGGACATTCAGGTAATTTCCGCTGTACAGCTGAAGTCCGGGCCGGTCGGTGATGACCGTCAGCTTCCTTCCGGAAGCGGGATCGCTCAGAACGGCGGCTGGATTTCCGGCAAGAACAAAGTTGTGGTCGTAACCCCCGGGCGGCGTCGGTGGAGCGCTCAGAGACCTGCCCTCGGTAAAGTCCAGACAGGTGCCGGATACATCGGCAATTTCTCCTGTAGGGATACCGGTTTCATCGGCAGGGGTATACTGCGTGGCATTCAACCAAAGGGTATGCACCATTGCCTGCTCCGGGTGCTGATGGCCTGACAGATTGAAATAGGCGTGGTTCGTTAAATTGAACACCGTGTCCTGATCGCAGATCATTTCGTAGGCGATTTCCAGAGCTTTGCCGGTCAGGGTATAAGTGACCGCAATTCGGGCATTGCCGGGAAAGCCCTGATCGCCGTCAGGGCTGAACAGCCGGAAGCGGATGCTGCTTTTGCTGTAATGGGTAACATCCCACAGACGGAGATTATAACGGTTCGGGCCGGAATGAATATTATGCGGGCCCGAGGTGGGGGTAAGAGAATAAGTCGTGCCGTTCAGGGAATATTGCGCATCTTTGATCCGATTGGCATTGCGGCCAACGATTGCGCCCATCATGCCGGGGTTCTGAAAATATTCCTGCGCGGAATCGTATCCCAGCACGATATCGTCCTTCCGGTCCGCGGCATCCGGAACCAGCCAGCGGACAATGGCTGCCCCCAGATTTGTGAAGGCAGCCTGCGTATATTCATCCCCAATCCAATACAGATCGGCCTGTCGGCCATCCGGGAGCCTTCCAAAGTTCTGCTTCATTGGGACACCTCCTGTGACAGATGAGGGATCAACGCTTTTTTCAGCAAAAGGCAGTTTACATAGGCGCTCAACGCAAAGCCAATCACCAGATAGACCCAGAACAAGAGCAGAAAGCCGTATGTCCAGCACAAGACCAGCGCCGCGGGAAGGACATTTATCACGCAGACCAGCAGCGTTCTGGGCAGCTGCTGCATGGACAGCGCAAAGGCAGTGAAAAGCTTGGCCTTGCACTTCCCGCCGGTGACAAGCAGAGGGAACAACCAGCTTCCGGTGCTGAGCAGAAGAAACAGTGTCAGAACCAGCAGACCGACTGCGGCCGGTTTACCGGCGTGGTTCCAGAACAGTCCCACGATGATTAAATCGGCCGCAGCGACAGCAACCACGGTCAGCCAGAGAAGCCAGAATACCGTCGTCTGCTTGAAACGTTTTAGAAAAATCCGCACGAACAGCGTGTAAAGATGCCCTTCATCATGAAGCAGAGCCAGAACCGTTCCGTACAGGGCAGTGGTTGCGGCGCCGATGGTGACGACGGGAATACAGCACAGTACATACAGAAGATTCAGGATCACCAGATCGGTCAGGGTACACAGAATATGGAAAATGCGGGATTCAATAAAACGGTTCATGACGGCTCCTTTTAACGGGACCCAATGGGGGAGCCGGAAGAATCCCGAAGCACCAGATTGGTTTTCAAGCGAACCTTCTGGGAAAGAATGATGGGATTCTCCAGCATCTGGATCAGCGTGGCGGCAGCAATGGCGCCCATTTCCTGACTGGGCTGAGAGACGGTGGAAAGAGACGGCGTCACATACTTGCTGGCCTCGATGTTGCCGAACCCAATGACGGCGAAGTCATCCGGGAGACGCAGACCGCCTTCCGTCAATGCCCGCATACAGCCTATAGCCAGCGGATCGGATGCGCAGATGGCCGCCGTAGGCCGGTGCAGCATGTTCAGGATCGTTTTGCCCTGCTGGTAGCCGGAGAATTCGCTGAATTCACCGAAAAGGATATGGTCGTTTTCCAGAGGAAGGTTATGACGTTCCATGGCGATCTGGTATCCCAGCAAACGGTGCTTGGTGTTCTGGAAATTCTTATTGCCGCCGATGAAGGCGATATTCTGATGCCCCAGGGAGATGAGGTGCTCCGTGGCGTCCATGGTGGCGGCGGTATCGTCCACGTTCACACTGCTGGTATGGAGATCCTTGGCCTGACGGTTGATCAGCAGGCTGGGCAGCCCGGCTTCGCTGAGCAGAGGCACCAGCGTCCGTTCCTGCTCCTCGCTGGTGCCGATGATCAGGTAGCCGTCCTTGGGCGAAGCGATCAATGACTGCGGGGACATGGTTTTTTCGTCAAAGATAATGGTGGTATTGGATACAGAACGGCTGGACAGAGCCTCTACGAAGCTGGTGATGATGGTGAACAGCGAGGGGTGCCCTGCCAGATCCGCTGCGGAATGGGCGGGCATAATGATCCCCACAGAGAACCGGCTGGACTCCTTCGCCGGGGTGATCGCCTTTTTATTCTGGAGAATCTGCTGAGCCGCAATGACCTTGGCGCGGGTGTTGGGGCTGACGGAAGCACCTGAATTCAGCACCCGGAATACTGTGCTGGGGGAAACACCGGCTGCCTTTGCAATCTCACGGATGGTAGCTGGCTTGGATTCCATAAAACCGCCTCACTTTTCAGAAAATGTCCTGTTTTTCTGTTCTATCAGAATGAAGCCATTGTATCAAAAGAATGATAAAGATGCAACAGCCACATTATAAATTTTATATTTTTTGGAAAATGAAACAAAAATCGTTCCATAAATGAAGTGAATATTACCAAAGGAAACTGTCAGTTTTCGTCAAATCTGGTAATTGCAAAACCGGATTATTTGTGATAGTATCAAATCAGCAGCAAATACAGCCGTGCAAATACGATACCGCGGGATTTGCGGTTACGGAATGAAAATGAAACAAAGTTGAAGAATGGAATGAAACGATTTTGTTTCACAATTCTGCATTTACGGGTTTGCTGACTAAAAAACAGGAAGGATGCAAAACAATGAAAAAGATTCTCGCCATCGTACTGGCACTGGCCATGATTCTGTCTCTGGCCGCCTGCGGCTCCAAAGCTGAGGAAACCAAACCCGCCGAATCCGTCAAGACGACGGAAGCTGCCAAGACGGAAACCGTCAAGGAAGAAAAAGAACCCGTCACTTTGGAGTTCCTTTGCTGGGGCGCTGCCGAAGAAACCACTGCCGATGCTTTCAAGGCCATGCTGGACGGTTTCATGGAAAAGTATCCCTGGATCACCGTGGAAGTTACCGAGAGCAACTACCCAATTATAAGTGCGGTGATCCGCAGTTTCTGCGATTATACCTTTTTGACGGTAAATAAGCCCCTGAAGTGGAACGATTTTGCCAATTACAAGACCATTTTCAAAAACGGCTTCCTGACCCAGCTGTGGACGACCATGAAGTTCACGGTTGGCACAGTGGGAATCGAACTGGTGCTGGGCATGAGTATTGCCCTGCTTCTGAATACGAAGATCCGCGGACGCAATGCCCTCCGCTCTGTTTTTTTGATGCCATGGTGCATCCCCTCCATCGTCACGGCGCTGCTGTGGTCATGGCTGTTCCAGGCACAGTACGGTATTATCAACTATGTCCTGTACGGCCTTGGCCTGATTTCCAACCCCACCGCGGAATGGGTGCTGAACCCCTCCACGTCTCTGGGCGTGGTGACCATTGCGGTGGTCTGGAGACAGACCCCCTATATGCTCGTTATGATCCTTGCCGGTCTGCAATCCATCAATCATGATCTGGTGGAAGCGGCCTCCATTGACGGCGCCAACAGCTTCCGTGTGTTCTGGCATATCACGCTGCCGGGAATCCGGGTGGTGCTGGGCAATACGATCATCACCTGTATCATGGCGTCCTTCCAGCAGTTTACCATTATTTACAACATGACGGCCGGAGGCCCGCTGGGCAAAACCACCACGCTGTCCATTGCAGCCTACAAGCAGGCGTTTACCCAGCTGGATCTGGGCGCAGGTTCCGCCATCGGCGTTATCTGGATGATGCTTCTGGGCGCGGCCATCGCCATCTATAACATGAAGACCAAACGCTTCGACGAACTGTAAGGAGGGTCGTTCATGGTTTCAAAAAATTCACTGGGGAAGAAGATACTGACCTATCTGGTCATCGTCATTGCGCTGGCGGCGTTTATCTTCCCGATCTACTGGATGTTCATTGCTTCGTTCAAGGAAAACAGCATCCTGATGCGGGTGCCGCCCCAGCTGTACCCTACATTCAAGACCATTGATAATTACATATCCATTATCACCAACACCAAATATCTGAATTACATCAAGAATTCCTTCGTTATCATCTCCGACACCGACGACACTTTCAATTTTGTTGTTTCCATTCTCTACACGCAGCTTTTCAACTTGTTATGCGACAAAGCCGACGATGTTTACGGCGGGCGGCTGCCTGTTCATGTGCGCTGCCTGTTAGATGAATTTGCGAATATCGGTCAAATCCCGAAGTTTGAAAAGCTCATAGCGACCATGCGAAGCCGCGAAATATCGGCTTCTATTATTTTGCAATCACAGTCGCAGCTAAAGGCAATCTACAAGGACAACGCCGATACCATAGTCGGCAACTGCGACA
>ERZ825324.4300-NODE-4300-length-12048-cov-3.426082_pt1 | contig 12048 bp, 8 predicted proteins | sample MGYA00519859_ERZ825324 | MGnify/ENA primary metagenome ERZ825324 (study PRJEB31778, sample SAMEA3449198) | human gut metagenome | biome: human gut; feature: human-associated habitat; material: faeces | place: United Kingdom | collected 2010/2012 ... | reverse complement strand
GCATAAATGCGGCTGCTGTCAGCGCTAACGTGTAAAAACGACGGATTGCTGACACCTTTTACCCCGCCCGTCATCCGGAGTTCCCCCGTCAGTGGATCGAAACTCCATATTTTCACCCCTGCGCTGTCGGAAGGAGAATAGCTCCCCGTCAGAAGCATCACAGGCGTTGACTCTTTCATATCGGCACGTCGCCCGCAGCCGGTCATACACACACCCATTGACACCGCTACAGCTACGGCCGTCAGTTGACTGAATCTATACATTGTAAAAGTATTTTTGATTTCTGTTCTATATAATTTTTCAGGCTTTCGCCTTCGGCTATCCATGCATGTCCCGGCATACCCATGACAAATCTTCCTATTCCATCCTGACTGCTTATCGAGCACCTCAGCTCATACGTGGCGCCATTGCCGTCAGCCTCGCCCAACGGCTGGATCAGAGGACGCGCGATCGGGAATTCCTCCACCATCAGTCTGTAGCCGTAAGTCGAAAGCCTGACTGCGATTTCAGATGCCTTGAATTGCTCGTAGCTCATTCCGAACGGGTCTATATCGAGATTGGTCGTCCCATGGGCGCGGCTCCAGGTCTGTGGCGTCAGTTCCACACTCTCGCACCTCGTGAGCTTGAACAGACGTGTCTTTTTCTCCAGTATGTCGTAGCCGCAGATCGTCCGCCGCTGTTCCCATATCTTGTAGACCTCGACATGACGGTCGTCGCGACTCGACGACGAGGCATAGCCCTTGAGCACAGCCACACGTTTCTCGGCCGCCGCCTTGCGGAGCAGAGCCATATCGGAAGTATCGCGTGCCGTACGCTGTGCCCGCAGTCTTGCGGCGAGCGCCTGGGTCATGGGGACAGTCTTGCCGCTCTGCCTCACATACGCATCCTGCAGTCCGTCGGGTCTCGGCCCCGACTTGAATCTGACCTGACCGAATGTATAGGGTTTCACACGAATCCTTAGCACGTCCTTACCCTCCTTGCTCGTCTCAATGGCGTAAGTGATATCCGACCCGAGAACGTCACCGATAGGATTGGAATTGTCGGCATCGACAAACGCGTCCTCAACCACCGACTGCACATAGCGGCTGTAGGCATCATTGCTCGCCACTTTGATTCTGGACTCCTTGACAAGTTCCCTGATATCGGCATCCAGGCCTTCAGCATAACCGTTGTCATTGACGCCAAGCAGCAGGTCTCCTCCGAGTTCCGAATTAAGATAGCCGCAGACGGTCTTGAGTATCGCCCACTTCTGCACGTCAGGCTCAGCCTCTACTTCCTTGAACCGCCGGCGGTTGACAGGCGGAAAAACGATCGACTTTTTCAGTTCGAGAGTCGACGACTCCTCGCCGTAGAAGGTGCGGTTGGAATCAATCGCAACATACTCGTCGTCCACTCCAAGTTTCTGAGCGATAGATTTCTTGATGTTGTTCAGTTCCGTCTCATTGATTATGCCGATGAGCGAATTGGACGCATCGATCAGCTTGTTGATACTGGCGTCCTGGTTGTCGCGCACTTCAGTAGTGAGCGTCAGCGTCTCAGGATGTCGGTAGCGGTTGAGTTCGCTGATGATGCGCTGCCACAGCACCACATCGGGATTTGAAGCAAGTGATTCGCTCGCCTGGCGCGAAAGTCCATCCACCTCACGGTTGCGGCTGAACGCCACAAGTCTGACCAGATACTGACGCTGCAGCTCCATATATGTCACATCATCGGGCCTGTCCGACATCAGCGCCAGGATATGGGCGGCGGTAATGTACTCAAGCTTTTCAACCGAACCGAAATCTCCGTTACGCAGTATATGGCTCATGAAATTTGCAAGAAGCCTTATACCCCGGGGATCGTCGACCATCTCTCTCAACGGCTCCTGCTCGTCATCGAACGGACAGTTGGCGTTGCAGTCGTTCAGGAAATTATACAGAAAATTGCGGTCGGCATCCTCAGGCTTGAAATTGTCCATTCCGAAACGGTAAGGATAAAACATATCAAACTGGGCGTAGACACGGAGAGGCTGCTGGTCGCTGACATCCTTATACGTCTGCAGACTGATGCTCGTGCCCTCCTCGGCTGCAACGCCCACACTTTCCACATAGTCGGCAGGCACCCCCTCGTACTTGCTGCGGTGTACGGCAACCGTCAGCCCATTACTGAGGCGCCACAGCGTACCTGAATCGCTGCCGAACACCCCGGCATAGATGCCGTCAAACACCTGAGCGCAACTGCTCTTGGCGAGCTGACGGTAAAATGATTCAAGCGCGGGTCTGACATCAAACTTGTTGGAGACATTCTTCTTGTACTTCACACGCATCACATCGCCCACCGCCAGTCCTGGCTCCTCTTCCGGGGCGCCGGGATGCGTCAGTTTCAACAGTGCCGAAAAATCGGGCACCGGTATCGCATCTGTCGGCTGTGAGAAATAACGGAACAGTTCTCCCTTTATCAGCTCATATGCAGGATCAATCGTCATCACCTTTATCCTGTCGCCATCGATGCCTGTCACTTTGACGTAGACCTCCTCGCCATCGTTGTAAATCCGTTTCAGCCTGCGTCCCGAAGGCTTGAAATTCTTCAATCCCTGAAGCATCACATTTGACCGCTTCTGAAAATCGTCAAACGAAGGCTCCGACTTGGTATCGTCTCTGTCAGCCACAATGGTCAGAAGTCCGTCGAGACTGGCGAACGGCGCCCGTTTCATTTTACAGAACTGATCAAGGTTGCAGGCCGCCAGACTGACATCATCGGGCCCGACGGCAAGCGTGCCGCAATGTTCGTAATAAAGAGTACGTGGATCCGTGTCTGGACCGAATTCCGTCCCGTCTGCAAGACGTATGATGAATGTCGGAAGCTGGCTTGCGTCGAGATTGCGTATATTTGACCAGTTGATACGCATACGCGTGATCCGGCGCCGTCGCAGACAGGCCACTGCTATATCCCAGAGTTTCTTGAATGTCTCATCCTTTGTATTCTTCTGAGTCAGCGCAAGCAGATTGAGCATTCCGGTCATATAATAATGGGGCTGATTGCCTGCCTTCAGATCGGCTAATATTGTGGCAGCATACAGACGAAGATATGAAAGACGGTCGATATCATCAGGAAACGGGTGGCTGAACTGATGGCGGTCAAGGCGTTCGGTTATACGGTCAAGCATCCCTTTCATACACTCAAGCGACGACTCATAATCGGGATTATCACGCCTGGGGTCCTCGCTATGATTGTAATTGTAATTCTCAAGGTATTTCAGCAAACCGTCAAAATTGTCAAAAATATAATCTTCCTTAACCTGTAGCCAGAAGGGCGGTTGATTCGATTTTTCCATTATTGTATGAAATTAAAATATTATATGATTATTCGGCAAATGTAGCAAAAAATGCGGGCAGAGTCAAGAGATTCATGTATCTTCAATGATACGTTAGGGACAGACGCAAGCTCTGTTTTATAATTTTTAACACTCAAACCGACTTCACTGACATCCGCTTTGTGTAATTTTGGGTTATTAAAAATGAGCAAATGACCAAGATGCAGTAACAATGAAACGTTTAGCATTAGCACTGATTGCCTCCATATGGGCCATGGCAGCCATGGCAGCCGGGCCAGAAATCACATTTGACACCACTGCTCACGACTGTGGCACGATACGTGCCGACAAGGGTGCTGTAAGCTGGACTTACCGGTTCACTAATACAGGTGACGAGCCGCTCGTCATCATATCAGTCAGCAACGGTGGCTGCGGTTGCACAAAGCCGGCATTCCCGGCACAACCGGTCGCACCGGGCCAATCGGGCGAAATCAAGATCACATTCAACCCCGAGGGACGCCGCGGACAGCTCGACCGTAAAGTGAAAGTGCGCACCAACGCATCCTCCAAGCCCGTAATGCTCTCCTTCAACGGAATGATAATCCCAAAATGACCGAGCAATGTACTGCAAGCATTCTTCCACTTTAAGAATAGCATGGATAGCTGCGGCCATTATCGTTTCATTGGCCGCAGCCGCATCTTCTCGCCCCCGCAAGAAACCGGTCGGCCCCAAAGTCGAGTGGATCGAGAAGATGTACGATTTCGGAGCTTTCGACGAAAGTCTCGGACGTGTGACATGCCGTTTCCAGGCCATCAACACGGGCGACGAACCGCTCGTTGTACTGTCAGCCAGAGCCAATTGCGGCTGCACTCGTCCACAATACGCTCCCGGGCCTGTAGCTCCGGGCGACACACTGACCGTAAGCGTGGCCTACGACGCTTCGGGGCGGCCGGGACGGTTTGAAAAGAAAGTCTATATCGTGACAAATGCCGAGGAACAGTCGACGCTCAGCATCCGGGGCACAGTCATCGGGACATCAAATTCACTGCGCGGACGTTATCCCGTGGAAATCGGCGACATGCGTCTCGGAGCATCGGTGTTGCCTTTCGGCGAACTTAAAAAGGGACGCACAGGCAAGCACACCCTGCGGGCTTACAATGCCTCCCACGACTCGATACATCCTGCAGTCAGCATGCTGCCGTCATACATAAAAGCGATCGTAGAGCCTCCGACAGTGGGCCCGGGAGAGCAGTTTGTGATCTTTGCGACTTTCGACACAGAAAAATGCCCCACATGGGGAGTGGTCACCGACTCAATCTCACTCAGCGACGGCCGTGGCGCCTCTGACATGGCAAGCACTGTAGCCATAATCAAAGAGGATTTCTCCTCGATGTCGATCGAGGATCGAGAGAGAGCCCCTGAAGCGACCTTGAGCCGCACGAGTCTTGATTTCGGACGGATAGAGCGTTCGGCAAAACCGATGGTCATGAACTTCACTGTGACCAATACCGGCAAATCCCTTTTGACTGTCCGCAGGCTTCATACACCCGACAAGGCTGTAAAGGCTACCATCTCGTCCACACGTATCAAACCGGGCAAAGAAGCCACAGTCAGCGTCGCGGTCGATCCTGGCAAGATTGCATCGGACGAGCTTCTCAACGCACGGATCACACTGATCACCAATGCGCCCTCGGCCCCCTCGCAGACAGTCAGGGTAGTGGGCGAACCTATCGGCAAACCTTAACCATCCATTTTCTTCCTACCATGCAACATCCAGAAAACGACCCACGCTACAATGGCCTGACAGTCAATCCGGGAGTTTCGGCGCCCCCTTCGGTCAACCCTTATATGCAGCGTCGCCGACGCAAACCTCTCCCTACGGCCTCGGAAATGGTGGAAGGAATACTCAGAGGCGATGTCACGATGCTTTCGAGAGCAGTCACTCTCGTTGAGAGCCTGATGCCGGAGCATCATGCCATAGCCCAGGAAGTGATAGAAAAGTGTCTCCCCCACTCCGGCCGCTCGCGCCGCATCGGCATCACAGGAGTGCCCGGAGCAGGCAAATCCACATCTATCGACTCTTTCGGACTGCATGTGCTTAAAAGCGGAGGCAAGCTTGCTGTGCTCGCCATCGACCCGTCAAGCGAGCGCACAAAAGGGAGCATTCTCGGCGACAAGACACGCATGGAGCGGCTGGCGCTGCATCCGTCGGCATTCATTCGCCCGAGTCCGTCGGCCGGTTCTCTCGGAGGAGTCGCACGGAAAACGCGCGAAACGATCGTACTCTGCGAAGCCGCAGGCTACAACAATATTTTCGTCGAGACAGTCGGCGTGGGGCAGAGCGAGACTGCCGTACACTCGATGGTCGACTTCTTCCTGCTCATACAGCTCGCGGGCACCGGCGACGAGCTGCAGGGCATCAAACGCGGCATCATGGAAATGGCCGACGGCATAGTCATCAACAAGGCCGACGGCGACAATCTGGAGCGCGCACGCCTTGCACAGGCACAGTTCCGCTCGGCGCTCAGGCTCTTCCCCAAGGCCGCATCGGGCTGGGATCCAGAAGTGCTGACATATTCGGGATATTTCGAACTGGGCATTCCGGAGATCTGGGACATGATCGACCGTTACTTCGCTTTTGTCGACAGAAACGGCTATTTCGAGCGCCGTCGAGCCGAACAGAGCCGCTACTGGATGTACGAGACCATCGACGAACAGTTGCGCGCAAGTTTCTACAACGACCCGGAGATAGAGCATCAGCTCGCGGAGGGCGAACGCCTCGTGCTCGCCAACCGTCAGACATCGTTTGCCGCGGCACGCCACGTGCTTGACTATTATTTCAGCCACTCACACCGGACCGTCAGCGACTGAATCCGCCAGCCGCTGATGACAGGTCATTCGGGATAGAGAAGATAGGGCTTGCGGCGCTCGCGGAAAGCTTCCACATCGTCGGCCCACGACTGGCGGATCTCCTCCGGAGTATCGCCATCCATAATCATACGGCGTATCTCTCCGTTGCCGGTCAGCAGATCAAACATCCTGGTAAAGAATTTTTTCCCGATACCGAGCGAACGGTATGCGTCGACAACATAACTGAAATCGACTCCTCGGGCTATGATCTCCTCGTCGTCGAGCGAGCGCAGATCGCGGCCATGACACACGCGCCCTTTCTGCGGCGGATTCATGGCACCCTTCACGCTGCGGGGAGTGAAACTGAAGGGTCCATTCATATCGGGATGTCCGTAGACCGTAAACGGCATATCCGTGCCGCGCCCGAGGCTGACAGGCGTTCCCTCAAAGTAGCAGGTCGAACCGTAAAGATACACTGCTTTCATATCCTTCAGATTAGGCGACGGGGCAACGGGCAGACGATAGCGTGTGGCATGGGTGTATCCGAGGCACGCCACCACATGAAGCCGCAGCTTGCCGGCACCTTTTATCCATCCCTCGCCTACTGCCATACGGGCCATCTCGCCAAGAGTCAACCCGTGCATCGTCGGCATAGGAAACCGGCCCACGCCTGAGCGGTAAGCCATATCGAGCACAGGGCCATCGACCGTCATGCCGTTGGGGTTGGGACGGTCGAGCACCACAAACTCTTTGCTGTAAGCCGCGGCTGCCTCCATCAGCTCCGCCATGGTGATGTAATAGGTATAGTAGCGCAGTCCTACATCCTGAATATCACATACGATGACGTCGATGCTGTCGAGCGACGCTTTGGACAGCGCTCTGGCTCGCCCGGCTCCGTAAAGCGAGCGCACAGGCAGACCGGTACGCTTATCGGTGGCGTCACTCACCTTGGCACCGGCATCGGCCGTGCCTCTGAATCCATGTTCGGGTGCAAACAGCAACCGCACATCAATGCCGGCGTCGAGCATCACGTCAAGAGTGTGACGCCCGTCGGGCACGACACCGGTATGGTTGCTGAACAGAGCCACTCGCTTGCCGCTCAGCATCGGGCCGTAGACTGCTGTGCGCTCTGCCCCGACCGTCACCCTGTCGGATGCGTGTGCGGATGGCGCCGCAAACGCGGCCGCTACAGCCGCTACAAATATAAACGTCAGTATTCGTCGTATCATAATTCCAATGTCAGTTGAGAGTCAGAAAGAAGTCTGAACGTCAATCTGTGCAGCGGCGATGGCCCGTTGGCCTCAATAGCCGCACGATGTGCTTTTGTAGGATACCCCTTGTTGATATCCCATCCGTAGACGGGATATTGCCGGTGGAGTGAACGCATGATCTCGTCGCGGTGAGTCTTCGCCAGAATCGACGCAGCTGCGATATTGGCAAACCGGCCGTCGCCCTTGACAAAAGTCCTACACTCCCTGTCGCGCCATCGGGTAAACCTGTTGCCATCGACTATCACAGCTCCGGGTTCAGTCCGGAGCATATCGAGCGCACGATGCATTGCAAGAATCGACGCCCGAAGTATGTTGATTCTGTCTATCTCCTGATTATCCACTTCGGCAACTGCCCATGCCACTGCCTCCCGCTCAATTATCGGCCGGAGCTGGTCTCTCTGACGCTCGGTGAGTTTCTTTGAATCGTTGAGCAGCGGATGACTGAAATCATCGGGGAGAATCACTGCAGCAGCCACGACGGGCCCGGCAAGACACCCTCGGCCGGCTTCGTCGCAACCGGCCTCATGCCTTCCCGGCTGAAAACACGGCGGAAGCGGATTATTCAATAAAGCCGTAGCCAAAGCCCTGTCTGTTAACTATGTTCCTGCCGTATTCTCCCAGCTTCTTACGCAGTCGGGATATATTGGTGTCGACCGCTCTCTCCGATATGCCATCCTCCTCCCATGCTTCATGCTGTATCTCGGCCCGCTCGAAAAATTGGTTACGGTGGCGCAGGAACATGGCCAGGATAAGGTATTCCGTGCGGGTGAGCATCAGCGGAGCGCCTTCTATCGTCACGGTGCCCACTCCGAAATCCACTGTCAGGCCTTTGTAGCGCATGATATTGCTCATGCGTCGCGCCGACATGACACGGCGTCTGCGCAATACCGAACGTATGCGCGCCACAAGTTCACGCGTCGAAAACGGTTTCTGTATGAAATCATCAGCGCCGGCGTCAAGACCGTTCACAACATTGTCCTCCGAAGCACGGGCCGTCAGCAGTATGATCGGGAGATTGGCCGTTTCAGAATTTTCCCGGACTTCTCTCGTGAACTTTATGCCATTGAAATCCGCATCCATCATATCGACCAGCAGAAGATTGTAATCGGAGAGAGTCCGCTGCATGGCTGCATGACAGTCGTGCTCCACATCGACCTTGAATCCTTCGTTCTCGAACTTGAACTGAAGTAATTCGCAGGCAAGGCAATCAGCGTCAACTATCAATATGCGGTCAGACATTTTTGGTTTTGGTTATCGGAAATAACAACATGATGAATGGACATCGCCGACTTTTCAGCCATTGGCTGCGTCAAGACGCCCCGATCTGAAAAACGCATTAAAGATAGGCAATAAAACTACAGCACGACGCACGCGTAACCGAATTGAAGCGTTTTTGTGACTGCATTTTAACCATCGCAGATCAAGCCACCTTGCTTCTCACCTGTTCACGCACTGCATCCACCACATTTATGATATAGTCGCCGGTCTTCTCGAGATTAGCCACCAGATCCATATAGTATATGCCTGCCTGATACTCGTAATGGCGTCCGTTGATATTCTCGATATTCGACGTGCGCAGCTGGTTGCGGAAATTGTTGATCTCGCGCTCGCGGTTGTAGCTGACGATGATCTCCTGCTCGCGGGCGTTGTCCATGTCGGAGAGGAGTGTGACCATATTGCTCATGGCGTTCTCCACATAGCCGAACATGGTGTCGAGATTGGTATAAATCTCCTCATTAAAGTCGATATGGCTCTGCTGCTTGCGTATCAGTATCTTGCCCGCGCCCAGACAGCAGTCGGCTATGCTCTCAATCTCGCTGACTATGCGCAGCATGGCGGCGATCTTCAGCTTGCCCTCGTTTGACAGACGTCCTTCGGAGCACCGGTTTAGGTAGTGGGCTATCTCGATCTCCATGCGGTCGGAGATATCCTCATATTTTTCAAGCCGCGAGAACGAGTTGTTGAACTCCTCCGTGCCCTCCTTTGTATGGACAAGAGTCTGGGCCATGCCTATCATCCGCTGGACGCGTTCGGCAAACACCGCGATCTCCTTCTCAGCCTGGGCGATATTCAGCTCCGATGCATTCATCAGACCGCCGGATATAAACTTGAGCTGGAATTCCTCGTCCTCTTTGTGCTTGGTGGGGACAAGCTTCATGACGATCTTCACATACAGATTGGTCATCCATATCATCACCGAGAGATTGATCAGATTGAAGACCGTATGGAATATCGAAAGACCGATCGACACGCTCATCTGCATCTGGCCGACCTGCGCCACCACGGGATGACTGTCGGGAAGAGAGCCGTCGAAAAGATGATTGTAGACCTCAGGATCAGTAGCCTCTATATGGTTGACAAAACCCTGAAGAGCTGCCGGATCCCCCTGCCCGAGGGCTTCTGTCAGCCAGGCGTTGAAATGCACGAAGGGGAAATAAAGCGCCAGCACCCATACCGTTCCCAGCAGATTGAAAAGAAGATGGCCCATCGCCGTGCGTTTGGCCGCGACATTACCGCTCATCGAAGCCAGTATAGGCGTGATCGTTGTACCGATATTGCTGCCGAGCACAAGCGCGCAGGCCAGATTGAAGTCGATCCATCCCTTGGAACACATTATAAGAGTGATGGCGAATGTCGCCGCCGACGACTGTATGACCATCGTCAGAATGATACCTACCGCAACGAATATCAGCACCGACAGATAGCCCATTGAAGCGTAACGCTGCAGGAAAGCGAACATTTCAGGGTTGCTCTGCAGGTCAGGGACATAATGGCTTATCAGGTCAAGCCCCATAAAGAGGAAAGCGAATCCTATCAGAAACTCGCCGATCGACTTATTGCGCCCGCTTTTGGTGAACAGCAAGGGGATCGAGAGACCTATCAGCGGCAACACGAAAGCAGAGATGTTGACCTTGAAGCCGAACAGAGCTATAACCCATGCCGTAAATGTAGTACCCACATTGGCGCCCATGATGACAGCCATAGACTGGGCCAGCGACATAAGTCCTGCGTTAACGAAGCTCACCACCATCACCGTACTCGCAGAGGAACTCTGGATAAGAGCCGTGATAGCGAAACCTGTCAGTGTACCCGTGAAGCGGTTGCGGGTCATGGCGGAGAGGATGTTGCGCAGGCGGTCACCCGCAGCTTTCTGAAGCCCTTCGCTCATCACTTTCATGCCATAAAGGAAAAGCCCGACAGCTCCGAGCAGCCCCAGAAAGTCCAAAAAACTATAGTTCATTATGTCTGAATATATGGTTTGCAGGTCGGCCCGGCTTACTGACGCATAAGCGTCGCCGCATCCTTCCTGCCGCAAAGATAATTTAATTTTCGGAAAAAACTACGCCATGCCGCATGTTTTTATCATCATTGATGTGTCATGGTCTCCTTTGCTATTCGGGATATTATTCCTAACTTAGCGGAAAAATTGGAGATTATGCAACGACGACTCTTCCTGATTGACGCCTATGCGCTGATATATCGCGCATATTATGCGATGATACGCTCGCCGCGTATCACTTCGAAAGGGTTGAACACTTCGGCCGTGTTCGGTTTTATCAATACCCTCAACGAAGTGCTCAACAAGGAACAGCCTACACACATAGCGGTATGTTTCGACCCGTCAGGGCCGACTTTCCGCCACGAAGCGTTCGAAGAATACAAGGCTCAGCGCGAAAAGCAGCCCGAGGACATCACCCAGTCAGTGCCATGGATCAAAAGGATACTCAATGCCATGCACATTCCTGTGGTGGAAGTAGACGGCTACGAGGCCGACGACGTCATAGGCACTCTGGCACAGATGGCCGACAAAGACGGATACGACACCTATATGATGACTCCCGACAAGGATTACGGCCAGCTTGTGACTGACCGCATCAGGATGTATCGGCCTGCGCTGCGCGGAGAAGGATTCGAGATAAGAGGGCCCGGAGAAGTGTGCGAGCGCTACGGCATAGAGAGTCCGCGGCAGATCATCGATCTGCTTGCGCTTGAAGGCGACGTCTCCGACAATATAACCGGTTGCCCCGGCATCGGCGAGAAGACGGCGTCTAAACTCATCCAAGTGTACGGTTCGGTAGAGAATCTTATCGCCAACAGTGCACAGCTGACCGGGGCCACACGGCGTCGGGTGGAGGAGCACCAGCAGCAGATTGTGTTCTCAAAATTTCTTGCGACGATCAAGACCGATGTACCACTGCCTCCCGACATCAGGCCCGACAAACTGTCGCGCACGGAACCCGATTATGAAGCTCTGGCTGAAATCTACCGCGAGCTGGAATTCCGCACTTTCCTCAAACGCATGGAGAGCGCGGGTCAACTCACACCCGCCCGACAGCCTTTCCCCGCATCCCAACCCGAAGGATATATCGGCTCGCTTTTCGACGAGCCGGAAACATCGGCAGCGACAGACATGTCGACCGCCGCTCACGACTATGTCTGTATAACGGATACCGAGAGCCTGCATGCGGCTGTCGACCGAGCCATTGCGGCCAAGGCGCCTGTAGGCGTCACCGTCTATGCCGCAGGCGAAAGTGCCATGACGGCACAGTGGCTGGGGATAGCCTTCTCCATGTCGGAAGGATCAGCCGTCTATGCGGAGACACCCGGGGAAGACTCTTCGGAGACCCGACACC
>ERZ825324.4298-NODE-4298-length-12051-cov-26.933061_pt1 | contig 12051 bp, 9 predicted proteins | sample MGYA00519859_ERZ825324 | MGnify/ENA primary metagenome ERZ825324 (study PRJEB31778, sample SAMEA3449198) | human gut metagenome | biome: human gut; feature: human-associated habitat; material: faeces | place: United Kingdom | collected 2010/2012 ... | reverse complement strand
GTCTGGGCCGTGTCTCAGTCCCAATGTGGCCGTTCAACCTCTCAGTCCGGCTACCAATCGTCGCCTTGGTGGGCCGTTACCTCACCAACTAGCTAATTGGACGCGAGTCCATCCTGAAGCGAATAAATCCTTTTCCCTCAGCCCGATGCCGGGCCGTGGGCTTATGCGGTATTAGCAGTCGTTTCCAACTGTTGTCCCCCACTCCAGGGCAGGTTACTCACGCGTTACTCACCCGTTCGCCACTAAGCTAAGAAAAGCAAGCTCTTCTCAGCTCCGTTCGACTTGCATGTGTTAGGCGCGCCGCCAGCGTTCGTCCTGAGCCAGGATCAAACTCTTTATAAATGGTATTTAATCGCCATTTAAAAGCGTTAAATCTCTGTAATCACTCAGACACAATCGCTTGCGTCCTGTATGAATTACTTGTAAATTTGGAATTGATTAACGTGGGTTTCCAAACCCACGATCAAGGTTCCACAAGTTTCAGTTTTGTTCAATTTTCAAGGTCCTGCTGCGCTGTCGCGTTTCCGTGACAGCTTGTATATTATATATCAGATTCTCTCGTTTGTCAAGAGGTTTTCTGAAAGTTTTTTGAAGAAGTTTTCTTCAAAAAACGGTGTACAAGCTGTAGGTAAAGGCTCCAGCGGCTGCCGCCGCGGGCTGGGCTCGCGAGACAGCTTGATTATTATAGCAAGTAGTATGACCTTTGTCAACAGGTTTTTGCAAGTTTTTTTGATTTTTTCGACAAAGTTTGAGGGCGAAGTTTGGGCAAGGTGTATATTGGGGTGACGGCGGTTGACGGGCTCAAATTATGGGGGGTGGGCGGCAAAAAGGTTGCGGGATTAGGTGGTTTGGGGGAATGGGTGAGCGGCGGAAGATTGACGGCAGGCGGCGGGGAGGTTGCGGGCCGGGCATGCCCGGCCCCTACGGGGTGGCGGAAGGGTGCGCGGGTGCTGGCCTGGAACGGGCAGGCGGAGGGGTCAAGACCCCTCCCTACGATGTGGAAGGTTAGAGGGTGGTTATGGGAAAGTGCGCGGGCCGGGCATGCCCGGCCCCTACGGAGGGGTGGTGGAGGGAGCGGTATATTTTCAACATTCGGCACACGTGAATGTGGAAAACACTTGCAATTTCTACCTTATTATAATAGTATAGAGGCAACATACTTGAAACGAGGTCCTGTCATGATCCTGGCATTGAATATCGGCAACTCCAATATTACGTTTGGCGGGTATACGCCGGACGGCAAGCTGGTGTTTTCGTCGCGGCTGTTTGCGGACACGGCGCTGAGCAGTGATGAGCTCCTGTACAAAATAGTAAACATGCTGGCGCTGTACGGGGCGGAGCCGCAGCAAATCACGGCGGTCATCTTTTCCAGCGTGGTGCCGGCGCTGACGCCGCGGCTGCGCGAGGCCCTGCGCAAGATGTGCGAGTGCCAGATCATGGAGGTCGGCCCCGGGCTGAAAAGCGGGGTGCGCATCCGCATGGACAACCCGGCCCAGCTGGGCGGCGAGCTGCTGTGTGCCATCGTGGGCGCGCTGCAGCGGTGCACGCCGCCCTGCGTGGTGGTGAACTTTGATACCGCCACTACCCTGCTGGCTGTGGACAGCACCGGCGCACTGGTGGGCGGCAGCATCCTGCCGGGGCCGCAGTGCTCGCTGTCGGCGCTGGTGCGCAACACGGCGCAGCTGCCCCAGGTGGAGCTGGAGGCCCGCCCGCGGCGTCTGCTGGGGGCCAACACGGCGGACTGTCTGCACAGCGGCATTGTGTACGGCACGGCGGCCATGCTGGACGGCATGGTCGCGCAGATCCGCGCAGCGCTGGGCGCACCCGACGCGCCGGTGGTCGCAACCGGCACGCTGCCCGACAGTGTGCGCACGGCGTGTGCGACGGATATTGTGTACCGCGAGACGCTGGTGCTGGAAGGGCTGTATTGGATCTGGAAGAAGAATACGCGGAAGTGACGTTGGTTACCGGTATATAAGGTAAGAGGGCGTCGTGGGCAAGGCGGCGCGGAGCGGTCAAGGCCGCTCCCTACGGGCCGGGGCTGTAACGTCTGCCGACGTAAAGTTGCGGGCCGGGCATGCCCGGCCCCTACGGGGTGGTGGATGGTTGGCGGGTGCTGGCCGGGAGGTGCGCGTGAGGGATGAATCCCTCCCCCTACGGGTTATGTAAACGGGAGATTGTAGGGCGGCCTGCCCTCAGGCCGCCGCGGGCGTGTATGGGTGTGGGGATGGTTTCGGGCCATCCCTGTAGGGGGCGGCGTCCTCGACGCCCCGCGGAGGGGTCAAGACCCCTCCCTACGATGCGGAAGATCAGTGGGTGGCTAAGGGAAGCGTGCGGGCCGGGCATGCCCGGCCCCTACGGGATGGTGGATGGTTGGCGGGTGCTGGCCGGGAGGTGCGGGCGGCATATAGGCCGCTCCCTGCGGGCAGACGTATTGTACTATCCGCATTCCGGACAAACATCATTCTATATCCAAAGAGGTGCTGCTTGCGCCTCTTTCTTTTTTTGTGGTGTCGTGTTATAATATATTATGTATAGTTATGTACAAAATTTACAGAGAAAGGTATTTATTCATCACCTATGCAGCATTTGAAAAACTTTAACTGGAAGAAATTTCTCTTGCAGGGGGTGCTCCCCTGCCTGCTGGCGGTGGCGGTGGGGTTCATCTCCCGCTATCAGCTGGAACTGTCCGACGGCGTGACCGAGAGCTTTTTGCAGCTTCAATGGCCGCTCTACGCGCCGCTCAACGCGCTGACCGCCTTTTGCCTGACGCTGATTTTGTTTGCGCTGCTCGGCAAGTGGAGCCGCGCAACGGGCATTTCGGGTGCGGTGTTCACCCTCATTGCGCTCATCAACTACTACACCCGCGACCTGCACGGCTCGGCGCTGATGCCCCAGGACATTTTGAACCTCGGCACCGCCGCCGAGGTCATGGGCAGCTACACCCTGAAAATCACGCAGGACGTTGTGAAGATCGTGCTGCTCTACCTGCCGATTCTGGCGATTGTGTTCGTGCAGGCGCAGCTGGTCAAGGGTGCGCCTAAGCGCACCGGCTGGAAGGCCCGCGGCGTGCGGGCGGCGGGCAGCGCACTGGGCGTGTTTCTGGTCATGTTCTTCGGCTACTTCGGCCCCGTGACCATCAAGCCCAAGACGACCTACGGCTGGGCGTGGCAGAACACCTACTACACCTACGGCTATCTGGCCGGGACGATTGAGGCCACCAGCCTGATGGCCGACCCTGTCATTGAACCGGAGAACTACAACGACGCCGCGGCGGTGAACACCGCCCGCAAGGCCGACGACTACACCGCCCCTGCCAGCCCCGAGAGCGCCGAGGACTACCCCGACATTGTGCTGATCCTGTCCGAGAGCTTCTACGACTTTGACCTTGTCACCGACCTGCAGGCCGACACCGACATCATGCCGGTCACCAAGAACCTGCCCAACTCGGTCTACGGCCACACGATCAGCCCCCATGTGGGCGGCGGCACAAACTCCACCGAGTACGAGATGCTGACCTCCAACTCGCTGATCCTGATGCCCAGCATCACGCCGTTCAACTGGTTGAACCTGTACAACGCCAACAGCGTTGTCAGCTACCTCAAGGGTCTGGGCTACTCCACGATGGCCGCCCACCCCTACACGAACTCCAACTACCGCCGCGACTCCGCCTGGCTGGCGCTGGGCTTTGACGAGACCCATTTCCAGAGCGATTTTACCACGCAGGAGACCTACGGGGACCGCCCGTACCAGACCGACTCGGCAACCTACCGCGACTGGGAAACGATGTACGAGGCCATGCCGGAGGACAAGCCGCGGTTCAGCTTCCTGGTCTCCATCCAGAGCCACGGCGACTACGATATGAACGATGCGTCGCTGGATATTGTCCACGCCGCCACCGACTACGGCGACTACGATGCGCTGATGGACGAGTACCTGAGCTGCATCAAAAAGACCGACGCCGCCGTGCAGGAGCTGTGCGATTACTTTACCGCGCAGTACGAAAAGACGGGCCGCAAGGTCATTGTGGCCATGGCCGGTGACCACGCGCCCAGCTTTGTGGCCCATGTGGCCGACCCCAGCTTTGCCGAAACCGACAACGAGCTGCAGATTTTGGAGCGCAGCACGCCGTTTTTCATCTGGGCCAACTACCCGCTGGAGCACACGGCAGCCGCCACCAGCACCACCGACCCGCTGAACCGCATGGACATGGTCATGCTGACCCCCACCCTGCTGCAGCAGGCGGGTCTGCCCCTGAGCGACTACTACGAGTACCTGTTGGAAATGAAGCACAACACCCCCGTTGTGACCGCCGCCAACGACTACATGAAGGTGGACGGCAGCACAGCCGAGTACGGTGCAGACCCCGCGCTGGACGAGTGGGCCAAGGGGTATCTGATGCTGGAATACAACAACATCGGCGCGCACGCCAAGCGCGACCAGAGCATTTTTGACCCCGCCGAATAAAGAGGAGGCATCCCTATGACAGGTCTGAAACGAACCCCGCGCAGCCGCGGCGGCTTTACGCTGGTGGAGCTGATCGTGGTATTGGTGATTCTGGGCGTGCTGGCGGCCTTTGCCGTCCCGGCGCTGACCGGGTACATTGACAGCGCCAAGGAAAAGCAGGCCGTCAGCGAGGCGCAGGCGTGTGTGATGACGGCGACCCGGCAGGGTGCGCAGAACTACGCCTTGGTGCAGAACGCTTCGATAACGGGAAAAAGCGATGGTGCAGATGCCCTGACAAGCTGGGCAGGCACGTTGACAAACGAGGTTCCCACCGTGACCGGCGGAGATGTAGCACTTACCGAGGGCAGCGGGCAGTATCTGCTGCATGTGAACAACCCGCCTGAGGGCAGTATTAAGCCTGTTGGGATTTCTTCGGATGCCGGGGTCAAGGGTACCGTGCAGTGGATGACCTGCAATGCCAGCGGGCAGGTTTTATACTTAGTGTATACCAGCGCCGATGGGATACAGGTCGTATACACGGCTACCGGAACGAATGCGCGTGTGGACGGAAGTATTGACAACATCGTTGTTCCAAAGCCTGATGATACCAAACCGGAACCAAACCCCAACCCGGAGCCTGCACCGGGTCCGGAACCAACTCTCTTAGGGGTTACGATTTTAAAAGTAGACGCCACCACCAAGATTCCACTTGGCGATGCAGAGCTACAGATTCTTAAAGATGGTACGGAGATTGCTTCTTGGACTTCGTCAACCAGCAGTACAGGGTATTCCGTTAGTTTGCCGGTTGGTAATTATGTGCTGCGCGAAACTTCAGCTCCCGGAAATTATGATATTGCAGCAGATATTAACTTTGCAATTAAAAGTAACGGTGACACATTGAGCTTGAGCGGCGATTCTGGAGTATCTGCTACCGGAAACAGCATCACCATGGAAGATAAAAAGGTAGATCCTACAACGAGTGACAAAGTCTTTATCCATTTACAGGATGCCGTAACAGGGTCTTCCAGTGAATTTGCCAATAAAACATACACTGTAACGGTTCCCGACCCTAAGATTACCTACGAAGTCACTACTGATGCAAACGGCAATATTCCTTTTGAGATTTATGATAAAGCATCAGGCAAACCCATTGTTGCCGGTCAGTTACCCACATGGGTAAACAATTTTACCATTACAGAAAAAGTCCCTATACCGGGATATCAGCCCCTAAAAGCGGAATCTTTCACCATCGAAATCAACCAATCTTATAATAACGGCAGTTACCTTGGCTGTACCTTTAAGACCTTTGTTTTTGGCGGCAATACTAACGGTACTTTTGTAGACGGCAATGTTATTACCCTGCAGTACTTTCCCACTGCCGTTGTAAAAATTTTTACAACCGATGCAGACAACAAGCCCCTTGCCGATGCTTTCTTTAACATCACAGACACATCAACAGGAAAAGTCATTTTTGAGAATCTAAGAAGTGATTCACAGGGTTATTGCTCTGTTCCTCTGCTGCTTAATTCCGGAGATGGCATTGAATCTGATTATCTGGATATAGCAAAAAAATATAAACTCATCGAAGTTACTGCACCCACCGGATATCAGAGTGGCGTCAACTGCTCTCTTTCTTTTAATTTCAGCCCGTATCCGGATGCATACATGAAAACGCCCGGGGCACACTCCGCTGCCCATAATACATGGTTTAAACCAGATATTTCTCACAATAATTACGGTGAATGGGGCCGTGTTGAGCAGTATGGAGATAATGGTGATATTATTCATGTTGTCAACAGCAAGAAATTGACCTGCACCACCTATCTGTACAAAATTGATGACGCCGGTAATGCCGTATCCGACGCAACCCTTGTTCTCAGCTCTAAAGATGGGAATCATATTCTTCTTGGCTTTGACAGTGGCGGCGGCGGTACTCCCCAATTGTCTAGTTATCAATCTTTTACCACTACCTCCGCTCCCTACTATGTTGTACAACTCCGCCGTGGGAAGACCTATGTATTAGAGGAGCAAACCCCACCACAGCATTACACAAAAGCTGAAAAGATTACTTTCACAGTTCCGTCAGACGCGGATACTTTTACTGTCTCTATGATTGACCATAACTCAAGTGAGGATAAATCTGATATAAAGTTCGACAAGGTCACTTTTAATCAGGCAAATAACTGGGCACACAAACTCACTACGGATAAAGGAATCAGTTTTAGTGGCGGTGAAATTATTTGCTGGAAGGGTATCGCTTACTACAATTATGCTAAGAGTTCGGACGATACCTATAATATTTCGAATAACAAGCGTGATGACTATAAAAAAGTTGATTCTCCTGAACTGAATAATGCTCCCGATCCCATGACATTTTTAAGCAATTATCTCAATGAAAAAAAATCCGATAAAAAAGCAGCTGACTATATTGTTCCCCTTACGGGCAAGGCTTATCTTTATAGTGAGCAAAATGTAACGCTCAAAAAAGGTGACATTATTATTCCTGATAATTATGGGGACGGAGTTCCTGACGATAAAAAGAACAAAAAAGTATATGTCTATATCGGTGACAAGGATTTACCTCTTACCCCTGATTTTCTCAGCAATGAAAACTTTACTACGCTAGAGCATAAACTACAGGATAAAAATCAAAATATATATAATTTCACCCTCAATCAATAAGAAAGCCCCCACCCAGCCGCAGAACATCTACGGTTGGGTGGGGGTGGTTTATTTGTAGAGATTGCAGGGGCGCGGCGGCAGCGGCAACGCTCCCGGGCGGATATGGGCTCCGCCCCTGCGTTCTCTGCCAATCACAAAAACTCTTTCCAGTAAATCTCAGCGCTTCTCGTCATCTCCCGGGAAAAGTCGCTCGCGTACTTGCGCTTGCAAAATGCCTGCACGGCTTTGTCAAAGTCGTAGTCAAGCTGGCCGTTGGCGGCGGCTTTCGCCGCAAAGTCGGCGCGCAGCTCGTCGGGCGTGCGGTCGCGGTAGGTGTTCTCGCAGACGACGGCCTGCTCGGCAAAGCGGGCGGGCTTGGGGCGGCGCTGCTGCTGCTCCGTGGGGCGGCCAAACACCAGCATACAGGCGGGCACAACGTACTGCGGCAGGTGCAGGGCGTCGCGCATGGCCTCAGCATTCTCGAGGACGTCGCCTATGTAGCAGCTGCCGATGCCCAGAGACTCGGCGGCGACCACGGCGTTCTGGGCGGCAATGCAGGTGTCGGCCACGGCCAGCATCAAGTCCCCTGCCCCGGGCTTGCGGGCGTCCGTGATGCCCGCGGCGTGGTAGGCGTTGAGCCAGCGGCGGCAGTCGGCCAGGAACACCAGCACCAGCGGCGCCCCGGCAATGAACGGTTGGTGGTCGCACAGGTCGGCCAGCGTGGCCTTCAGCGCCGGGTCGGTGATGTCCAGGATCGTGTACAGCTGCTGGTTGCCCGCCGTCGGTGCCTGGAACGCCGCGTTCAGGATGGCCGCCCGCTCGTCCGGCGTGACGGGGTCAGGGGTGAATACCCGCACGCTTTTGCGGGCGGAGAGTGCGGAGAGGATAGCGTTGTTTTCCATGATAAGCTCCTTTAAGCCTTCCCCCGAGGGGGGGAAGGTGGCGCCGCAGCGCCGGATGAGGGGCAGCCTTCCGGCGGCAACCCGTAAGCGGATCAGTACCGCAAGCTTGCCCCTCATCCGTCTGTGGTCGGGGCCACAGACACCTTCCCCCGAGGGAGAAGGCAAATCAAAATCAATTTTTCCGTTTCTTCAAGAACTTCCCGATCAGCGTATCCAGCATGCTCAGCACCTCGCGGATGTTCAGCACGCAGACCACCGCGGTGATGCCCACGACGGGCAGCGCCCAATGGGTCAGGTTCATCATGCACCAGATCTCCGCCAGCACCAGTGCCAGATTCAGCACAAGCCACGCCGGGTGGAAGTCGATCTCCAGCAGACCGCGGGTCGAGTAGGCGCGCAGCAAAAACACCAGCATCAGGCTCAGGAAGCTGGCCGGGGTCACGCCCCACGGGCCCCACTGCAAAATGAACAGGTAGTTCAGAATCAGGTTCAGCACCGCACCGGCCAGCATTGTGAACAGCGAGCCGGTAGACCGTTTATACACGACGTAGACGCTGTTCAGGAACTGGTTCAGGCAGGTCAGCATCGAGCAGAGCGTCAGGAACGGAACAAACGTCCAGGCGTTAAAATATTCAGCCTTGAACACCCGCATGAGCAGCTGGCACAGCATGATGATGCCCGCCACGCAGCAGAACAGCACGCTTGCATACACGCGGAATATCTTGGAGAAGAACGCCTCGCGGTCCGTCTCCTCGGTCACGGCGGAGAGCTGCCACGCCTCGTAGAAGATGCTGCCCAAAATCGTGATGATCTGCGGCAGGAAGTACCCCGCCGACAACAGCCCGACCCAGTGGTTGCCGCTGCGGCCCGCGTAGCCCTCGCACATGCCCTGCACAAAGAACATGTCGCTGGCGTTGATGATCCAAAAGCTGATGGACGCCGGGATCATCGGCAGGCAGTAGCGCAGCATCTCCTTCCACAGCGTCTTGTCAAACGCCTTGGGCTTGAAGTACCGCCAGCACCCGCCCGCAATGAACACAAACACCATGGATGTCAAATCTGCCAGCGCATTTGCCAGCAAAAAGCCTGCAGCGCCCATTTTTAAGACGCTCAGGAACAGCAGGTAGTAGAGCAGCAGGCTCAGCGTTGTCAGCACACCGTCTATGGCGACCAGCCGGTTCAGCATCCGCGAGCGGATGAACTGGGTACACAGCGTTCTCATACAGCTGGCCAGCACGCAGAGGTACAAAAAGCCCAGGTACTCCGCAGCGTTGGGGATGAGCCGCACCAGCGGCATGGCCAGCAGCAGCACCACAAAGCCCAGCCCGATAGTCGCCGCGCCGTTGACTAAGACGCTGGATTTGTTGGTCGCTTTGTCCAGCCCGAACCGGATGACCGCATAGGCCACGCCAAGGCTGACCACCGGGATCAGCAGGTTTGTGGCCTGCTGCAAAAGGCTGGACACGCCCATAACGTCCGGCGAGTCGAGCGCGTAGCTCAGATACGGGCGGATGAAGAAGCTGAGCAGCTTGGAGCTGAAGTTGGAGATGGCAAACAGCAGCGTATTGCTGACCAGCGTCGTATATTTTTTCTGTGGAGACGGCAAGATGGGGACCTCCCTTATTTGTAGAGTATGAAGCCTTCCCCTCCGGGGGAAGGTGGCCGAGCGAACGCGAAGGTCGGATGAGGGCAAACCTTCCGCCGGCACCCCGTTCACGGGCAATCGCGGCAGACTCCCGCCCTCACCGCAGCTTCAGCATCCGTTCCCGCTGCTTATAATCCGGCAGCACCTCCGCCACCGCGGCCCAGAACGCCGGGCTGTGGTCGGGGTGGGCAAAGTGACAGAACTCATGCACAACAACGTACTCCTGCGCGGGCAGCGGCATCGTGCAGAGCCGCCGCGCAAACGCCAGCGTGCCGGTGCGCAGACTGCACGACCCCCAGCGGGTGTTCATGTCACGCACCGCAATTTTGGGCATCGCGCCGCCCGGGCAGGTCGCCGCAAACTGCGGATAGTATGCCCGGCACAGCGCCTGCATATAGGCCAGCGCCTCGGCCTTGGGCGGCAGCGCGGGGGCCTCGGCGGCCTCTCGTTCGCGCCGGGCCGCGGCACGCGCCTGTGCGGTGCGCACCCAGTCGGCCCGCGCCGTGACAAAGGCGTCCACATAAGCCGCAGGCACCCGCGGCGACGCACTGGCCGCCACACTGCCGTCGGCCCGCACGCGCAGGTTGATGTTGCGCACCCGCCGCCGCGTCAGCGTGTAGGTGATGCCGCCCGCCGTCCGCTCCATGCCCGCCCCCCCTTTTGCAAAAGTATATAGTTTATTGTACACGCATTTGCCCAAAAGTGCAACAGTTGCCTGCGGCGGCGCATTGTGGTATGATACTGCCAAAAGGGGGCTTTTGCATGAAATCGCTGTTTTTTGTTCTGCCCGCCCTGCTGCTGGGCCTGACGGCCTGCGGCGCGCCGGTGGCCGCCGTGACCCTGCCCGACACCGTGCAGGTCGAAAAGACCCAGACCGCCGAGACCGCCGTCCTCTACGAGGATGCCGACGGGCGTGAGGTCAGCCCCCGCCGCGCTGCCCTGACCGAGTGGCGCTGGTCTGTGGCCGATGACACGATTGCCGAGGTCGATCCCAGCGGCATTGTGACCGGTCTGCGCGGCGGCTCGACCACCCTGACGCTGCAAAGCGCCGACGGGAAAATTTCCGCCAGCTGCCCGGTGCAGGTGTCCAGCCCGCTGCGCGGCATTGCTTTGGACGACTACACGCTGTATTTTGACGACGAGCTTGTGACCTGGATCACCGCCGACGGCACGCGCGAGTCCGACTACGCCTACGCCAGCCGCGTCGGCGCAGTCTGCCATCTTCTGCCGGAGGACACCACCGACCACCCCGCCGTGACCTATCACATCGCCGACGAGCGCATCGCCCGCTTCGACGGCTCCTGGCTCGTGCCCGTGAATTACGGTACCACGACCCTGACCGCCGACTGCGGCGGGTTTACGGCGCAGTGTACCGTAACGGTGGTCAGGCCGGAGGAACAACCGTAGGAACAGGCAAAGGCGGGCACCACGCAGTGCCCGCCTTTTGTTGTCAGAAATTGAGGATTGACAGAATCGTAAATAAAGCCATCATAATAATGGACATTCCGCAAAGCAGGAGAGCAACAAAGTTCAGGATTCCCGGTTTCTCTGCCGTTTTGCTTGTATCATACGCATATTTGAACAGACAAATTTCCAGCAGCAGCATAGGGGCATACATCCGCACACTGCGGCCACTCTGCTCAAAGAATGTATAGCAGCTGGACGCCGTAAGGATCGCGCACAGCAAAATCATCAGCACACTATTCAGCGTCCGCCGCCAGCTACTTATAGCGGGGCGTGCGGGTTGGGCGGGCTGCTGCTTTTTCTTTTTACCACTAGACTTTTTCTTATGCTTGGGCTTACTGTTGAGACTGAAATCCCCACCGTATTCTTTTTCTTTGCGCTTAAAATCTTCTCTGTACCAATCGCGATCTTCGACGCTCATTTGTGTTTTCCTTCTGCGCTTTCATTTTAGCTTTATTATAAAGCGCATACAGAGAAAGGTCAATCTTTTTATGACGGCAATTGAAGATACTGCATGTTTTGCCTTTTACTTCAAAAGTTTGGTACGATTGTGGTTACACGTCAAAAGGTAAAGTAAATTAGGGACTACCTTGGTGACCCTCCCGTCCATCTCCCGCGCCCTAAAAACAGCCCGCAGGGCTGTTTTTGCCCCGCGGGACGCGGACGCGGGGTTGCGACTTGCGGTTACCGCATCAGGCTGCGCCCCTTGGGCGGGGCTTGCCTTCTGCGACCGCTGCGCCTGCTCCGGCTTCCTGTTTCCGCCGCAGGCGGCGGTCGCCTCCGCAGCAGGCTGTTCGATTCCCGTACTCCTCTACTCCTTACAATGTACAATAAAAAAAAGAAAAAAGCTCAACCTCTTGCGAAGTTGAGCTTTTTGGTGACCCGTACGGGAATCGAACCCATGTTACAGCCGTGAAAGGGCCGTGTCTTAAC
>ERZ825324.4295-NODE-4295-length-12071-cov-4.780875_pt1 | contig 12071 bp, 8 predicted proteins | sample MGYA00519859_ERZ825324 | MGnify/ENA primary metagenome ERZ825324 (study PRJEB31778, sample SAMEA3449198) | human gut metagenome | biome: human gut; feature: human-associated habitat; material: faeces | place: United Kingdom | collected 2010/2012 ... | reverse complement strand
GGCAACCTGCTGGGCGAATCGTACTGGGAGCTGATTTCTCCCTGGCGTGGAGATGCCTCGACGCTCAATACTGGGGTGTCCCCCAGAGAAGAAAACGGATCTTCCTTGTCGCGGATTTTGCAGGACAATCCGCTGAAAAGATATTATTTGACCAGGAAAGCCTGCTTGGGTATCCTGCGTAGAGCTGCTGAACGGGGAAAGGAACTTCCGGAAAAGTTGAAGCGGGCGCTGGAGATCCAAGCCGGTCTCGTTCTGCCGGATGGCAGGCCCACGAAACTGGAAGCCTACCATATCAACCAGAGGGACGAGGGGATCGACCTTCACGGCGTATCCGGAGCGTTGATGGCGACCAGCAATATGCAGATGCAGACCTTCGTCACCCAGCCGGATGGGGAGAAGAATGAAGGCTGCGACGGAGCAATTCGGCCCATTGCGTTCGCAGCGAACCAGAGAGACGAGGTTCGGGATCTGCACGATGTGGCCGGGGCGCTGGGCGCACAGCCGGGTATGAAGCAGCAGACATTTATTGCTGCTGGCTTTTCCGCGGGGCAGGGGAGCAAAGCCGGGGGCGCTGGCTATCAGGAGGAATGCGCACCAACCCTGAAGGCGTCTGACAGCGGCACAAATATGGTGCCAAGCATCCTATGCCTAAATGATCAGGACGGCAGCGTTATGGGGTGTTCCGAAGACGTGAGTGGGACGCTCCGTGCTCAAGAGCATGGACACCAGCCGCTGGTCTACGAGAACCACGGCATTGATGCCCGTTATACCGGCCCTCACAGGGTGGCGCCTACCATGTCCGCACGGTATGGCACTGGAGGAAACATTGTTCCTCTTGTGGAGCAGGATACATCCGTTTACTGTATCGTTGGCAATGCCATTGACCGTCAGCCTCAGAACGGTGGTAACGGCTGCGGTTATCAGGAGAACATTGCCTACACCCTGACAGCTACTGACCATCATGCAATCGCGGAGCTGTATCAAGAAACAGTGGGGGCGCTGTGCAGGGGAGATGAGAAAGGGGCCGGCAATCAATACGTCAGCCAAAACAAGTGTATCGTTAATCCGCCGACTGCCAAAGTGGGACTCCTTATCCGCCGCCTGACGCCCCTTGAGTGCGAGCGTTTGCAGGGTTTCCCAGATGGCTGGACAAACATCCCAGGGTCATCAGATTCCGCCCGTTACAAAGCTCTGGGCAACAGTGTGGCAATTCCCTGCGTGGAGTACGTTATGCGGGGAATTGCAATTGCCCTACGAGCTGGGCGCAGGAGGCGAGGGAGAGGAAGAATAGTACGATTGCGAGTAGATGGACGGCCTGAGTGTTTAGCTGCGTGGGAGAATGAAATATCCTGTCAGAGAGAATTGTTTGTGCGGAAGAAAGAATATATGACATGTCACCCAGAGCGTACGTGACATGGTGATGGCATGTGGATATGCGAAGATCACCTCGGGTGTGGCTATGAATAGAAAAGACACGCTAATAGAGGAACAAGATACTGCGCAAAAGATGCTGCTTTTCCCGAAAAAGACGAGGATAATCTCTACCGCAACGCAATCAGTAGAGAATATTAAAGAGTAAATCAAGGCTCAATTTATATTTACACTCCGTTTAATGAAAAGAGATGGGTTGTATAGAAGATGGAAATGTAGTATACTTTTGGAGGAATCTGTATCTGCCGGGACAAGATTTTTTCAAATATGTGCATTAAAGAGAGAAAGGGGAGTACCGCATTATGTTGCCAGGAAAACAGTTTGATATTTCTTGGACGCAATTCGAACTATGCAATGAAAACCCACAAACTGCATTTGAGAATATGTGTCGCTGGTTGTTCAATGAGTTCTTTTTTGACGGAAAGGCGCTGTTGCACTCAGACCCGAACAATCCAGGTGTTGAGGTAGTACCCGTGCGTCATTCGGAGAGCGAGAAGCGGATTAGCTTTCAGGCAAAATATTTCTCTGCAATGGATTATGAACAAATTAAGCATTCTGCAAGAACTGCGGTCAGCCATTATGCGGGGCAACTGGATGTTATTTATCTTTACTGCAACAAAGATATGACAATCAGCAGCCAAGGATATAAAGCAATTGAGGGTATTTTGAATCCCCATGGAATCGAAATTGTGCCTATTACGAATCAGGAGATTCTTACGCAGGTAATGAAGAATGAAACGATTGCATGGCACTTCTTCGATTATTTCGCTCTTTCTCATGAGTGGTTAAAGAGTCGTCTTGAGGAAAGCCTGGTATCCCTAGGCCCAAGATATAACGGTGAATTCAACGTTCAAACAAGTACGGAGAAGTACCTGAATTATTTCCTTTGCAATGCAGATGCTGTGTCGGAAATTAATCGTATCAAAAATGAACAATTATGGTCACTTAAGAAGAGTTATTGGGTTTATGCAGACTGCCAGTCATTGCGAAAGAAATTAATTTCAACCATCGAAACCATTTCAGATATTTCTTTGGACAATATACATGATTGCTTTACTTGGCCGGACATGATAAAAGCTGCCTGCGCTGCGGAGTTTGAAGCTATTTCGGAATTGGTTAAGGCTAAGGAAAAAGAAAGAGCATTAGCCCATAATGAGAATAACTTTGAAGCGAGCGGCAAAGTAACGAAGGAAATTTATGAATGTCAGACGTTGCTACGTACGCCAGAACGCATCATACCTGCGAGCTTTCCCTGCGATTTGATGAATTGTCAGGTGTTAGTCGTACGCGGAGATGCAGGCGTCGGTAAATCTCAAATGTTTGCCGTGGCTGCTGAAAAGCTCGTCGGCTGTGGTTATGGCGCAATATTGCTCTTGGGAATGGATTATCTAGGTAACAACACAATTCAGGCACAGACTCCAGAAATCCTTGGCATTAATTTGTCATTGGAAGCGTTGCTTTACAAGCTTGAAGCACTTGCAATTCAGAATAAAACATATTCGTACATTTTTATTGATGCAATAAATGAGAGCATATATAAGAACATTTGGAAACCTGGGCTTCCGGCGTTGATTGCCAAGATGAAAAATTTTCCGCATACCAAGCTGGTAGTATCCATTCGAACGGGTTACGAAAAAGCCGTACTCAATGATTCGGTGAAAGAGGGTATGAATAACGGGGAAATTGGTAACATTGTACACCATGGCTTTAGGGAGGAGTCGATTAATGCTACACTGACTTTTCTCAATTACTATGGTATTCCATTTTTGCCATCCTATTTTCTTCAGGCGGAGATGACAAACCCATTGTTTTTATCCTTGTACTGCAAAAACTACACAGGTGAAAACTTCGATATGTATTCTCTATTTGAACGTGTGATTGATAAGGCTGATAGAGAAGCGCAAGAAGCAGTAGAAATTGATGATTCTATTCCGCTCTTGCAGTATTTGATTGACGAAATGGCAGGTATTCGTCTGACAAGTAATTCAATTCAGATCTCGCAAGCTGATCTATTCGACCTTGGCTTTTGGAATAGGTATGGATTGGCAGATAAAAAGTTAAAATACGTTGCCTCCTTGATCCGATCAGGCTTTTTAATTGTGACACCGTTTGAAGGTACGGAGTGGTATTCTCTCAGTTACAATCTGCTGGAAGACTTTGTGTGCGCAAAATTTATTTTGCGAAAATACTTACGGAAGGAAGATCTTATACCATATCTGTGTAATGAATTGCTACAGGCCGGAAACGGCTCCATTACCTGCTATAGCAATATTGATATCGCGGTCATTGTATGCAGCCTTTATGCCGATACAAATCGTGAGGAGTGTTTCGAGGATATTGAATTGAATATTACTGATGATAATGATAGATGTGATCTTGACGACAGATATCTTAAATCGTTCTTATGGAGAAAAGCGTCTTCAGTTAATGAGGATGACTTTCAGCATTTCATCAGTAATCATGTTGTTAGACAAGATGTTGTATACCGCGTGTTGATTGAGAACAGCACGAAGGAGCATCACCCCTTAAATGCACTCTTTCTACATAAGCTTCTGATTAACAGAACGCTGGCAGACCGTGATTACCTGTGGACCACATTTATAAATGATCTTGTTGATGATGAAGAACGGTTATTCCAGTTGATTACTTATTTCGATGAAGGACATCTGCTTGATGGATTGTCTACTGATAATATCAAGCTCATTTTGATCGTGCTGGCGTGGCTGCTCACATCATCGAATCGAGTCTTAAGGGATAGGGCATCAAAGGCAGCAATTGAGTTGCTTAAGCGAAACTTTGGGCTTTGTAAGTCAATTTTGCAGATGTTTGAGGCGGTTAACGATCCTTATGTTCTACAGCGCCTGTATGGAATCGTATTTGGTGCGTGTGTTAAGAGAACAGAACCACAGCCAGAGGTTTTCAAAGAGCTTGCGGAATATGTATACTCACATATCTTTGACAAGGAGTATGTCTATCCAGATATTCTGCTTCGAGATTATGCCAGATTAATCGTGGAACGGTGGCTTTATGAGAGGCCGGATGACAGCAGCTGTATTTTGGCGGATAGAATAAAACCACCCTATAAATCTGAAGTAATTCCTGCTGTTGAAAAGCAAATATACAAAAACGATGAATCACTTGGTGGCGGGTTCAGTAGGTTGTATTTTTCTATGCAGGTCAATCATGCGGATTGTCCTGGCATGTATGGTGATTTTGGCAGATACATTTTTCAATCTGCTCTTGAGCGTTTTGATGGAGTGGATATCGTAAATCTGCATCACTATGCTATGCAATATATATTTGATGAGCTGGGGTATGATGAGAAACTCAGCAATTGCGATGGCTTGTCTCAGTATCATGGATATAGTCGGCATGATACCAGAAAAGTTGAACGCATTGGAAAGAAGTATCAATGGATTGCATTGTACAACATACTTGCCAGAGTGTCAGATACGCACCTCGTCAAGAGCTGGGAAGGTGAACCCTATTCATTTGAGGGGCCGTGGGAACCTTACATCAGAGATTTTGATCCGACGCTGAATGTGCATTTCTTACAATGCCCGAACGTTCCTGCATTTGAGCTTATTTCTGAAGATGTAACTTTTTTAGATCCATTTCCAAGCGAAATGGATATTAATCGATGGAAAGAAGCTGTACCAGAGTCTTTTGACGAAATTCCTGCAAGATTGAAAATTCAGGACACATCTGGGAGTGATTGGATTGCATTAATAATTTATGAATGTGCTAAGAAAAATCCAGAAAAGGCTGATGATTGTTTTGGAATACCTAGTGGGACACAAGAGATTTGGTACAAAGCTCAGGCTTACTTTATGAGGCCAGTCCATTTTCAGTTTATGAAGGAGCACATTGAATCGCCAGATTTTTCGTCACAAGATTTCCCGGAAGGGAGCGATGTGTATCAACTGTTCAACCGGGAATATGCTTGGTCGCCCGGGGTTAAAAGCGTGTTTAGGGAGTTGTGGCTTAAGCATGAGATTGAGGTGGGAGAATATCAAACGGTAACAGAAATCTATGAGGTGCCAGACTTCGAAAATATTGAATATGATGAAGGCAATGTGCAGCTTAAGTTTGTTGAAAAATCATATGAGCGGCAAGTCCCGGGGGATGTTATTTCTATTCCGATTATGCCATCATATTCCCGTGTGCTCTGGGAATCGGAGTATGATGCCTCACAGAGAGAGACCACAGCGTTCTATATTCCTTGCAGAAAACTAATCGAAGATCTTCATTTACATCAAAAAGAGCACGATGGTTATTACTACACGGAAGACGGAATGCTGGCTTGCTTTGATGGTAGCATAGAAGGAATTTTTGACGGGCTTTTGATTCGGGGTGAATTGATTAAGCATTTTCTACTATCAAACAACCTTATGATGTTCTGGGCGTGTGTTGGAGAGAAGCAGTATTTCCCGGCCGATTACAGGCAACAGTGGAGTCGTTGGAGTGGATGTTATCATTTGAAGGATGACCAAATCCTAGGGAATATGATACAGCATGGTAGCATATAGTGACTGCTTTCCTAGCAAAGGGTAACGGCTATGTTACAGATATGACCCGCCTTGGGTGGTAGCATTTATTAATGAACGGAATTTGCAATAAGCAAAGGAAAGCACAGTTCAAAAATTGCTAATTCCAAGAAGCATGAAACGACCATAGTACGCTGAACACTTGTGGTTCTAGGTGCTATGGTTGTTTTAACATTTATTTTGTTCGGAACGGGTTTGGCAATTATTGAGAGCGCATGTTGGATAGTATGTGGCACGTCAACAGCAAAGTCACTAATAAATGCGGTCAGGATAAGGAGAAGCTATGCAATTGATTAGCGGATTATTCCACTATCGAGGGCAGATTGCCGTGGGGCTAAATGACAGTGCCCAGAAGACTTGGTACATACCATATCAAAAAGGGGGCGCTTTTTATGTGGAGACAGGTTGTTACTAGCGTGTTAGGGAAAACTTCGCAAAATAGCGAACTAAAATTGCGGCAGTGAATAATGAGACGTGAAGCCCATTTGTAAGATTGGACAATAGCGGTTAATATGGAAAGAAGGCAGACGACGATGGTGCACTATGCAGTAGAATCCATCTGAGGTGTCACGAATCACAGAAAATACGATGAAGGAAAAGCAGCGTTATTATATTGCTTACCCCTAATCTATTAAGTGTAGGTGGGAAAATGCATTACCAATGATATTGCTTTTTTGCCACTAATGTGCTTAAATATACATAAAGACGGGATGGAGATGTTTTTTGTGGTCGGAGCAAAGGTCTATTCTATTCAATTCGAAGGGTATAAAAGCTTTCCTTCAGGCATTGAGAATGAAGTGGAGATATCGCCATATGTTTCTGTGCTTATAGGAAAAAACAATTGTGGAAAGTCAAGCTGTTTAGATGCACTCGAATGTGTTTTTGAACCGCATTACTATTTGACTGAAGGCAAGCTATTTACAAGAGTCTCTCCCTCTTTTGTGCTAGATAAAGACAGAGTGGGCTATGGATTCAGTGAGCATAGGGGTGGCGGCGATGTTCCTGACACAATAGGATCTAACCATTATACATATGGAAGCCAATTTATCGGGAAAAAGATTGTTACAGATATGACTGTGACTACATCGGGAAGAGATTGTTATACGACACTGACTTTAAATAGAAAACAACCTGATCTTAAACTACCAGAAGGGCAAAAGGAGTGGGAGACAGTAGTTCGAGCATATAATGACTTTCAATTAGAAATTGAGTTCCGCCGTATTAATGCAGATAGAGATATTGTGCCTGAAGCTGAATCTTCTAACGAATGGGTGCGCTTCAACGGTGAGGGAGCTACGAACTTGTTGCGTAAGTATATTAACTATAGTCTATATGATGAAAAGTTAGTTGAAGAATGTCTGCTTGGTGAACTCAATAAAATAATGGCACCTGATGCACATTTTCAGAGTATTAGAGTTCAACAGATTGATGATGGAGAGTCAACAAAATGGGAGGTTTTTTTGGAAGAAGGCGATGGCAGAAGATTTGCACTTTCAAAATCAGGAAGTGGCCTAAAAACAATTATTCTCATGCTTGTCAACTTATATATCATTCCAGAAACCAAGAAATACAAAGATAGAGAGATTATTTATGCGTTTGAAGAGCTAGAAAATAATCTTCACCCTGCTTTGCAAAGAAAAGTGTTTGAGTACATTTACGACTATGCAGTAAAAAAGAAAGTGAACATCTTTATTACAACTCATTCGCACATTGCTATTAATACGTATTTTGAGAAAGAGAATACGGTACTCTACCATGTACAGAAAAGCAATGGTGAATCCAGCATTACCCCTATAAAAGACAGAACTGCCCGGTTGGATGTGTTGTCTGATCTGGATGTGCGTGCTAGTGACTTGTTTCAATCTAACGGGATTATTTGGGTGGAGGGCCCCTCTGATAGAGTGTATATCAATAGATGGTTGAAAGTTTTTTGCGATTCAGAATACATTGAAGGGTCACATTATCAGTTTTTGTACTATGGCGGTAAGACGTTATCTCATTTTACGGTAGATGATAAATTGGATGACCTAATAAGTATTCTGAAAACCAATAAAAATGCGGCTATTGTTATAGATTCCGACAAGAGGCAAGAAAATGCCAGAATTAACTCAACAAAGGCTAGAATCCGAAAAGAGTTTGATGCTATTGGCGGTTTCTGCTGGATAACGAAAGGCAAGGAAATAGAGAACTATATTCCCACACAAGCATTACGGGCAATGTATGGTGAGAGCTTGCCGGCACTTGGTCAGTATGATTTGTTCCCTGAATATATTGATTCTAAGTTTAGGGGCTTTTCGTCGAAAAAAGTATCATTTTCCAAAGGAATCGTGGAACACATAACTTCTGAGAATTCTAAGGATATTCTGGATTTAAAAAAGCAAATTGAAAAACTGTATTCCTTAATTCAAAAATGGAACCAGCAAAAATAACCAAAGGATATAATGTCGAAACTTGCGAACAAAAGTTGTATGTTTTTTCGAGGATTTATAGGCAGAAGTAGCCCAAAACATCTGCATCTAAAGTGTTGAACAGACACATGTTTATTCAACACTTTAGATGCAACTTGAAATAAGTTGCATCTAAAGCGCTTTTTAGGATAATTTCAAGAGAAATCAACTGAGATTAGTTTTGAAATCAAAGGTAAAATGTGAACACGATTTTTTCCAGTTTCATAGATGCAAACATGCTGTGATGCATCTTTTGAACTGTATCAGCCATATGCAGTCAGAGATTGAGCAGCGCCCTTTCTGATTTCGGAAGAAATTTGAAAAAAGGGCGCTGCTTTTTTATAGAGTTTTCAGAAATTTATCATTTGGAAACCTGCCGGGATTTTTGTGGTGTGAAGCCATAAGAATCCCGGCTTTTTTCATTTTCAAAAAGGGCGCTGGCTTCCAGCTCCTGATTATCAGTCGTTCTTCCTTAAGCGGGAAGGGCGGCTTTTTTCGTTTTCGGAGTAAATTACCTGCGTCTGAAAAAAGGGCGCCGGAGAATATGGAGGTAAAAAGTGAAGGATCAAATGAGTTCCAAATCTATGAGAACTGTTCCGGAATACCGTTCTCATACTGGCCCTCCCGGTTTCGCAGAAAAGCCTGTATGCACGGAAACTCCCTTGTGTGAAGGGTGTCCGTTCCCAAGCCATGGTTTTTTGTGCCAAGGCGGGGACGGGGAGTGTATGCGCACGCGATTGATGAAATTATCTGATAGGGAGGAAAAAAGCAAATGAATATTCCGTTTCCCAGCCGTGAGCAGGTGGAGTCTATCCGAAAGAATTATCCGCCCGGCACACGTGTTATGCTGAACAACATGAATGACCCATACTCCCCGGTAGAATCCGGAACCCGTGGTACTGTGCGGTACGTGGACGATTGCGGTCAGCTCGGCGTTGCCTGGGACAATGGGCGCAGCCTGTCGCTGGTTCCCGGCGTGGACAGCTATCGCAGGCTGACCCAGCAGGAGATCGCCCAGGAACAGGGGATGGAGGAGATGAAGCTGTGAGTATACGGACAATCTCGACGGGTCAGCTCCGCCGTATGGGAGATCAGGAAGGTCTGATTCTTCAAGGCTGCGGCGGCGACCCACAGGAGTGGCTGGATGGCATCAATGAGATTCTTGCCCAGGAGTGCATTCTCAAAAAGGGCGCTGGCTTTGAAGGAGCCTATACCTTCCGGCATGACGGGCTGACCTGTATGCTGTTCCCCTTCAAAGAGGATATGGAACTGGATGTGGGAAGGCTTGCCGCATGGCGGCTGGCATCCTATTCCACCTTCGGCGGAACATGGTTGTCTGACTATGTACCTAACCGATTGGGCGGTTTTATTCGGGAACAGAAGTCCTCGCTCGAAGGTGCTAAACCCGACTGCCCGCTCATAGGTGAGGACGGCAACATATTCCGTATTATGGGAATTGCCTCAGAGACACTCCGGGAGAATGGAATGCAGGAACAGGCTGAGGAAATGCGCAGCAGAATTTTTCAATGCCAGAGCTATGATTCCGCCCTGAGCATTATTGGGGATTATGTGAATATCACAGCCAAAGAGCAGGCTGAAGAACTGTCCATGGAAATGAATTAAGGCCGTTATGGAATCCGAGAGGAAACCATAACGGCTTTTTTGCTTTCTGCAGAAGATATCAGTCCCACATATGCCTTCTCAGGTAGGATTCCGTATCATAGTCATATCGGAAGCGAACTCCGGGAATTGACTCGCCGCGGAGAATGGCAGTGTATGCCTTTTGGTGGATTTCATTAAGCTCCCGGTCACCGACAAAAAGGTTGTCAGAGATCATCAGGGCAAAGGCAGCGTCCGGGTATTTGGCTTCCAGTTCGGGAATGCTTTCAGGCGCGGCATGGCGCAGGGCGCTGATGCCGGGAATGCGGCGGAAAAATGCTTCCTGTCGCTGCAGAAGCTCCTGCATTGTGTGAGAAATGGCTGTAGTACCCATTGTAAGTATCTCCTTTTGCTGTGCGCACTGGTTGAGATGATACCATGAAATAAGTGAAAGAACAAGACTTGACTTTTTCTAAAACCTTGCTATCGAGGTGCGATGCTTCAAAACCATGAAGGGGGTGATGAATATGAGAGACCGACAGCAATCTGTTTTTCGCTCTGACCAACTCCGCGAAGCTGGAGCTGCAGGAGACGGTTCTGCAGGCATACCAGCAGCAGATCGATCCCAACTATACACCAAAGCAGAGTTATGAGGAGTATGGGATTTTGCAGGAAGTCCAGCACCAGCGGGAGTATTATCCCCAGCCTCCATATCCCGAGCCTCAGTACCCGGACTGGGTGAATGACTGTGACGACGGGATGCTTCCCATGGAAATGGGTGGAATGTAGCCAGACGTTGGTAACTTGCCTCTGCGAAAGCAGGGGCTATTTTTTTATGGAAAGGAAGACCAAATGATAGTAAACCTGAAACGCTGCCTCTCAATTCTTCTTGTAATGATGCTTCTCATCGGCATCATCCCCGCTGCCTACGCCGTGGAATCAGGTGCAGACAGCACCCAGCGCGAGAAAACAGTCTCCGAGGGGACAGATAGTATTGACCCTACAGAACCCACGGAGCCGACAGAACCGCCGGATATTCCGGATACGCAGGACGATTATGCGGTAATGTCTGTCGGCAGTACCCAGAAAAGCATCCTGCTGTTTGACTATGCGGACAATGGCAATTATACGACCGTCCTGAAGTCACAGGTTTCCTGCGAATACAAACCCAATAGAACCGGCGCTGCCCGGACAGCCTATATCAAAAATCTGGGCTGGCATTTCGCCCGGTACGGCGGCATTGCCTATCCGGACGAACCGCTGTACTGCATTGAACCCTGGCGCAGCTACGGCGCCAGCACCTCCGGGAACTCCGTTGACCGGGGCGTGACTCTGGATGGCAGCGGCAGCACGGCGGGCAGCAATGTGTGGTACGCCATGCCGGAAGATTACCGGGAGGCCATTGGCCTGATTCTCCTGTACAGTGACCGGATGTGGGATCACTCTGTCAGCGTGACCACCACGAAAAAAGACAGCAACCCCAATGTTCCCCTGCGGATCGCTACCCAGTTCCTTATTTATGAGATCGTCTGCGGCCTGCGTGACCCTGCCACATTCAAGAGCAATTCCGTGAATGTGTGCGGCACATGCCTTTTGGGTTTAACTGCTTCGGCAGCCAGTTTGAACGTGTTCTGCCCGCCAGCGCGGTGGGAAATATGTTCCCTTTTACCTTGACCTGAATCACGTCACCTGCCCTGGGTGAACACCATCCGGGATGACCAGATGAAGGAGCTTGCCGAATACTTCGGTGTCAGCTACCGCAAGGATTTTTTGAACCTGTAATTTTTTGAAATTACCCATATAGAGAAGCGTAAAGGCCGGAGGAACCATTGATACATAGAGGCACAGCTGGAATTCTTCGGCTGAAATACGTATTCTTGGGGGAACATCGAAAAATCCTCCCTCTTCTAAATAGGGCGCAGGCAGCAAAACCGCTGCTTGCGCCCTTAAATTTTGCGACACCATTCCCGATGTTCCGCTATCAAAAGATAGGGGGATATCGGGAATGGTGTTGCTTTTCCTGTGAGTGTTTCTCACGTTTTTGCGT
>ERZ825324.4279-NODE-4279-length-12116-cov-3.775558_pt1 | contig 12116 bp, 19 predicted proteins | sample MGYA00519859_ERZ825324 | MGnify/ENA primary metagenome ERZ825324 (study PRJEB31778, sample SAMEA3449198) | human gut metagenome | biome: human gut; feature: human-associated habitat; material: faeces | place: United Kingdom | collected 2010/2012 ... | reverse complement strand
CACTTTTCAGGGATACCCCTCACCCTCCGTGTCCATTTTTATGGGTACAGTTTACTGCGCTCGGCCACCTCTCCCAGAGGGAGAGGCAAGGAGTGCTTGCAAATAATAAACAGGCACAGCAGATCATCCCGCTGTACCTGTTAACTATCTGATGCGACCCGCCCATTTCAAGCGGAGGGTCAAAGTTTTCCTTATTTACAAAGTCCAGCCGATCAGGAACCACAAAAGCAGCAAAACGACGGCGAGGGGAATATACGCAGAAAGGGCGGCGGCACTGACGCAGATCACCGTACAGCCGAAGTATCCCAGCAGGAACACCACGCCGCAGATAATGCCGGAGGTGAACACGGCCTTGCTCAGCTGCTTGCCAATGATGTTGGAGAAAAAGAAGGTATACAGCGCGCCGAAAATGGGGTTGACTACCGTCAGAACCACGCTGAGAACAAGATTCAGCAGACCCATCAGCAGCGTGACCGCCAGAATGACCAGCAGAATGGTCGGCGCGTAAGTGACCAGCACGTTGGGAAGATAGGTCTTGAACGCCCAGTCCACCAGAATGTGCAGCACCATCGCGAATAACACGGTCAGAATCCGCAGGAAAAACCATCCCAGAGCGGAGTTTCCCCGGGGAATCAGCGTGTCCAAGAGATTCACCAGAAATGCCAGAATCACCAGCGACAGAATTTCGCTGCACACAATGGTCAGCGGCGACCCCTGAAAGGGGATGACCAGCAGATGCTCTCCCGCAAACCGGACAAAGGGCAGGGGGGACAGCAGCGCATCCAACGACCACGGTTTGAAGGTGTAGACCACAATGGCCACCGCATAGATGAACAGAATGCCCATGGCCGCGGACAGGGAGTGGTTCAGGCTGGAGCGCTTGCCCAGAAAAACCCGCCCCATAAATCCCAGAATAAGGGACGCAGCGGCAAAAAACAGCATGAACTGCACCGTACTGCCCAAGCTGATCTCCGTCGGTATGTAAGATGCCGCGCCGGAAATCGCCTTTTCCAGATCGTCCGGCAGATAGGCGGAGGCGGCAGCAAGTACGTTCTCCACGTCGCCGGGAACATAGTCTGCGACGGCGGAGAGGGTAGAGCGTAAATCCATAGGAATGTCCTTTCCCTAAGGTCTATCTAAAGGAAAGCGGCCGCCAAAGTCTGGCGGCCGCGCACCGTTTGAAGATGAGATAAATTACTTGATCTCGGCCTCGGCGCCGGCTTCCTTCAGCTCGGCGACCAGCTTCTCGGCGTCTTCCTTGGAGATAGCTTCCTTCAGGGTCTTGGGGCAGTTGTCAACCAGATCCTTGGCGTCCTTCAGGCCCAGACCGGTAGCGGCACGGACGACCTTAATAACGCCCAGCTTGGAAGCGCCGGCGGACTTCAGGATGACGTCGAACTCGGTCTTCTCCTCGACCTCAGCAGCAGCGGAAGCAGCGGGAGCGGCAACAGCGGCGGCAGCGGCGGAAACGCCGAAAACCTCTTCCAGAGTGTGAACCAGTTCGGACAGCTCCAGAACGGTCAGTTCCTTAACCTGCTCAACCAGAGCAGTGACTTTTTCACTAGCCATGATAAATTTCCTCCTAAAATGATGTGTAGTTAGATGTTTGTGGGGTCACGCGATCAGGCTTCTGCTTCTGCAGGAGCGGAGCCGTCCTTCTGCATCCGGATCTGATCCAGAACGAAGGCCAGGCTGGAGATAGGCGCCAGGAAGGTACCCAGGACAGAAGCGACCAGAGCGTTCTTGCTGGGCAGCTCGCCGAAGCCGTTCAGCTGGTCAGCGGAAAGCACGGAGCCTTCCACAACGCCGCCCTTGATGGCCAGGGTCTTCAGCTTGTTCTTCTTGGCAAACTCGCAGACGATACGAGCAGGGGCGATGGGGTCGCCGGTGGTGGAAGCCATAGCGGTGGTGCCATTGAGAACCTCAGAGAAATCATAGCCGGCATTTTTCGCGGCAAAATTGGTCAGGGTGTTCTTAACGACGGCGTAATCCACGCCTGCTTCACGGAACTGCTTACGCAGCTCGGTATCCTGAGCAACCGTGATACCCTTGTAATCAACGAAGACGACGGAAGAGGCTTCCTTCACCTTGCTGGTCAGAGCATCGACAACGGCCTTCTTGCTCTCAAGAACCTTTGCGTTGGGCATAATTTTCACCTCCGAAAATAAAAAAGTCCTTCTGCCACAAGACAGAAAGACACGCAGAAATTTTATATTCAGCGCACCTCGGCAGGACTTACGGATGACTCCACCTGCTGTCTCTGGCAACTGCTATATGTTAACACACAATAGACGAGATGTCAAGAGCTTTTTGCAAATCATGTAAAAACATGTCCGGCGGGAGAGTATTCCCCCGCCGGAGTGTCAGGAAACGGTGAATTCAATCCAGTAGCATTGAACGTCGTGATAATTTCGGGTTAAAGGCGGTACGTCTTCTTCGTTGTAGGCATCCTGCAAATACAGGTACATGCCGTACTGCCCGGCAGGGAGCGCGCCAAAGTAGGTTTCGATATCCAGGCAAAGAGTGCCTTGGCCGTTCATGGAAATCGGTTTTTGCTCCTGGAGCGGCGCATTGTCCAGCAGTGCGATGCCTTCCATAGGGTTCAGCCTGCTGATAGCATAGCCGTAGGTCATGAGCTGACCGAGAACCTGGCCGCCGGACTGGGTATAGTTCAGGGTGATTTCCGTTTGGGAAGCTTCCGCTACGGAAAATTCGATGCCCCAGTCCTCCTGATCAAGCTCGTTGTGAAGAAAGGCAACATCGCTGCCCGGCTGGCACAGCGTAATGCCCCGAATCAGATGCTGTAGCCCATCAGGCGTTTCGTAAATGTCATCGACGATCCACAAATCAAAGTCGGGATAGGAATAACGGAATTCTGCAAGGCCGTTCTTACTTTTCCAGCCCTCGGTACAGAAGCCAGACTGGGAGTCTGACTGTGCAAGAAAAGAAATTTCGCTTAGAGAAGTCTTTCCCTCCCGGAGCGCGTTTCCTAAATCCATGACATTCCCGCCAAGGTCAATGGTAACATCGGTCAGGCCGATGCAGCAGAAGTCCAGGTCGGAAGTGCCGTCGTTTGTCTGCTGGATTTTTTCGCTGGTGTACTCGCTGTCCGCGTGGACGGCGGAAATTATCAGTCTTGGCGCAGTCGATTCGGTGGGAGCGACAAGAACGGTTTTCTTTTCGTCATTGCGGCCGATTGCAAAGCCAATGCCAAGAAGCAAAACTGCGGCCAGGGTCAGGCCGATTATGGATAGAATTCTTCGTGATTTCATTGGAATTCCTCCTTTATTGCCTGTTTCAGGAAACGGTAAAACGCACTGCGTAAATCTGCGTGTCGTAGAAGTTCCGCATCAGAGGGTGCTTTTGGGATTCATCGTAAATATCCTTAATCCAGAGAACCAGCTCGTATTCTCCGCTGGAAACCTGCCCATAAGGTTCTGACCAGTCGAAGGTGAACTCGGTGACATCATCTGCCTTGAGAATAACATGGTCTGTGAGAGGGCTGAATTCAAAACCGTCATTTAATAGCAGGTATTTCCCGTCGTGGGACAGCGAATAATCCACAATTTCCAACTGCCCGATCTGCTGGCCGCCGGAGTGGGTACACCGAATGGTCATGCCGGTGGGGGAGACTTCCGTGATCTCAAAATTCAGCCCCCAATCCTCCCGGTCATATATATCCCCGGTTTCCTCATCGACAAAAAGGTGGCAGGGAAGCAAAATCACGTTCTTTTCGTAGATGACCATTTCACTGATCAGGCGCTGCTCACCGTTTGGAGACTCATAAATGTCATAAAGGAGCCGGAGGTTGTAGTCGGGGTAGGCGAATGTAAAATTGGTCAGGCCGTTCAGGGATTCACAGGTTTCCTCGCAGAATCCCTCCCGTGCGTCCAGCCGTGCGTTGCAGAAAATTTCTTCCTCGGTGATGAAGCCGTCCCGCAGCGCTTCGTTCAGTGGCATACTCTGACCGTCAATATCAATGGTCACGCCGGTTATGTTAAAATTGTAGATCAGTTTCTCACTGAAATTGCCGCCCAGCTCGTCGCTGGTATATTCAACGTAATCAGCATCGTCGTCGAAGCTGACAGAAAGACGCAGATGCCCCATGGAAGCGGGTTCCGTAGGTGTCTGGGTCGTGCTTACGGTGGCCGGGGCAAGGGATTTCTCATTTGCGCAGCCGGCACACAGCAGTAAAACCGCGGCCAGAATCAGGCTGATTATGGATAGGATTTTTCGTGATTTCATAGGAATACCTCACGCATTTTTATTTGCAGTTGAACAGGCAACGATCTCGTCCACAGTCGGCTGATCGACCACATCCAGATCAAACCATATATGATAAACAACCGCGTCTTTCTCAAAGAAAATATGACGGAAATGGGCCTTTTCACCGGTATCATCCGCGATTTTCGTCAGATTGATGGTGACGGATGGGTTTTCTTTCCCGCCGTAAATGGCGATGAACTCAACGTTGTTTGTCTTATGGAACTCATTTTGCAGATATGTCATGATCTCGGTCGTGGAGTTTTCGTTGCTTAACAGCTTGGGCTTCAGGCTCGTTACCGTGATTCCGCCGATGATTGCGCCGCCCTCATCGGAGACAATATTGCAGCTTTCATCGGTCACATCGGAAAGGGAATATCCCTCCGGCGTGTTGAAGGAAAAGTCGGCCTGTTTGACTTCGGCAGCTCTTCCCGAACAGCCTGCCAGCAGGACAAGCAGCAGGGCAAGGAGAATACAGGCAAATTTGTTCAAGCGCATTTTACCACATCCTTTCAATATAACGCGCTGGCCAAATGGTTTGACTTGCGGGCATTTAACCGATTGAGGTCATGCTTTCCTGAAAATGGTAACAACATGATAACACATAATAAAAAACTTGTCAACAATATTTTTGATATAAAGGTATTGCGAAAACAAAAACACTGTATTATAATATACCGTAAAGGGAGAGGGATGGCATGGCAGCAGATAACGGACAGATGAGCTTTCGCCGGGGCGTGATGTCTCTGGTGATTTTAGGGTTGCTGAAAAAAGAAGATATGTATGGTTATCAGCTTGTGCAGGAAACGGAACGGAGAAGCGGCGGGCGAATTGTTACACAGGAAGGCTCACTGTATCCTGTGCTTTATAAGCTGGTAGATCAGGGACTTATTTCCGACCGGAAGGTTCTGGTGGGCAGGCGCATGACCCGGGTGTATTATCATCTGGAACCCGCCGGGGAACAGCGGCTGGAAGAATTGGTGCGGGAGTATGAGGAAGTCACCAAAGGCGTTTTCCAGATTATAGAAGGAGACGGGCAACAATGAGAAAAGGGAACAGAGCAGCCCGAAGATATCTTCGGAATGTCAAAGACTGGCTTCCTTGCTCTGGGAAGCTGAAACGTGAGATTATGGCACGAATCAAAAACGTGCTGGATGATTATTTAGCAGAACATCCGGATGCAGATTTTGTGGAATTGTCCCATCGATTTGGCCTGCCGAAGCAAATTGCATCGTCCTATGTAGAAGAAATGGATACCGAGGAACTTCTCCATAATTTGAGAATACGAAGAAGGATTCTTGGGATTGTGACCTGTACCGCGCTGATTGTCATTACGCTTTGGGCTGGGACGGTGACATATGCAATTATCCACAACGAAAGACTTGCTCATGGATATGGTGTTCTCGGGGAAATCGAAGTTATCGAAAGAGTAGAATATACGGAGGGAAACTGACATGAAAAGAGTTATTTGTTCCTTGTTGGTAGTGATGTTGGTATTATGTTCGATTCCGATTTGTGGAAATGCTGCGGAGCGTGAGCAAGAGATAATCCGATTTGAGGATGGAAGCTATGCTGTCGTGGAAACGATTACCAGTGGAGCGCGGGCGTCTGGGAGAACAAGCGGGAGCAGACCGTATACCTATTATGACAGCACCGGTACTGCACAGTGGAAAGTAGTGCTGAATGGGTCTTTTACATATACCGGGAGCAGCGCCACCTGCACAAGCGCCAGCTGTTCAGTGACAATTTACAATTCTGAGTGGTACACAATTTCCAAAAACGCAAGCAAAAGCGGAAGTACTGCCACCGGAAGCTTTTCTATGGGGCGGAAGCTGTTGGGCTCCGCGATTGAAACAAAGGATGTTACGTTAAAGCTGTCCTGCGACAAAAACGGCAACCTCAGCTGAATAAACATAAAACCCCCGGATGCTTATGCATCCGGGGGTTTACCATATCAGCTTACAGATACTTGGAAGTGGAAACCTTCACGCCGGGGCCCATGGTGGAAACCACGGTGCAGGAGCGGATATACTGACCCTTCGCGGCGGCGGGCTTCGCCTTCACGACGGCCTTCAGCAGCGTGTCCATGTTCTCGGACAGCTTCTCGGTGCCGAAGGACACCTTGCCGATGGGGCAGTGGATGATGTTGGTCTTGTCCAGACGGTACTCGACCTTACCGGCTTTGATCTCCTTGACGGCAGCGGCCACGTTGGGGGTCACGGTGCCGGCCTTGGGGGAGGGCATCAAGCCCTTGGGGCCCAGAACCTTACCGAGACGGCCAACAATGCCCATCATGTCGGGGGAAGCGACGACCACGTCAAACTCGAACCAGTTCTCCTTGGTGATCTTCTCCACCAGATCCATGCCGCCGACATAGTCGGCGCCGGCTTCCTTGGCTTCCTCAGCCTTGGCGTCCTTGGCGAAGACCAGAACACGGCGGGTCTTACCGGTGCCGTTGGGCAGAACCACGGCGCCGCGAACCTGCTGGTCAGCGTGACGGGAGTCAACGCCCAGCTTGATGTGCAGCTCAACGGTCTCGTCGAACTTGGCGGAAGCACCCTTCACGACCAGATCCAGGGCTTCGGTGGGATCATACTGAACAGAGCGGTCGATCAGTTTGGCGCTCTGCTGATACTTTTTACCTCTAAACAATGTAATTATCCTCCTTATAGTGGTGATGCGGAAAAATCCTCCCACATTTCCGGGTCAGACTGCCCGGACAAGCAAATATCAATCGACGACGGTAACGCCCATGGAGCGGCAGGTACCGGCAACCTGGCTTTCGGCAGCCTCAAGAGTGGGGCAGTTCAGGTCAGGCATCTTGGTCTTGGCGATCTCGGCGATCTGCGCCTTGGTAATCGTGCCAACCTTGGTCTTGTTGGGAACGCCGGAACCCTTCTCCAGACCGATGGCCTTCATGATCAGCATGGGGGTCGGAGGAGTTTTGGTGATAAAGGTAAAGCTGCGGTCAGCGTAAACGGTGATGACGACGGGAATCTTGTAGCCCTCCATATCCTTGGTGCGGGCGTTGAATTCCTTGATGAAAGCGGCGATGTTGACGCCGTGCTGACCCAGAGCGGGGCCGACAGGGGGGGATGCGGTCGCCTTAGCGGCGTTGATCTGCAGTTTGATAATGCCAGTGACTTTCTGTGCCATAATAAGCACCTCCTGAATAAAATGTGGTAGTATGCGCTTGGGCGCATTTTTTGCGGGGCGCGTTCGCCCCTCCCACGTTCCGATCGAGAAATCGATCCGATGCGTTTACTGGGAAACGACCTCCACCTGGTCAAGCTCAAACTCGACGGAGGTCTCGCGGCCGAACATGGACACGACCACGTTCACCGCGTTGTTGTCAACGTCCACACTCTCGACCGTGCCGGTGAAGGAGGACAGGGGGCCATCCAGGATCCGGACGGTATCGCCGACTGCGTAGTTCACGATAATCTCCTTCTTTTCCACGCCCATGGCGTAGACCTCTTCTTCGGTCAGAGGGGTGGGGTCGTTGCTGGAAGTGCCCACGAAGCCTGTTACTCCGCGGACGTTCCGGATGACATGCCAGGTGTCGTCACTGTAAACCATCTTCACCAGCACGTAGCCGGGGAAGACTTTGCGGTCATAGGTCTTGCTGGCGCCGGACTCGGTGATCTCGGTGACGGTCTCCAGAGGAATGGAGACGGCGAGGATCTGATCCTGCAGCGAGCGGGACTCCACGGTCTTCTCGATGGTGGCCTTTACAGTGTTTTCATAACCGGAATAGGTATGCACAACATACCATTTTGCAGTCTCTGCCATAACTTCGTACCTTAGTGGAACAGTCCAATCAGGGCGTCAATGCCGACCTGGGCAACGAAGTCGAACAGCCAGATGAACACGCCGACTGCCACGACGCAGCAGGCGACGATGGCGGTGTTCTTCAGCACCTGCTGGGGAGTGGGCCAAACGACCTTCTTCAGCTCGCTGCGCAGCTCGCGGAAGTACTTCTTGACCTTGCCCCAGGTTCTTTTGAACCAGTTTTCCTTTTTGACTTCAGCCATGATTCGGGCCTCCTTACTTGGTCTCGTTGTGAACGGTGTGCTTCTTGCAGAATCTGCAATACTTCTTCATCTCGAGACGGTCAGGGTCGTTCTTCTTGTTCTTCATGGTGTTGTAGTTTCTCTGCTTGCACTCAGAGCATCTCAAAGTGACTTTTACGCGCATAACGGCACCTCCTTAAATACTGCCTCCCTGTATCACCCCGCCCAGAGAAAATTTAGGAAACGGTCAACTACAAATTACCGCCCGGGGCTGAAAAAGGCGCACAAAAAAAGCCCTTTTTCACAGGTAAGGACATTCTATCATGGGGGGAGGGCAAAGTCAACTATTTTTTCTTCCATTTTTGGGGAAATTGTAGTATGATAGAGGCAAAACAGTCAGGAGGAAATGAAAAATGAAAATTATGGGAATTGACTACGGCGACGCCCGCACCGGCGTTGCGATTTCCGATCTGCTATGTACGCTGGTCGGTTCCGCCACGGTGGTGCCCAGCCGCAATACGGAGAAGGCCATCGCTGACATCGTCCGTCTGGCACAGGAAAATCAGGTGGGGGAGATCGTGGTCGGCCTGCCCAAGAACATGGACGGCACCGAGGGCGTCCGGGCGGAGCTGTGCCGGGAATTTGCGGACAAGCTCGCTCAGGCCACCGGCCTGCCCGTGAGCATGTGGGACGAACGCCGAACCACGGTGGAAGCCCACAATATCCTGTCCCAGCACAATTATCACGGGAAAAAGCGGAAGGACACGGTGGACGCCGTGGCGGCGTCCCTGATTCTGGAAGGATATCTGGCTTACAAGAAGCGGAACGGCTGAGCTATGATTTTGGCCGGTAGCACAGTTCCCGGATTCCCGTGGCAAGAAGCAGAACGCCGAACAGTTTTTTGAGGATGTCCAAGTCCATCCGGGTGCTGATAAGAGAAAAGACCGCCGCGGCGGCACAGCCGGTGAGAATGGCGGGCAGGACTTTTCTGAGCGTTACCGCCCCCTGCTTCCAGCGGAGATAACAGGCAATCATGGCGGAGGGCAGAAAAAACAGCAGATTGATACCCCGGGCAGCGGTCTGGGGCATTTCCAGCACCAGCGTCAGCCACAGGATCAGCAGACTTCCGCCGCCGACCCCCAGCCCGGTGAGAAATCCCAGCACGGTGCCGACGATCAGCGCAACAGGCAGGCTTTCTAGCAACATAAATACCGGTATCCTCCCCACAAAATCAGAATGCCCAGCCCTCGGTGGAGCCATTTGACCGGGATTTTCCGCCCCCACATGCCCGCCGCCCAGCCCCCGACGGCGCTGCCAAAGAGGTATGGAAGGGCGTCCTGCCAGGGAACCGTCCCCACGGCGGCGGAGACCGCCAGCGTCACCAGGCAGATGGGCAGAATGATGGTGATGGAGGAGGGAAACACCTCGGTTTCCTCCAGCGGCGTCAGAAGGGTCAGCAGGGGAACCAGCACCATGCCCCCGCCCGCGCCGAACAATCCGGCCACGGCGCCCGCCGCCAGACCGGAAAGCGCCATGCCCAGCCAGCTTTTCTTTTTCATAGCGAACACCACCCCTTGGAAGTTTTTCCATGGCGTGCGGTTTTATGCAGCTTCCGGAGAATGTGCGCTGGAGCGGCGAAAAAATGCCAAATTATGGTGGAAAAATTCATATCTTTCTGCTAGAATCATTTTAAGAGGTGAGATGAATGGCAACTGTTTTTGATTATCTGAAATGGCGCGGCGACCTGTCCTTCGCGCAGGACCCCCTGAACCCGGTGGACGGGCTGATTTTCTGCGTCCTCTCGTATATCCCCTTTGTGGGTCAGGCGGCGGAGAGACCCAATGAGCCGATTGCCCTGCGGGATGCCGCTGCGGATTTTCTGTCCCTGGACGACTATGAAAGCCGCGTCCGGGCAAAAAACGACGCGATGATGCTCCGCGCTGCCGCCGAGACGGCGCGGTTCGGCGGGTGCAAAATGGTGCTGTACCGGGATCAGTTTGCCCCGGAGGAGGAGACACAGTTTGCGGCCATGACATTTCTGCTTCCCGACGACACGGCCTTCGTAGCCTTCCGGGGAACGGACCGGTCGCTGGTGGGCTGGAAGGAAGATTTCAACATGGCCTTTCAGGAGGCCGTCCCCGCCCAGCTGCTGGCGCAGGACTACGTCCGGGAGGTGGCGGCGGAGTACGTGATGCCGCTGCGCCTTGGCGGCCACTCCAAGGGCGGGAATCTGGCGGTTTTTGCCGCCGCAAGAAGCACGCCGGACATTCAGCAGCGGATTCTGGAGGTTTACAACAATGACGGCCCCGGCTTCACCGATTATCTCATGGGTGACCCCGGGTATCTCGCCATGGTTCCGCGGATCAAGACCTACGTGCCCCAGTCCTCGGTGATCGGGATGCTGCTGGAGCATGAGGAACCCTACACCATTATCAAGAGCGATCAGGTCAGCGTATTGCAGCACGACCCATACTCGTGGGAAGTCATGGGGCCGAGCTTTGTGCCGATGCAGTCCATCACGGCGGATTCCCAGTTCGTAAACCAGACCATCAAGGCGTGGATCGCCTCCATGGACACACAGGAGCGCAACCGTCTGGTGGACGCGCTGTTCGGGCTGCTGGGCACGGGTGGTATTGACAAGGCGCTGGACATTTTCCATCCCCGGAACATCCGCACCTATATCAAGACGCTGGGCAACGACCCGGAGACCCGTCAGATTCTCTCCGCCGAATTCCAGAATCTGATGGAAGCGGCGAAGCGGACCCGGATGCAGCCGGGGGACGCCAAGACGCTCCCGGAGGGAAAATAAGGGAAATATTGCGGTTAAAAATCCGCTCTGGGCAAAAAGCCCGGGGCGGATTTTGTTATGCTTTGCCAATGGAGACGAGGGAAAGTGCAGTGCAGACTGTTCATTTCGCCAAAAGTTCCGGAAATTGCAAAATAACACTTTACAACTTTAGCGTGATGAAGTATAATGCAGCCATCAGACATCAACCAGATGCCAATTCAGAAAGGAAGAAAAGAATATGAAAAAGAGCATTGCATGGATTTTGACCGTTATCATGATGCTGGCGCTTCTGACCGGCTGCGGCAGCAAATCCGCGAAATCCGACACGGAGTACGTCAAGAAGAACGGAAAGCTTATCGTCGGCATTACCGACTATGAGCCGATGGACTACAAGGACGAGAACGGCGAGTGGACCGGCTTCGACGCCGAGTTTGCCCGGATGTTCGCCAAGGAGCTGGGCGTGGACTGCGAGTTCTTCGTCATCGCCGACTGGGGTCAGAAGTTCTTCGAGCTGGATTCCAAGAACATCGACGCCATCTGGAACGGCATGACCATCACCACCGCCGCCCAGGAATCCATGGAGTGCACCAACGCCTACTGCAACAACGCTCAGGTCATTGTGACCAAGTAATTCCGCAAATCATACAGCAAAGGCAGAGAGCGGTCGCTCTCTGCCTTTGAGCGGCATATTTCCCGCATACGCTTTCCTTCCTCCCCCTTCGTTCCCCCCATTATCACTACATAGAGGAGAATTTTTTCATGTTCTGGACTGTTACCCTCTCCATCCTGCAAGGCTGTAGTCAGGCGGTCAAGCTGTTTTTCCTGACGCTGCTGTTCGCGCTGCCCCTTGGTCTGGTAGTGGCTTTCGGCTCCATGAGCAAGTGGGCGCCCTTCCGGGCTTTGGCCTACCGGCAGCAGGAAGCGCGGGGCTTTGCCCGCTGGCTCTCCCAGCTCCGGCCCCTGTCTGCCCTGACCAACGTCATCGTCTGGGTTATCCGGGGTACGCCGCTGATTCTCCAGCTCATCATCATCTTCTACGGTCCCGGCACCTG
>ERZ825324.4278-NODE-4278-length-12117-cov-14.675924_pt1 | contig 12117 bp, 10 predicted proteins | sample MGYA00519859_ERZ825324 | MGnify/ENA primary metagenome ERZ825324 (study PRJEB31778, sample SAMEA3449198) | human gut metagenome | biome: human gut; feature: human-associated habitat; material: faeces | place: United Kingdom | collected 2010/2012 ... | reverse complement strand
TGGTACCGGGATGAGGGCGGTTTGCGTGACCGGGAGGAAAACCGGTTCCGGGATTTGGCGGCGGGACGGTTCGTGGTGTCCTATTTCGGGAACATGGGTACCATGCAGGATATGGACACCATCCTGGGCGCCATCCGGGCGCTGGGGGAGGAGAAGGATATTTTCTTCCTCTTTGCCGGGCACGGCAATAAAATGGAGAAGCTGCGGGAGATCATTGCCAGCGAGGGCATTGAAAATGTCCGGATTTTCAGCTTCCTTCACGGTCAGGATTTTCAGGACGCGCTGGCGGTGAGCGACTGCGCGCTGGTTTCTCTGGAAAAGGGCGCCACGGGGCTTTGCGTTCCCAGCAAGACCTACAGCTACATGATGCAGGGCATCCCCCTGCTTGCCATTATGGACGAGTGCGACATCGTCCGGGACATTCAGTCCGGCGCGGGGCTTTGGGTGCGCAACGGCGAAAGCCAGCGCCTGGCCGAGGCCGTCCGCTTCCTGCGGAACAACCCGGAGAAAGCCCGGGACATGCGCAGAAAATGCCGGGAGCTGTATCTGCAAAAGTACACCACCGAAATTTGCACGGGAAAATATGTATCTCTTTTCCGGGAACTTTTACACCCGGAAACAGGGGAGGAGAATGAATTATGAGTATTTTTGCCAACAAAACGCTGATGATCACCGGCGGTACCGGTTCCTTCGGAAACGCGGTGCTAAACCGCTTCCTGGACACGGATATCCGGGAAATCCGGATTTTCTCACGGGACGAGAAAAAGCAGGATGACATGCGCCATGAGTTTCAGGCGAAAATGCCGGAAGCGGCTGGGAAGATCAAGTTCTTCATCGGCGATGTCCGGGATCTGGCCTCCGTGAAGAACGCCATGCACGGCGTGGACTACATTTTTCATGCCGCCGCCCTCAAGCAGGTGCCGTCCTGTGAGTTTTTCCCCATGGAGGCGGTGAAAACCAACGTGTTCGGAACCGATAACGTGCTGACCGCCGCCATTGACGCGGGGGTCAAGGCCGTCATCTGCCTGTCCACGGACAAGGCCGCCTATCCCGTCAACGCCATGGGCACCTCCAAGGCCATGATGGAGAAGGTCATCGTCGCCAAATCCCGGACGGTTTCTCCGGAGAAGACCAAAATCTGCTGCACCCGCTACGGCAACGTCATGTGCAGCCGCGGCAGCGTCATTCCGCTGTTCATTGACCAGATCCGCGCCGGCAACCCCATCACGATCACCGACCCCAATATGACCCGTTTCCTGATGAACCTGGACGAGGCCGTTGACCTGGTCATGTTCGCGTTTGAGCATGCAAACCCGGGCGATTTGTTCATCCAGAAGTCCGACGCCTCCACCATCGGCGACTTGGCCAAGGCCGTGCAGCAGCTGTTCGGCGACACCGGCACGAACATCATCGGCACCCGCCACGGCGAGAAGCTGTTCGAGACCCTGATGACCCGCGAGGAGCGCCTGCGCAGTGAGGATATGGGCGGTTACTACCGCGTGGCCGCCGACAACCGCGACCTGAACTACGACAAGTTCGTCGTCAAGGGTGAGGTCCACACGATGGCCGACGACTCCTACACGAGCCACAACACGCACCGTCTGGACGTGGAGGGCACGGTTAAGAAAATTTTGACCACCGACTATGTCCGGAACGCCCTGAAAGAGATGGAGGCCGAGAAGGCATGAAGATCCTTGTGACCGGTGCCAAAGGCTTTGTGGGGCGCAATCTCTGCGAGAACCTGAAGGCTGTCCGCGACGGCAAGAACCGTACCCGCCCCGCCTTGCAGATTGAGGACGTGTTTGAGTATGACCTCGACACGCCCCCCGCAGAGCTGGACCACTTTTGTGCGGAAGCCGATTTTGTGTTCAATTTAGCGGGTGTCAACCGTCCCAAAAATAACGACGAGTTCATGCAGGGCAACTTCGGCTTCGCCTCTACCCTGCTGGACACGCTCAAATCTCACGCCAACCGCTGCCCGGTCATGCTGTCCAGCTCGATTCAGGCGACGCTGATCGGCCGCTACGGCGAGAGCGACTACGGAAAGAGCAAGCTGGCCGGTGAGGAGCTGTTCTTCACCTACGGGCAGGAGACCGGCGCGCCGGTGCTGGTCTACCGCTTCCCGAATCTGTTCGGCAAGTGGTGCCGCCCCAACTACAACAGCGCCGTGGCGACCTTCTGCAATAACACCGCCAACGACCTGCCCATCACGGTCAATGACCGCGCCACCGAGCTGGAGCTTTTGTACATTGACGACCTGGTGGAGGAAATGCTCGACGCGCTGGAGGGCAAGTCTCACCGCTGCGATTACGACGGTCTGACGCCGGTTTTCCATGACAGTGGGCGCTACTGTGCCGCGCCGGTGACCCACAAAGTCACACTGGGCGAAATTGCGGACCTGCTGGAAAGGTTCAAGGCTCAGCCCGCAACGCTCGTACTGCCGGAGATTCCGGCGGGCAGCTTTGCAAAAAAGCTGTACTCGACGTATCTGTCCTATCTGCCCAAAGAGAAGGTCATCTTTGACCTGAAAAAGAACGAGGACGCCCGCGGCAGCTTTACTGAGCTGCTCAAAACCGAAAGCTGCGGCCAGTTCAGCGTCAACGTCTCGAAGCCCGGCATCACAAAGGGTCAGCACTGGCACAACACGAAGTGGGAGTTTTTCATCGTGGTTTCGGGCCACGGTCTGATTCAGGAGCGCCGCGTTGGCAGCGGCGAGGTGCTGGAATTTGAGGTGACCGGCGACAAGCCCCAGGCCATCCACATGCTGCCGGGGTACACCCACAACATCATCAATTTGAGCGAGACCGAGAACCTCGTCACCCTGATGTGGGCGAACGAGCAGTTCGACCCGGCCCACCCGGATACATTCTTTGAAAAGGTGTAAAACGGGCGCATTGTAGGGGCGAGCAGTGCTTGCCCGTGTGCGGCAGCGGCAAAGTTCCCGGGCGGATATGGAATCCGCCCCTGCGATGTAGGGGTCGATGCTCGTCATCGACCCGGAAGTTTGCCCCGGTCGTAACGTTTCTGCGGGCGAACGATGTTCGCCCCTACATTCCCTGCACATAGTAGCTACTAAGGAGAAAAGTATGTCTGACTACAGCAGCATTTCCTTTAAAAACAACGGCAAGCTGAAATTGCTCATCATCGTCGGCACCCGCCCGGAGATCATCCGTCTGGCTGCCGTCATCAACAAGACCCGCAAATATTTTGATGTTATCCTGGCCCACACCGGCCAGAACTACGACTACAACCTGAACGGCGTGTTCTTCCACGACCTGCAGCTGGCCGACCCCGAGGTCTATATGAACGCCGTCGGCGCGGATCTGGGCGAGACGATGGGCAACATCATCTCGGAGAGCTACAAGCTCATGGCCGCCATCCAGCCCGACGCCGTGCTGGTGCTGGGCGACACAAACAGCTGCCTGTCCGTCATCGGTGCAAAGCGGCTGCACATCCCCATCTTCCACATGGAGGCCGGCAACCGCTGCAAGGACGAGTGCCTGCCCGAGGAGACGAACCGCCGCATCGTGGACATCATCTCCGATGTGAACATGGCCTACTCCGAGCATGCCCGCCGTTATCTGGCCGACACCGGCCTACCGAAGGAGCGTACCTACGTGACCGGTTCCCCGATGGCCGAGGTGCTGCACCAGAATCTGGAAAAAATCGAGGTGTCCGATATCCACCAGCGTCTGGGTCTCGAGAAGGGCAAGTACATTCTGCTGTCTGCCCACCGCGAGGAGAATATCGACACCGAGAAGAACTTTACCTCGCTGTTCACCGCCATCAACAAGATGGCGGAAAAGTACGATATGCCGATCCTCTACTCCTGCCATCCGCGCAGCCGCAAGCGTCTGGAGCAGAGCGGCTTTAAGCTCGACAAGCGCGTCATTCAGCATGAGCCTCTGGGCTTCCATGACTATAACTGCCTGCAGATGAACGCCTTCTGCGTCGTGTCCGACTCCGGCACGCTGCCCGAGGAAAGCAGCTTCTTCACGAGCGTCGGCCATCCGTTCCCGGCGGTCTGCATCCGCACCTCCACCGAGCGCCCCGAGGCGCTGGACAAGGCCTGCTTCATTCTGGCGGGCATCGACGGCGACCACCTGCTGCAGGCCGTGGACGTGGCTGTGGAGATGAACCGGAACGGCGACCTCGGCCTGCCCGTGCCCAACTACGTGGACGAGAATGTCTCCGACAAGGTCGTCAAGATCATCCAGAGCTACACCGGTGTTGTCAACAAGATGGTGTGGCGCAAATACTAAGCGACAGGAACACGATATATTATGCGCATACTGGTAGTGACCCAGCATTTCTGGCCGGAAAATTTCCGCATCAACGATATTGTCGAAGGCTTCGTGCAGGACGGTCTCTCCGTGGACGTGCTCTGCGGTCTGCCCAACTACCCGAAGGGCGAATGGTTCGACGGCTACAGCGCCGACGGCCCGTTTGAGGAAGTCTACAAGGGTGCGCGGGTGTTCCGTGCGCGGGAGATCCCCCGCAAGGGCAACACCGGCAAGACGATTTTTCTGAACTACGTCAGCTGGCCGCTCTACGCGGCGGGGGCGTTAAAGCGTCTGCCCGGCGGGTACGATGCGGTGTTCTGCTTCAACACCAGCCCCGTGCTGATGTGCTGGCCTGCCATCCGGTATGCAAAAAAGCACCATATACCGTTTACGAATTACGTCCTTGACCTCTGGCCGGAGAATCTGTACAGCGTGCTGCCGGTCAAAAACAGGTTTATGCGCTGGGTCGCGCAGTCGGTCAGCGACAGCCTGTACAGGCGCTGTGACCGTCTGATCGCCATGAGCGGGCCGCTGCAAGAGCGGCTGTGCGCCCGCACCGGCAAGAGCACGGCGGACGTGGCGGTCATTCCGCAGTACTGCGAGGATTTCTATGCCGTGCCGCAGCATGACGCGGCGCTGGAGGCACAGTTTGCGGGGCGGTTCAACGTAGTGTTCACCGGTACGTTCACCCCCGCGCAAAGCCTGGACATGGTGATCCGTGCCGTGCTGGACGCCCGCGCCGCCGGGGCGGAGCACCTGCATCTTCTTCTGGTCGGCGACGGCATGAGCCGCGAGGCTTTGCAGAAGCAGGCTGCCGACCTGCACGCCGGGGACGCCGTGACGTTTTACGGCAGTGTGCCCGCCGCTGATGTGCCCCGGTTTACGGCGCTGGCCGACGCGCTGCTGATCTCGCTTTCCGACTCACCCGATCTGGGACTGACCGTTCCCGGCAAGCTGGCCAGCTACATGGCCGCGGCCAAGCCGGTGCTGGCCTCGATGAACGGCGCGGGCTATGCGGCAGTCCTGGAGAGCGGCGGCGGGCTTGTCAGCCCGGCCTGCGACCAAAAGGCGCTGGCGGACAATATGCTGGCGCTGTACCGCATGACCGACGCCGAGCGGGCCGCACTGGGCGCGAAGGCAAAGGCGTATTACACCGCCCACTACCGCCGTGCCGAGCTGCTGAAGCGGCTGGAGGAGTTTACGGTCAAAGGCGTTTGAGCGGAACCGCGTTGTAGGGGCGAGCATTGCTCGCCCGCAGCCGTGTGCAGCAGCGGCAGGTTCCCCGGGCGGATATGGAATCCGCCCCTACGTTTCCTTTTGCAAATCGCTCTGCGGTTTTCTCCCTGCCTCCCTCTGGGAGGGAGGTGGCCCCGCAGGGCCGGAGGGAGAGAACCTTGCCACGGCCCGAAATGTTTCGGATAACCGCAAGGTTCTCTCCCCCACCGCCTGCGGGCGGAGCCCTTCGGGCCCGAGCCCCTCTGTCGCTACGCGACATCTCCCCACGCAGTGGGGAGTCACCCTCGCAGAGGGGGCCAAGAGATGTGACAACTATCCGATTGAGAGGTACACCCCTTTGGATAAAAAAGTTCTTGTTATCATCCCGTGCTACAATGAGGAGGATAACATCGTCAATACGGTAGAAAATCTGCGTGCGGAATGCCCGGAGGTGGATTTTCTCGTCGTGAACGACTGCTCTACCGACAGCAGCGCCGAGCTGCTTCGCAGGCATCATTACCCCTTCCTGGATCTGCCGGTCAATCTGGGCATCGGCGGCAACGTGCAGTGCGGCTACCTGTACGCCGTGCGCAACGGCTACGATGTGGCCGTGCAGATGGACGGCGACGGCCAGCACGACCCCGCCTACCTGATGGAGATCGTGCAGCCGGTGCTGGACGGGAAGTGCGATATGTGCATCGGCAGCCGCTTTGTCAAAAAAGAGGGTTTCCAGACCAGCTTTATGCGCCGGGTCGGAATCCGGTTCTTGAGCGGGCTGATTTTCCTGCTGTCCGGGCATAGGGTGCTGGATGTGACCAGCGGCTTCCGCGCGACCAATGCGCGGATGACCGCCTATTTTGCCCGGCACTACGCCATCGACTACCCGGAGCCGGAGGCCGCGCTGGCCGCGATTTTGGCGGACTTCAAGGTGGCCGAGGCCCCCGTCATCATGCGGGAGCGGCAAGGCGGCGTGTCCAGCATCCACAGCTTCAAGAGCGTCTACTACATGATCAAGGTCTCGCTGGCGCTCATCATTGACCGTCTGTCCATCCGCAAAAGCAAGGGGGGCCGCGCATGACCGCACAATTACAGCTGTTTATGATTCTGGGCGCGGTGGTGCTGCTGCTCACCATCTTTGCGCTTTTGAAGCGCGGGCTGATGAGCGTCAAGTACAGTCTGCTCTGGCTTGCGCTGGCCGTCGGGCTGGTCATTGCGGCGGCGTTCCCCTACGTGGTCTACGTGCTGCGCGACCTGTTGGACATTGAGATGCCGGTCAATCTGGTGTTTTTGTTAATGTTCTGCTTTGTGCTGGTGGTACTGCTCTCGCTGAGCATTGCCATCAGCCAGCTGGCCGACAAGTGCAAGCGGCTGACCCAGGCCAACGCCATGCTGGAAAAGCGCGTGCGCGACCTGGAAGAAAAGAAATAATTGCGGAGAATAGGAATCATGACGATAACTTGGGAGCAGGTCCTCGCCTTCCTGTGCGAGGATCAGACCATGGCAATTACCTCGCTGTTGTTCCTCGCCTTTTTTGCGGCAGTGGCGCTCATCAACTATGCCCTGCCCCGTGTGCTGCGACCCTACTTTCTGCTGGCCGCCAGCTACGGCTTCTTCTGCTATGACCCCGTCAACCGCCCGCTGGTCTGGGTGATCGCCGCCGCCACGGTGCTGACCTGGCTGTGCGGCCTGATCATCGGCAAGGTCAGGGCCAAGCCCGTGCGGGTGCTGGCACTGGCTGCGTCGGTGGGGTTCGGCATCGGCATCCTTGTCTACTACAAATACTGGAACCTGCTGGCGGACACGGTGGGCGGCAGCATCCTCTCCCACCGGGAGAATCTGCTGGCCCCGCTGGGGTTGAGCTACTTCACGTTTGCGGCGATGAGCTACACCATCGACGTCTACAAGCGCCGCTGCCGGGTCGAGACAAACCTGCTGCACTACGCGCTGTTTGTCAGCTTCTTCCCCACCCTCATCAACGGGCCCATTGAGCGCTACCCCCAGATGCGCCCGCAGATCCAGAAAAGCCGCCGGTTCAGCTATGGCCGCTGCGCGGGCGGCGCGTTCCGTATGCTGTGGGGCTACACCAAAAAGATGGTCCTTGCCGACAACCTGAGCCACTATGTCTCGCTGGTCTACGGCGATGTCGGCAGCATGAGCGGCCCGAACCTCGTGGCTGCCACGGTGCTGTTTGCCGTGCAGCTGTACATGGACTTTTCCGGCTGCTGCGACATTGCCCTGGGCGCGGCGCGCATTCTGGGCTATGACCTGATTGAGAACTTCCAGTCCCCGTTTGAGGCGCGGACCTTCAACGATTTCTGGCGGCGGTGGCATATCTCGATGACGAGCTGGTTCCGCGACTACGTCTATTTCAGCCTCGGCGGCAGCCGCTGCGCCCCGTGGCGGCACTACTTAAACATCGTCATCGTCTTTGTCTGCTCCGGCCTGTGGCACGGCGCGGACTGGCGGTATCTGGCGTGGGGCCTGTTCACGGGTCTGCTGGCCGCCTTCGGTGTCATGACCGCCGGGGCGCGGCAGAGAATCAACCGCTATAACCCGCTCTACCGCATGGGCTGGTTCAAGGTATTCTGGCAGTGTCTTTTCACCAATGCGCTGTTCTGCCTGACGCTCGTGTTCTTCGCGTCGGCTATCTACAACACCGACCCGTTTGCCGTGTACGGCTCGCTTTTACAGGGCTGGGACGGTCTGACAGGGTCGTGGGCGCAGGTGTCGAATCTCATCTACAGCAGCGGCATTGATGGCCGTTTGCCCGTCGTGCTGCTGTTTGGCTGCTTCGTCGTCTTTGCGGCGGAGCATAAGGGCCGCAGCGTTGCCCGCTGGATCCGCCAGCAGGTCTGGCCGCTGCGCTGGACGCTCTACTACGGCATGGCTGCAGCGATTCTGTTCTTCGCCGCCTTCGGCCAGTCGGCGTTCATCTACCAGCAGTATTGAGAAAGGCGGTGTATCATGGCGAAATCCCCTACCCCGATTCCCGCACCGCCGGTCAAGATCCACCGCGGTGCCCCCGGCAGCGCACCCGCCCGGCAGCGCCGCCGCAGAAAGAAGGTCAACCCGTTCGTGCTGTTCCTGCGCGGGCTGGCGCGGCGGCTCTACTTCGGCATCAAGACGGCGTTCAAGTTCCTGCTGTTTGTGCCGGTGCTGGTGTTCATGGTGGCGTTCAGCTACAATGTGGACCGCAGCGGTCTGTTCCAGGGCGCGCTGGCACCCCGCCGCATCGTCGACTTGATGCTCCAGGGCTACGACGTTACAAACTTCGAGCAGATGGACGAGCGCGAGGTGGTACAGTTATTTGCACAGGATGTGCCCGAGACGCCCGAGGCCATCGGCATCGGCTCAAGCCGTGTTCTGCAGTTCAACCGCGAAAACACCGGCGTCGAGAGCTTCTTCAACATGGGCGTCACCGGCGCGGACGTGCGCGACAACATGACAAGCTACTACAAGATGGTCACCTACGGCAAGGCCCCGAAGGTTCTTTTGTGGAGCATAGACCCGTGGGTGTTCTACGGCAGCGAGGCCGCGTTTGACGCGCGCGCCGACGCCGACCTGTACAACGAGTTCCTGACGAAGGTCCTGAACGTGCCCACCGATTACGAGGAGCCTGACAAGGTCGAGCTGTGGAAGGCACTGGCCGACCCGGCGTACTTCCAGGGCAACGTAGACTACTACATAAAGAACCGCGGGCAGGCCACCGTCACCGACGACGAGGGCAACACGATAGAGTTTAACCCCGTCGAGGGCGACCCCTACAACCAGACCACGTCGATCAAGCGGTCCGACGGCAGCGTTTTGTACGATGTAGCGTTCCGCAATCAGACTGAGGACCAGATCCGCACGCTGGCCGCCGAGGCCTGTATGAGCTTTAACAGCGTACACATGGAGGGCTTTGACGAGCTGAGCCAGACTCAGATCCAGGCGTTCGACTCCTTCGTCAGATACGCCCAGTCGCAGGGCACAACGGTCATTCTTGTGCTGTCGCCGTGGCACCCGTATCTGTACGGCTACCTGCTGACCGAGCCGGAGAACCACAAGGGCTTCTTCCAGGTGGAAAACTGGCTGCGGCAGTACTGCGCCGACAACAACGTGCCGATTTACGGCAGCTACGACCCCGCGTGCATTGAAGGCTTGCAGGAGACAGACTTCTTTGACGGTCTGCACTGCGGCGGCACCGGCATTGCCCGGTTCTTCCCCGGCATCCCCCAGGCCCTGAGCGACCTGCAGAACGGCACACTGGCCAATCCGCTGGACGTACACCCCCGTACCAGCCTGGAGGACCCCAACGCACAGCCCGCCGAGGGCGAGACCCCCGACGGTGAAGTAACCCAACAGGAGGGATAACTATGGCATTCATTGAGATCAGTTTCAACACAAAGCGTCCGCTGATCCTGGGCCGCGGCGGCTTTGGCACCCAACTGAACGACTGGCTGATGGACGAGGGCTGGGGCAGCGCGGACTTTCTGGACGACAACGCCCCCGACGCCGTGGGCGGCCTGCGGGATTATGTTGACCCCGCGATTTTGAAGCGCGGACGCCCCGCCTTTGTGGCGCTGGGCGACAACAAGCTGCGCGTCGAGCTGCTGCAAAAGCTGGCAGCAGCGGGCTACAGCACGCCGGTTTTTATCAGTGACGCCGCGTCTGTCAGCCCCAGCGCCGTGCTGGAGCCGGGCTGCATCATCCTGCCGCAGGCCTATGTCGGTGCGGACGCCCATCTGGGCGTGGGCTGCATCGTCAACGCGGGAGCAATCGTAGACCACAACGCCCATCTGGGCCGCGGCGTGCATGTGGCTCCGGGCGGCATCGTCAAGGCCAGCGCAGAGGTCACCGACTTCGGCAAGGTCGATTCCGGCGAGATCGTGCGCTCCCCGTGGGAGAACCAATAATGCCCCAGCGCCGCGATTATATTGACGAGCTGAAGGGTCTTGGCATCCTGCTGGTTGTGCTCGGCCATTTTATCGAGCAGTACCGCATGGGGTATTCCTTCGTCAGTGCGTCGTTTTTCTGCATCTATGCGTTCCACATGGCGCTGTTCTGCATCTGCAGCGGGCTGGTAGCACGGTTCAATCCGCGCAAGCTGGTCACACAGCAGCTGTGGCTGTACCTTGTGGGGCAGACGCTGATGCTGGCGTTCCGTGCCGCCGTTCTGCGGGAAAATTTTGCCGAGACGGGCGGCCTGCTGGCCGCGTGGCTGCTGCCGTGGCGGCATATATGGTATCTGTACGCGCTGATCTTCTGGCATCTGACACTGCCGGTTCTGTGCCGGCTGCGGGACAGGCTGGGGCTGGCCGGTTCCTGCCTTGGCATGGCACTGGCCGTGGGGCTGGCGCTGGCTGCCGGGCTGGTGGACTGGCCCTTCACGCTGGTGCGGGTATTTGCATTCTACCCGTTTTATGCGTGCGGAGTGCTGCTCCACCCGCAGCTGGACAGGCTGGCCGCGTTTGCGGCGGAGCACCGCCCGGTGCGGCTTGTGGCTGCGGCGGGGCTGGTGCTTGGCTATGGAGCGTATTTTCTCTGGGTGCTGCGGGCTGACCCGATCATGGACCACAGCGCGGAGCTGTTCCACGATGTGAGCTATGCGGGCGGCGACAGGGTGCAGTACCGGGTCGTGTTCTACCTCGTCGGCATCGCGACCACGGCGGCGCTGACTGTGCTGGCCAGCCGTTGGCATCTGCTGGCCGGGCTGGGGCGGCACACGCTGGCGATCTATCTGCTGCATCTGCCGGTGCAGGCGCTGCTGGTCGAGCTGGGTCTGTACGACCTTATGCGCGGGAAGGCGACGATTGTCGTTGTGCTTTGGTCCGTGCTGCTGGCTGCGGTGACGCTGGCCGTGCTGAACCTTAGCCCGGTGCAGCGGGCGTGTGACGCGGTGACGAATTGCTGGTACAAACGAAAATAACCTCTGCGGGCGGCAGTCTCTTGAAAAAGGGACTGCCGCTTTTGTCTATTCTACACAAAAATGCGGGTGGGATTTCTGCTTGACATTCCCACTACTTTGCAATACAATATAGCCAGAGAACATGGTAATGCAAGGTAGTCAGAGGAGGTGAGCCGGTGTTTGACCAGGCACAGCTGCGCAAGGGCACGCTGGAAGGCTGCATTTTAAAGATCATTGACCGGGAGCCTACCTACGGCTATGCCATCGCCGCCACGCTGCGGGAAAGCGGCTTTGCCGATCTGACCGAGGGCACGCTCTATCCCCTGCTGCTGCGGCTGGAGCGCAAGGGGCTGATTGCCGCCGAATACCGCGCCGGGTCGGGCGGCCCCAGCCGCAAATATTACCAGCTGACGCCGGACGGGGCGCAGTGCCTCGCCGAATTTGTCGCAGCATGGCAGACGACCGGCGCTGCTGTGAACCGCATTTTACAGGACAAGGAGGGCTGAACCATGAAAAGTATCCGCAACGAGTACCGCGAACTGAAAAAGGAAAATGACCTGATTTTCTCGACGCTTGCGGAGTGTGACCGTGACACCATCACGGAAATCATCAGCGTAGCGGACAACACATGCGGCATCGGGTACGAGATCGAGCTGATCCGCAAGGACCTGATTGCGATGGCGGCACAGGCCGAGGCCCGGCACGACTATCTGCCGTCGGTCATCGGGGACG
>ERZ825324.4271-NODE-4271-length-12134-cov-7.855369_pt1 | contig 12134 bp, 9 predicted proteins | sample MGYA00519859_ERZ825324 | MGnify/ENA primary metagenome ERZ825324 (study PRJEB31778, sample SAMEA3449198) | human gut metagenome | biome: human gut; feature: human-associated habitat; material: faeces | place: United Kingdom | collected 2010/2012 ... | reverse complement strand
CAAAGGCTTGCAAGATGGACGTAGACATTACCAAGACCCCCAACCACGCCGAATGTATCCGCTGCGGGATGTGCATGAAAGCCTGCCCCACAGATGCCATCCAGTATAAATTCGGGCTGGGAGACCAATCAAACACTGAAACAACAAAGGAGTAAAACCATGAAGCTTAACCGTGTAACCGCACTTTTTCTTGGCCTTGTGCTGGCCTTCAGCCTTGCCGCCTGCGGGCAGGGCGCATCCTCTGCATCTACTGCATCTTCTTCCGCTTCCTCTGCGGCTGCGGAAGGCAAGACCGAGGAGCAGCTGCTGGCCGAGGAAAACGAGATCCTTTCCGCAAACGATGCCCTGTGGGAGAAGGTGTTCTCTTCCATGGACAAAAACGTGACCGAGACCACCCTCAGCACGAACTACGGCGATTTTCTGCTGAGTGCCGTGGAAAAGGCAAAGGACCAGTTCTCGGACGAGGAGTACAAGACCCTGACCGCCGATGCCGAAAAGATTCGTGCCATCGAGGAGCAGATCGCTGCCCTTGCCCCCGCGGACGCGGCCGCTTCCGGTGCTGCCGCACAGGGCACTGCTTTCCCCCAGTTTGAGGGCAGCGATTTAGAGGGCAACCCGGTGGACAACAGCCTGTTTGCGGGCAACGCCTTTACGGTGGTGAACTTCTGGTTCAACGGCTGCAAGCCCTGTGTAGAGGAGCTGGACGACCTGAACGCCCTGAATGAAAAGGTCAAGGCACAGGGCGGCGAGGTGGTCGGCATCAACACCGAGACGCTGGATGGCAGCCAGCAGGGCATCGAAGCCGCCAAAAAGCTGCTGGCTGCAAAGGGCGCAAGCTACCGCAACATCTACTTTGCCTCCGGCAGCGAGGCCGGCAAGTTTGCACTGAACATCATGGCCTTCCCCACCACCTACGTCTTTGACCGGGACGGCAATGTTGTAGGCCAGCCCCTGCTGGGCGGCATTGACAAGGAAGAAAACCTTGCCGCCCTGCAAAAAAATATTGACGCCGCCCTTGCCAAGGACAGCGCCAAATAAGCTATTCTCCCCTGCCGCCTACGGGCGGCTTTTTTTGTTTGCTGCGGGCATTGCCATGCACGCCCGGGCACCGGACGGAATACGCTGGGGCAGAAGCATACTTTTACCAGCAAAGGAGCGTATCTCCATGAAAAACACCGGAACTCTCCGCATCCAGACCTTTGCGGCACGCCAGTCTGCCCCCGTGGAGGGGGTGACCGTTGCGGTGCAGGGGGACGGCTTTACCCTGCACCGCATCACCGATGCCACCGGCAGCGCCGCCGATATTCCCGTTGAAGCCCCCGCCTGCACCCTCTCGCTGGACGAGGACAACACCATCCGCCCTTACGCCGTTGTCAGCCTGACCGCCGCAAAATCCGGCTACCGCACCGTGCGCATTGAGGGCATCCAGATCTTTGCCGGGCAGATAACGCTGGCACAGCCTGCGATGATTCCGGTCACGGAGGAAGGCAAGGACATCCCGGACGCGCCCATCGTCATCCCGCCGCACCCTTTGTTTGCGGGCAGCGGCGGCAGCGGTGCACAGCCGGTGGAAAACTGCACGCCCCGTGTGCTGGACAAGGTGATCATCCCCAAAAACATCACGGTGCATCTGGGCAAACCGGCCGCTTCTGCCCGCAATGTGACCGTGTCCTTCCGGGATTATATCGCCAATGTCGCCTCCAGCGAGGTATACCCCACCTGGCCGGAGCAGGCCCTGCGGGCCAACATCCACTGCCAGATCTCGCTGGCGCTGAACCGCATCTATACCGAATGGTACCCCAGCAAGGGCTACACCTTCAACATCACCAACTCCACCAGCTACGACCAGTATTACGTCCACGGCCGCACCGTGTTCGATGTGATGGTGCGCATCACCGATGACATTTTCAACACCTATCTGCGCAAGCGCGGCACCGTGAACCCCTATTACTCCGAATACTGCGACGGCAAGTCGGTCACCTGCCCGGGGCTCAAGCAGTGGGGCACGGTGACGCTGGCCAACAACGGGCGCAGCGCTTTACAGATCCTGCGCTACTACTACGGCAGCGATATCGAGATCGTGCGTACCAGCAACATCCAGTCCATCCCCCAGAGCTACCCCGGTTCGCCCCTCCGGCAGGGAGACAGCGGCACGGCGGTGTTCACCCTGCAGCGGCAGCTGAACCGCATCACCAAGGACTACCCCTTCCTTGGCAAACTGACTGTGGACGGGGTATTCGGCAGCCGGATGGCCGCCACGGTACGGGCGTTCCAGAAGCAGTTCAATCTGACCGCCGACGGCGTGGTGGGCCGCCAGACCTGGTATAAGATCAGCTATATCTATGTGTCGGTCAAGGATCTGGCCGAGCTGACCAGCGAGGGCGAGACTTCCAACGGCACCCTCTCGGACGGCACCTGGGGCGGCACGGTCCTGCGCACCGGCTCCACCGGCAGCGCCGTGGAGCAGCTGCAATTCTGGCTGAACACCCTGGCCCAGTACGATTCCGCCATCCCCTCGGTGACAGTGGATGGCGTGTTCGGCAGCGGCACCGCCGCAGCGGTGCGGGCCTTCCAGCGCAAATACGGCCTGACCGTGGACGGCGTGGTGGGCCGCACCACCTGGACCGAGGTCTACGACCAGTTCCGCAGCATCCAGTCCGACAATGGAACCCCCAACGCCTACCCCGGCACCGCCCTGCGGGAGGGTTCCAGCGGCCAGAACGTGCGGCTGGTACAGTTCTGGCTCAAGATTGCCCGCACCGTGTACACCAGCCTTGCCAACGTGACGGTGGACGGGAAATTCGGCGCTGGCACGGCAGCGGCTGTGCAGCGGTTCCAGCGGTACTTCGGGCTGACGGCAGACGGGGTAGTGGGGCGCACCACATGGCAAAAGCTGTACGAGGTGTACAACGATATCGCCAACCGGCTGCTTTCCCCTTCCCTGCGCCCCGGCGAGTACCCAGGTGTGCTGCGCACCGGCTCTTCCGGCACAGCGGTGCGGGAGCTGCAATTTTACCTCTACCTCATGAGCGCCTACGAGAGCAGCATCCCGCCGGTAAGCATTGACGGCAAATTTGGCGCGGATACTGAGCGCGCGGTGCGGGCGTACCAGCGGTTTGCGGGGCTTACCGTGGACGGCGTGGTAGGGCGCACCACATGGAATTCCCTCTATGGCCGCGCCAGCCAGCTGCGCAGTTCCGGGCCGGTGGTCACGCTGAAGCGTCTGCCCTACCCCGGCACCCCGCTCACGGTCGGCAGCAGCGGCAGTGCCGTGCTGTACTACACTCTCCTGCTGCAGCGCATCGCCTATTATTTTTCCAGTGTAGAGGCTCCGTCCCTCTCCGACCAGTACACCGACGAGACAGCCGCCGCCACCCGCAGCGCCCAGCAACTGCTTGGGCTGGAGCAGACCGGCATTGCCGATGCCGACACATGGACGGCGGTAGAAGCGCTGAGTTTGCAGCTGGCCGCCCACGCCCCGAACCCCGATAGAGACACCCCACCCAGTACCGCTTACCCGGGGCGCGCCATCGCCGAGGGCAGCGCCGGGCAGGAGGTTGGACAGGTGGAACGCTGGCTCAACCGCCGGGCGCAGCTTTCCTGCGGCGAGGACTATGTGGCCGACAATAACCGCTTTGGCGCGGCAGACGCCGCTGCCGTGCGGGCTGTCCAGCAGCAGGCGGGCCTGCTGGTGACCGGCATCGTGAACCGTGATACCTGGGCCGCCCTGCAGGCCCAGAGCTGCAATTGCGACAAGGAGGAGTGAGCCATGGCACGGCTTCTGATCTACGACGCCTACGAAAACAAGGTGTACACCTACGCCAACCTCAACGAGAACGACCCCATGCCCTACAGCACCGGCACCACCCTGCGGGTACGAGAGTTCCGGGGCAAATCGGCCAGTCGCACCCTGTGGACCACCATTGCCGCCATGGAAGCCTGGAACCTGACCCGCCGCAAATACGGCAGCGGCATCCCGGTGGGGTATGCTTTCCGGCGCATCTGGGAAGGGGGCCACGGCACCCGGAGCCAGCACTACGCCGGGGTATCCTTTGACGTAGGGCAGACCCTTTCCCAGCGGCAGCGCACTGCCCTGTACCAGGACGCCCGGGGCACCGGGGCCTGGGGCTATGTGGAGCCTTTGAGCCAGACCCCCACCTGGGTGCACATGGACCGCCGCTACGGCACCCCCGCCTGCAGCGGCACCACGGCAGGCTACCCCACCCTGCGGCGGGGCAGCCGGGGCTGCTATGTGATGATCCTGCAGGACGCGCTTTCCACACTGGGCTACCAGACCGGCAGCCGCATCGACGGCGTATTCGGTGCCCGCACCGAGGAAGCTCTGCGCGGTTACCAGCGGCGCACCAGTCTCTCGGTGGACGGGGTGTGCGGCTGCAACAGCTGGAAAAAGATCAGCACCGCCGTGCTGGGCGTGGGTCGTACCAAGACCACCATCGACTGATTTTTTGCGCAAAGAAGCCCGGAAGCATCAGACGCCTCCGGGCTTCTCATTTTTCGGGATAAAATTCAGCCGTTCACAATGTGCTCCCCGCTGCCCTCCAGCCAGGTGCGCAGGTTGCGGGTGGTGATGTCCATCAGCCGCTGCAGGGCCTCTTTGGTGGTCCAGGCGATGTGCGGCGTGAGGATGGCATTGGGCAGACTGCGCAGGCGGCTGTCCTGCGGGAGCGGCTCGGTGCCAAAGGCATCGGCCCCATAATAGGCCAGCTGCCCGCTCTGCAGGGCATCGGCCACGGCTTCCTCGTCCACCAGCGCACCGCGGGCGGTGTTCAGCAGGATCATGCCGGGCTTTGCCTTGGCCAGTGCCCCGGCATTGATGAGCCCCCGGGTAGCGGGCGTGGCCGGACAATGCAGGCTGAGCACATCGCTGCGGGCCAGCAGGGTGTCAACGTCCACAAACTCCACCCCGTCCTCTGCGTACTCCGGGCGCACGGTGCGGGTGCACACCAGCACCTTCATGCCAAAGGCGCGGGCGATGCGGGCAGTCTGGCGGCCGATGCTGCCGTAGCCGTACACGCCAAAGGTTTTGTCCAGCAGCTCCATCTGGGGCAGCAGGCCATATTCCGCCGGGATGTCCAACTGCCAATGACCCGCTTTCATGGCGCGGTTGTAGCGCTCGGCGCACTGGCAGATGGCCAGCAGCAGACTGAAGGTCATCTGCGCCACACTGTAGGTGGAGTAGCCCGGCACGTTGGCCACGGCCACGCCATGGCGGCGGCAGGCTTCCAGGTCCAGATTGTCGGTGCCTGTGGCGATAATGCCCACCCATTTCAGGTTGGGGCACTGGGCCAGAATGTTTTCGTCGATACGGCACTTGTTCAACAGCACCAGATCGGCGTCCCCGATGCGGGGCGCGATCTCCTCATAGGCGGTGCGCACATAGCTCACGGTGTCGGGCACCAGCGCCTTCACACCGGACCAGTCCAGGTCGCCCGGCTCCATCACATAGCTTTCCAGAATGACTGCTTTCATGGTTCTTCCTCTCTTTTTCACACTCTCGTTGTTATGCCGGGTACATGGCCAGCAAGGTCTCCTGCCCGGCGGTCTGTCGGCTGTCCAGTGCCGCATACCCGCTTGCCAGCAGACGGGCCAGCCGGGCACGGTTCTGCAGCGGCACCCACACCGGCACCGGGTCCCGGGCCGTGCACCCGGCGGCCAGCACAAAGCAGGGTGCCAGACTGTTCAGCGGGCGCAGGGCCCGCAGCGCCAGCCCCTGCCGGATGTACAACGGCAGCAGGGCGTCGGACTGCGCGGTGCATTCCAGCACCGCCAGCACCCGCCCGCCCCGGGCAAGGCGCTCCGCCCGGGCAAAGGCCGCCCGGAGCAGCGGTTCTGCAGCATCGGGCTGCTGCAGCACCGGCGGCGTGAGGAACTGCCCGTCCTCCACACCGCGCCAGCCTGCCCAGGCCCGCAGGGCCGCGGCAAGGGCGGTGTCAGCGTTCAGCGGTTGGAGCAGCACAGCCCCGGCCGGAGCCCCGGCGGCATCACACACGCCGCACACCTCGCCTACGGTAAGCATCCGCAGCACCTCGCTGCGGGGGCGGTAAAGACTGCCTGCCTCGCCCCGGAGCAGAAAACAGAATTCCTCGGCGGAAAACCGCCGCACCGGCCGCACCCGCGGCGGCTCACAAACCTGGATCATTTTGGGTCCCCCATTCTTTTCTGGAATGCTCTCAGCATACCGAAAAGCGGGTGCGAACCGGCTCGAAACCGCGCTGCCTTATTCCAGCACGACGTCCTCACTCAGGACCTGCCCGATGGGCTTGGCAATGCACAGGTCTGCTTCGGCGTCGGCCCCGGTGGGCTGCATGTTGATCACCACCAGATGGTCGCCCCGGAAATACCGGATGAGCCCGGCCGCCGGGTACACCACCAGACTGGTGCCGCCGATGATGAGGGTGTCCGCGTGGCGGATGGCGTTCACCGCGCCGGACAGCACTTCCTCGTCCAAACCCTCCTCATACAGCACCACATCCGGCTTGACGATGCCGTCGCATTTTTCGCAGCGGGGCACCCCGGTGCTGTTGGCGATGTAGTCCACATCATAAAAGGCCCCGCAGCGGGTGCAGTAGTTGCGCAGGGTGCTGCCGTGCAGCTCGTACACGGTCTTGCTGCCGGCGGCCTGATGCAGCCCGTCAATGTTCTGGGTGACCACGGCCTTCAGCTTGCCCTGCTTTTCCAGCTTTGCCAGACGCAGGTGTGCGGCGTTGGGCTTGGCTCCCTTTACAATGAGCTTATCGCGGTAAAACCGGTAGAACTCTTCCGGGTTCTGTTCCCAGAAGGTATGGCTGAGAATGGTCTCCGGCGGGTAGTCGTATTTCTGGTGATACAACCCATCCACACTGCGGAAATCCGGGATGCCGCTCTCGGTGGACACTCCCGCTCCGCCAAAAAAGACGATGCGGCTGCTCTTTGCCAGAATCTCTTCCAATGCCTGTACCATAAACGCAAACGCCCCTTTCCTCATGGCTGATTTTGTGTTAAGATACCATCAGTATAGCACATTCTGGCCAGAAAGGAAGCGTTGGTTTTTTGAACGTCTGGTACATCAACAGCATGCTGGGCACCCTGCGGCTGGAGGAAGAGGACGACGCCCTGTGCGGGGTACAGCTGTGCCCGGACGGCGTGCCGGACCTGGAACCGCTGCCCCGCAAGGTCTGCGAGACGCCCCTGCTGCAGGAAACCGAAGAGCAGCTCAACGAATACTTTGCCGGGGCACGGCGGGAGTTCGACCTGCCGCTGGCCCCCAAAGGCACCGCCTTCCAGAAAGCGGTCTGGGCCGAGATGAACAAGATTCCCTACGGCGAGGTGCGCACCTACGGTCAGCTGGCCGCGGCCCTCGGCAAACCAAAGGCCGCCCGCGCCGTGGGCGGGGCCTGCCACTGCAACCCCATTGCCATCATCCAGCCCTGCCACCGGGTAGTGGGTGCCAACGGCTCCCTCACCGGCTACGCCTACGGGCTGGAGGTAAAGGAGTATCTGCTGGAGCTGGAGCAGGATTAAGGGCGCAAAAGCCTCCCCACCACAGTGGGGAGGCTTTTTTATCGCTGATGTTCCGCAAACATCCTGCCCAGTTCCGGCAGGATATCATGGGGCAGCATGCCGTATTCGCCGTGGACGGCGGCGGCACGGTCGGCGGCGGCACCATGCAGGTACACCGCACAGGCGGCAGCCTCATAGGCGGGCAGGCGGCAGGCCAGCAGGGCGGCGGTCATGCCCGCCAGCACGTCCCCGCTGCCGCCACGGGAAAGGCCGGGGTTGCCGGTGGGGTTCACGCACACCCGGCCGTCCGGGGCCGCTACCACCGTGCGGGCGCCTTTGAGCACCACCACGGCGTTCCACGCCTGCGCATACCGCAGGGCCGTGCCCTCCCGGTCCGCGTTGATCTGCGCCGCCGACAGGCCGGTGAGCCGGGCCATCTCGCCGGGGTGGGGCGTGACGATCAGCTCCCCCGCCGGGTGTGGGAAGGCTGCCTTTTCTGCCAGCAGCCGGGCCGCGGCGTTCAGGCCGTCGGCGTCCAGCACGGCACTGCCCGCAAAACCGGGCAAAAGCTGCTGCACAAGGGCCTGCGTCTCGGCTTCGCGGGCCGCACTCTGGGCGGTGCCGCCAAGGCCGGGGCCAAGCAGCAGAACGGTTGCTTTCTGCCGCCGGAGCAGCGGCACGTTTTCCGGGGAAATACCGCCCTCGGCCCCTGCCCTGCAGGGGCACAGGCAGCACTCCGGCAGGCGGGCTGCGGCGGCGCTCACCACCGGTTCCACACTGGCAAGGGTCACGATGCCCGCCCCGGTGCGCAATGCGCCCTCTGCGGCCAGCAGTGCAGCGCCCCGGTAGAATGCGCTGCCCGCCACGGCCAGCACACTGCCAAAGGTGCCCTTATGGCTGTCCCGCGGGCGGCGGGGGATATTCTGCCAGACAAATTCTTCGGTAATTTCAACAGCCATCATTCCACCTCCGGCCGGACGATTTGAAATGCCCTCCGTTTCACTCTGGGCATTCTCAGCGGAAAAATTATTTTTTATCGCAACGAGAGCAGCCTGCGGGCTGCTCTCATTGCTTTTTCACGGGTGGGTCGTAACGGAAAATTGCAGCATCACGCTTCCCCCTGCACCAGGGCACGGATCTGCTTTTCCACGTTCTGCACTTCTTCGTGGAACATGCGGGCGGAGACACGCAGGGCGCCGTGGCCCAGGATGATGATCTGCTCCATGCCGTCGGAGGTGGCCACCCGGACACGGCGGTTCCGGCCGATCTCATGGGTGACCCGCTCGATGAACATGTCCGCCGTTTCGGCCTCCTTAGTGTAGACCACATGGATATTGTGGTACTGCTCAATGCTGCCGGGGCTGCCGGGCACCCGGTAGGCATCGAACACCAGGATGAGCACGCACTTCTGGAAGCCCTGATAGTTGCACAGGATGTCCATCAGCTTGTGGCGGGCGGCGTCCAGGCTCTCTTTGGAAAGGGCGTTCAGCTCGTCCCACGCAAAGATGATGTTGTAGCCGTCCACCAGCAGGTATTCCGGCGCGATCTCCCACTGCTCGGCGGCAAAGTCGGGGTGCTCCCGCTTCTGCACCGGGCGGAAGGCTGCCAGCGGGTCCCGCTTGATGGGGCCGTAGGTGCGCTCGAAAATTTTGAGCAGCTCGGCGTCCTCTTCCAGCGTGGCGCGGTAGGCCATGGCCCGGCGCTGAGGCACAGCCGCTTCCTGCTCCGGACGGGTGCTTTTGCCCCAGCCGCTGTCCACATGCATGTGGCTGCGCACCTGATCCCAGGGCACCACAAATCCGGCCCCGTGGGCACAGAACACTGAATCTGCCGGGTTGTCGAGATCATGCTCCGGCTCATAGCCGATGGCCGCGATCACCTCCTGCGCGTTGTGGCAGGGGCGGTAGCCGTCCAGTGTCAGGCTCAGATGACCCCGGCCGCGGGTGTAGCTCACCACCTCCATGGGGTAACTGCGCATGGTGGACACCGGCGCAAACCCGGTGAGCACCGCCGTCTCCTCTCCGCTTTCCGGCGGGTCAAAGGTGCCCTCCATGCGCTGGATATCGCTCATGGCGCGGCCGATGTTCTCGGCGGGCACCTCCAGCCGAAAAGCATACCACGGCTCCAGCAGCTGGCTTTTGGCCAGCATCAGGCCCTGCCGTACTGCGCGGTAGGTGGCCTGCCGGAAGTCGCCGCCCTCGGTGTGCTTGAGGTGGGCCCGACCCGCAATGAGGGTGATCTTCACATCGGTGAGGGGCGACCCGGTCAGCACGCCAAGGTGCTGTTTTTCTTCCAGATGGGTCAGCACCAGCCGCTGCCAGTTTTTGTCCAGCACCTCTTCCCGGCAGTCGGCGGCAAACTGCATGCCGCTGCCGCGGGGCAGGGGTTCCAGCTTCAGGTGCACTTCCGCGTAATGGCGCAGCGGCTCATAGTGGCCCACGCCCTCCATGGGCTCGGTGATGGTCTCCTTGTACAGGATGCCGCCGGGGCCGAACTCCACTGCCAGGCCAAACCGCTCGGCCAGCAGGCTGCGCAGCACCTCCAGCTGGATCTCGCCCATCAGCTGGACATGGATCTCGCCCAGCGTCTCGTTCCATACCACATGGAGCTGGGGTTCCTCTTCTTCCAGCCGGTGCAGCTTGCCCAGTGCCGCATGCACGTCGGCCCCCTCCGGCAGCAGCACCTGATAGCTCAGCACCGGTTCCAGCACCGGCAGGTCACTGTCCCGCTCCGCGCCCAGTCCCTCGCCGGGGCGGGCCTTGGTCAGGCCGGTCACGGCACACACCTGCCCGGGGCCAATGGCCTCTGTCAGTGTGTATTTGGCACCGGAATACAGCCGCAGCTGGTTGGCTTTTTCGGCCCAGGGCTCGCCGTCCGCTTCGCCGGTAAGCTGGGCTTTCACCTTCAGTTCCCCGCCGGTGACCCGCAGCCAGGTCAAGCGCGCGCCCTGCTCGTCCTGCGACACCTTGAACACCTTGGCTCCAAAGGCTTCCAGTGCCGGAGCCGGGCGGGTGTAACGGTCCAGCCCGTCCAGCAGGGCATCCACACCCTCCAGCTTGAGGGCCGCCCCGAACCAGCACGGGAACACATGCCGCCGCGCAATGGCAGGGATGAGGTCGGCGTCCTGCAGCTGTCCGGCGTCCAGCATCCGGTCCATCAGGTTTTCGTCGCACAGGGCCAGCGCCTCGTCCCGGTCGGCCTGTTCTGCCCCGAAATCCACAAAGCCCTCGCCCAAGCGCCGGTTCAGCTGGGCAAGAAGCTCCTGCCGCTCCATGCCGGGCAGGTCCATCTTGTTCACGAACACAAAAGTGGGCACATGGTAGCGCCGCAGCAGCCGCCAGAGCGTCTCGGTATGGCTCTGCACGCCATCGGTGCCGCTGACCACCAGCACCGCGTAATCCAGCACCTGCAGGGTGCGCTCCGTCTCGGTGGAAAAATCCACATGGCCCGGTGTGTCCAGCAGGGTGATGTCGGTATCACCCGCTGTGAGCAGGGCCTGTTTGGAAAAGATGGTGATGCCACGCGCTTTTTCCAGCGCGTCGGTGTCCAGAAAGGCGTCCTTGTGATCCACCCGGCCCAGGCGGCGGGTCACACCGGCGCGGTAGAGCATGGCTTCCGACAGGGTGGTCTTGCCGGAGTCCACATGGGCCAGAATGCCCAGTACGATTTGTTTGCGCGTTGATTCCATCCGCTCAGTCTCCCTCAATGCATATTCCTGTTTATTGTATCACGGGCGGGGCAAAAAGAAAAGCGGAGCGACCGCAGTCACTCCGCTTTTTAAAAGGATTTGATTTACTCCACGATGATGCTCTTGCCCGTCATCTCTGCCGGGACAGGCAGGCCGATGTAGGGCAGCATGGTGGGTGCGATGTCGGCCAGGCAGCCGCCCTCGCGCAGCTTCACGTCGCCGCAGCCAACGGCCACGAAGGGCACCACGTTGGTGGTGTGGGCGGTGAAGGGGGTGCCGTCCGGGTTCATCATCTTTTCGGCATTGCCGTGGTCCGCAGTGATAAAGGCGCAGCCGCCGGCGTTCAGCACGGCAGAGACCACCTGGTCCACAGCGGTGTCCACAGCCTCGACGGCCTTGACGGCAGCGTCGAACACGCCGGTGTGGCCAACCATGTCGCAGTTTGCGAAGTTCAGGATCACCACATCGTACTTGCCGCTCTCGATGCGCTTGACGCACTCGGCAGCCACTTCGGGGGCGCTCATCTCCGGCTTCAGGTCGTAGGTGGCCACCTTCGGGCTGGGGATGACGCAGCGGTCCTCACCCTCGTAGGGAGCCTCGACGCCGCCGTTGAAGAAGAAGGTAACGTGTGCGTACTTCTCGGTCTCTGCAATGCGCAGCTGGGTCTTGCCGTTCTCAGACAGGTACTGGCCCAGAACGTTCTTCAGCTCCACCGGCGGGTAAGCCACTTCGCAGTTGGGCATGGTGGCATCGTACTCGGCCATGCAGACGTAGTGCACCTGCTTGCGGCCGCCGCGGCGCTCGAAGCCCTTGAAGTCATCGTCGCAGAAGATCCGGGTCATCTGACGGGCACGGTCGGGGCGGAAGTTCATGAAGATGACGGTGTCGCCGTCCTGCACGCGGCCGCCCTCGCAGGTGACGCAGGGCAGAACGAACTCGTCGGTCT
>ERZ825324.4269-NODE-4269-length-12138-cov-4.621783_pt1 | contig 12138 bp, 7 predicted proteins | sample MGYA00519859_ERZ825324 | MGnify/ENA primary metagenome ERZ825324 (study PRJEB31778, sample SAMEA3449198) | human gut metagenome | biome: human gut; feature: human-associated habitat; material: faeces | place: United Kingdom | collected 2010/2012 ... | reverse complement strand
GTAGAGGCCCGCGATTGGCTCGTCGTACCAGTTGAGGACACGGCCGGCAGTGTCGCGCTTCGCGCCGCCGGTGGTGGCAACGAGGGTCGGGGTGATGGAAACAGCGTAGTACGGAGCGGTGTCGATCTTCGCCATCTTCTCCGGATCGCGGCCGAACTCGGCGTCAACGCCCGCGTCGCAGGCGGCGTTCCAAGCGTCGATGGTGGCCTGCAGCTCGGCCGGGTCACGGTCGATCTTCTCAGCCAGTTCTTCGATGGTGTCAGCCTTGATGATCCAGCCCTTTTCGATCTCGGCCAGGTTGTCGTTGGACCAGGTGTAGCCTTCGGTGGTCGTCGGCCAGCTCAGCCACTGGCTGCCGATGGAACCGGCCTCGCGGGTCTTCTCGTCAAAGATCAGGGAAACCGGCAGCGCACGCTCGTGCGGCAGGTCAACATAGCGGCCATACTCCATGTACTTCATGTGCTGACGATGGTAGCTGCCCGCCTCGTCGTAGAAGCGCTTGCTCTCGGAGTCGATCTCGATCCAGCTGTTGCCAGCCATGGTGAAGTTACGCATGAAGGTAGAGTCATACTCCGGAACCTTGATGCCCAGCCAGAAGCCGCCGCTCTGGGTCTGGTTCTTCATGTGCCAGATCTGCGCGCCCGCTTCCATCAGCATCTTGATGCCGTCGCCGGTGTTGCCCGGGGTGCCGGCGGTGTACACGGTCTCCATGCCGTGGAAGTCACGCTGCATGGTCAGGTTGTTCTCGTAGCCGCCGCAAGCGAGCAGAACGCCCTTGCTGGACTTGATGGAGTACTCGGTGCCGTCCGCACGGCGGGCGATCACGCCGGAAACTTCCTTCGTGAACGGATCCTGCACGAGGGAGACGGCCGGGTTCTCAAAGCGCACGTCGATGCCGCGCTTTTCAACCGCCTTGGCGAAGCAGCGCCACACGCCGCCGTTCTCGAAGGTAGAGCCCTTGGCGCGCAGGTGAGCGGAGCAGCCGTCGAAGGTGGAGCCTTCGAAGTTGCTGAACTCGACGACCATGCTGCCCCACTTGAGCTCGCCGCCGCCGACGTAGCCGGCCTCGTAGTCAACGCCGTCCGCGACGTACTCGATCCACGGGAGCTGGGTCGCAAAGCCCTCGCACAGCCAGGTGAGATACTCATCCGGGATCGGGTTGGGCTTGTTGCAGTTGTAGAGGTAGGTCTTCACGGTTTCCACCGCGCTCTCCGCCGGAACCAGGAACGTCTGGCCGGAAGCGATGGAGTTGCCGCCCGCCAGCGTCTCCGGCATCTTTTCGAGCACGAGGATCTTGGCGGTCGGGTCGATGTCGTAAGCCTCAACGGCCGCCGCAGCGCCCGCCAGGCCGTAGCCGACGACGAGGAAATCAACCTCTTCGTCCCACTTTTCGATGTTCTGAACCGGCGTTACCCAGTCCTCAGCCGCAAACGCGGTGACGGACATGGCCAGCACGAGCACGAGGCTCAGCAGCAGCGTCAATCCTTTTTTCATTTCGTTTGTCCTTCCCTTCTTACATCTGATGGTGAAGCGAAACACCGGACGGGACACGCAGCTTCGTCACAGCGTTGCCACAATGACGTCACATTCTCCCGTCTATGGCTTTATTGTACATCCTCAAACGGCTTTAGACACAAGAGTGTTTGCGAAAAGTCAAACAAATTCTTTTTCGGGCATTTTACAGCCTTTTTTTCGCGTTTTTTGTCTTCTAAATCGCATATTCGCCCCGCGTCTCGGTCTTTTTGGCGCGTTTTTCGCTTTTTCGCCGTTCTTTTCCCCTTCTCCATATCTAAAGCCACTTTGGACTTTGCCGCGCTTTTCGTCGGCTGTCTTCCGCCTTTTTGCGTTCATTTTGTTGACAGCTCAACAATTTTGTCGTATAATGCCTCCGCCGAACCCCTGAAATGTCGATCTTTTATACTAATCCGCAGTTAAAATGCTTAACAGAGCGCATCAGATTTTTTGTTCTGACGAAGCCAAGTGAAGTGAGGCGTACTGGAGGTACGTTGAACGGAACGAGGCAAAGTCAGAGCGAAAAAGATGGTGCGCGGATTAAGCCATTTTAACAAGAATTAGTATTATTCATCAGGAAAGGAGCTGTGCCCTTGGATACCAGTCGATTCGAACAGTTTTCCTCGTTGATGACCGGCGCGGCCAAATCCATCGCCAAGCTCAAGGCCGCGCAGATGGAAGCCTTTTCCCTCTCGGGCGCGCACACGAGCTGCCTGTGCCGTTTATATGAAGCGGGCAGCCTGACGCAGGGCGAGCTGACGTGCGCGGTGCAGATGGATCGCAGTCAGGTTTCCCGCGTCCTTCGCGATCTGGCGCAGAAGGGATATGTGTCCGCCGACGCGCAGGCGGGCTACAAGCGCCGCTATGCCCTCACCCCGTCGGGGCGGGAAACCGCCGCGCGCGTCGAAGCCATCATTCTGGATATCAACCGCTTTGTCAGCGGTTCCATTTCCGACGCGGACATCGAAATCTTTTATAAAACGCTGACGACCATCGCGCGGAACCTGCAATCCGCCGTTGAAACCTACGCCAAAGGAGTTTCCCATGAATAAAGCCTACGCCTTCTTCTGCCGCGCCTATCAGACGGTCTTCCGCGCGGCGCTCCCCATCCTGCCCTATCGCGAGCCGGTGCAGCTCGACGGGCTCGCCTCCATCGTTCCGCTGCTGACGGAAAAGGAAATTTCCTCCGTCCTGCTGGTGACGGATGCCTCCGTCCGCGCGCTCGGCCTGACGGGCGGGCTGGAAGACGCGCTGAAAGCGGCCTCCGTCGCCTGCGCCGTCTACGACAAGACCGTGCCGAACCCCACCATCGCGAACATCGAAGAAGGGCGCGCGCTCTACCTTTCCGCGCATGCGCAGGCGATCATCGCGGTCGGCGGCGGCTCGGTGATGGATTGCGCGAAAATCATCGGCGCACGCATCGCCAAGCCGCGCCAGCCGGTGCAGCGCATGGGCGGCCTGCTGCGCATCCTCAGGCGCACGCCGCTGCTCATCGCCGCGCCGACCACCGCCGGAACGGGCAGCGAGACGACCCTCGCCGCCGTCATCACCGATTCCGCCGCGCATCACAAATACCCGATCAACGATTTCGCGCTCATCCCGGATTACGCTGTGCTCGACCCGGAGCTGACGCGCGGCCTGCCGCCTATGTTGACCGCGACCACGGGTATGGACGCGCTCACCCACGCCATCGAGGCGTATATCGGCCGCTCAACGACCAGGCTGACCCGCGCCATGTCCGAAGAGGCCGCGACGCGCATCGTCCGCAGTCTGTATACCGCCTACGAAAACGGCGGCGACATGCAGGCGCGGGCGGATATGCTCCGCGCCGCATACTGCGCGGGCGTGTCCTTCACCCGCTCCTACGTCGGCTATGTCCACGGCGTGGCCCATTCGCTCGGCGGTCAATACGGCGTGCCGCACGGGCTGGCGAACGCCGTCATCCTCCCCTATTTTCTCGACGCTTACGGCGCGGCCTGCCATCAAAAGCTGGGCAGGCTCGCCCGCGTCGCGCACGTCGCCCCGGAAAGCGCCTCCGACCGCGAGGCCGCCGAGGCGTTCATCCGCTGGATTCGCGAGATGAACGCCCGAATGGGGATTCCCGAAAAAATCCCGCAGATCCGCACCGCCGATATCCCCGAGATGGCGCGCCACGCTGCCCGGGAGAGCAACCCGCTCTATCCCGTGCCCGTGCTGATGGATGAACGCCGGCTCGCGCAGATGTATGTTCAACTGATGCCCGTCAAGAAGGAGGAAAACGCATGAACGCCACCCCCATCGAGCAGCTCGTCGCCGCCCAGCGGCAGTTTTTCGCCTCCGGCCGGACGCTGGAACTCGCCTTCCGCAAACAGAGCCTCGTCGCGCTGAAAAAGGCCATTCTGGCGCACGAAGCCGAGATCAACGCCGCGCTCATGGCGGATCTGGGCAAGAGCGCGACCGAAACCTACATGTGCGAAACCGGCATGACGCTCTCCGAGCTGAGCTATATGCTTCGCCATCTGGAGCGGTTCGCGAAAAAGCGCCGCGTGCTCACCCCGCTGGCGCAGTTTCCGTCCTCCAGCTTCACCGTCCGCGAGCCTTACGGCGTGGCGCTCATCATGGCGCCGTGGAATTACCCCTTCATGCTGCTGATGGAGCCGCTGATCGGCGCGCTGGCGGCGGGCAACTGCTGCATCCTCAAGCCGTCGGCCTATGCTCCGGCCACGTCGAAGGTCATGGCGCAGATCGTCGCCGCGTGCTTCCCGCCGGAATATGTCGCGCTGGTCGAGGGCGGCCGCGCGGAGAATCAGGCGCTGCTGCATCAGCGGTTTGATACCATCTTCTTCACCGGCGGCGTGACCGTCGGCCGCGAGGTCATGCGCGCCGCCAGCGAAACCCTCACCCCTGTCACGCTGGAATTGGGCGGCAAAAGCCCCTGCATCGTCGATGAAACCGCGAATCTGCGCGTCGCCGCGCGCCGTCTGGCGTTCGGCAAGCTGCTCAACTGCGGCCAAACCTGCGTCGCGCCGGATTATCTGCTCATCAGCCGCAAGGTCAAGGATGCGTTCCTGCCCCTGCTCGAACGCGAGATTCAGCGCATGGTCGGCGAAAACGCGCTCGTCTGCGACAGCTATGTGCACATGGTCAACGAAAAGCACTTCCGGCGCGTCTGCGGGCTGATCGACCCCGATAAGGTGATCTTCGGCGGGCAGGCGGACGAGCGGACGCTGCGCATCCAGCCGACGATCATGGATCGCGTCACCGCGGACGACGCGGTGATGCAGGAGGAAATCTTCGGCCCTCTCCTGCCCGTCATCGCCTATGATTCCATCGACGAGGCGCTGGCCTTCGTGAATAACCGTGAGCATCCGCTGGCGCTGTATCTGTTCTCCGAGGATCCGGCGCTGCAAAAGCGCGTGCTCGCCTCCGTGCCCTTCGGCGGCGGCTGCATCAACGACACCATCGTCCATCTGGCCACCAGCCGCATGGGGTTCGGCGGCGTCGGCCACAGCGGCATGGGCAGCTATCACGGGAAAAAGAGCTTCGATACGTTCAGTCACGAAAAGAGCGTGCTAAAAAAATCCACGCGCATCGACATGCCCGTTCGCTACATGCCCTATACGCCGCTCAAGGACAGGCTGCTGCGCTTCTTCCTCCGCTGACTTGCCCATTTCCCGCGAAACTGGTATAATGGAGTCATTCTCGTGAATGTGCGGCGCGCGCCGCGCAGGAAAGGACTCCATGAAACCGATTCAACATGCCGCGTGTCTGTGCGCGCTCTCGGCGCTGCTCGCGCTGTCGCCCGCCGTCGCGCTTTGTGAAAACACCCCCGCCGAAAACCAGCAGGCGGAAGACAGCCGGCTTCAAACCGGCAAGCAGGCCAACCTGCGCAAGCTGCCCAACAAAAAGAGCGACAAGCTCGAAACGCTGAAAAAGGGCAGCGTGCTGACCGTCATCTCCGTCAGCGAGATCAACGGCGAAAACTGGGCGTATGTGCGCGCCCAAAGCGGCCGCGATGGCTATATCCTCTACGAGCTGCTCGAGCCCGTGCCCACCCCCACGCCCGAACCGACCGCCACCCCGACCCCCACGCCTTCCCCCATGCCGACGGCCACGCCCGAACCGGGCAGCGAAACGCCCGAGCCGACCGCGGAGCCGAGCGGCGTAAAGGATGAAATCGCCTATGACGAGCCGCGCCTCGTCCGCACGATCAAGCGTGCCAACCTGCGCAAAAAGCCCGCCGGTTCCCGCCTTGGGGAGATCGCCGCCAACACCGCCCTGACCGTCGTCGGCGAGGTCGAAAAGGACGGCGAACTGTGGCTGCACGTCGAAAAGGGCAAGGATCACCGCGAGGGCTATATGCTCTCCGAGCTGGTGCGTCAGGTGAAGCCCGTCGAGCTGATCCCGATCACGGAGGGCGATGTGCGCGCGCTGTTCCCGGTCATCGGGCGCGACCCCATCGCGGATATCAAAAACGAGATTCCCTTCACCTATACGGAGGAGGAGCTGGCGCAGTATCACACGCTGGACGTCGGCGACCGCAGCGCCGACGTGCTGGCGCTGCGCAAGCGGCTCTACGCGCTGGGCTATTACACCAAGCCGAACGAGAACCCGCTGTATACCGAATCCACCGCCGACGTCATCGAGATGTTCCAGGCCGACTGCGGTTTGGAGGAAACCGGCGTCGCCGATCCGTATACGCAGGCGCTGCTCTTCGACGACCGCATGCTCGCCCGCGAGGGCAGCGCGCAGGAGGTCACCTACCTGTCAAACAAGGCGCAGCCGCTGATGATCCAGCGCGCGGAAATCACGTCCTACAGCTTCTACGGCAGCGTGCAGGTCAGCGTCCGCAACAACACGACCGGCAAGCTGACCGCCTTCGGCCTGAAGATCATCCCGAACACGAGCGACGGCACGCCCGCCGACATGGCCGACACCTTCGCCGAGGAAATCGAAAAGGAATACGCCATCGACGACATCGCCGTTGCCAAGGGCAATTCCTATTCCGATTTCGCGACGAACGGCAAAGCGCCGCTCTACAACGATCCCGAGGATTACGAGGAGCCGGAAATCGGCGAGGTCTACGTCTATCCGCATCACTTTCAGGTCAGCTATAAAAACTACTTTTCCGGCGCGCAGGTCGCCGTCTGCTGGTATCGCGCCGCCGGGCGCAACGTCTATCTGGACGACGACCAGATGGTGTTCATTCCCGTCGGCAAGGGCGCGGACGACGTTTTGATGAATACCCTGCCCATCTCCATTTCGGACAGCGAGACCGAAAACGCCCGCACGTGGGAAATGGGCATCGTCGCGCGCTACGTTCTGCCGATCTATCAGGATTATTACAACCTGCCGCAGGGCGCGTATCTGCGCAGCGTGGAGGACGGCTCTCCCGCGCAGGACGCGGGCCTGCAGGAGGGCGATATCATCGTCGGCATCGGCGGGCAGACCATTCTGGGCGACAGAACCCTGCGCCTCTCCCGCGCCTCGTTCGCGCCGGGGGACATTCAAACCGTCTATTTCTGGCGCGACGGCCAGTATTACACCACCGAGATGATGCGCCCCGAAACCTGATCGCCGCCGTCCCCTTGCGCCTTTCCCGGAAAAACCGAATCCCAAAATACAAAACCTCCTGCCCCGGCTCAAAGCGAACCGAAGCAGGAGGTTTTTCATATGTCGTTCCATCAGAAGCGGCTCAGCTCTTGCAAAGCCGCCTCCATGGGACGGAAGGAATTACTGGTTGTCGGCCTGAATCGCCTCAGCCGCGGTGCGGCCGGAAACGAAGATTTCGACAATCGCGTTGCCGCCGAGACGGTTGCCGCCGTGGATGCCGCCGGTAACCTCGCCAGCCGCGTACAGACCCGGGATCACGTTGTCCTCAGCGTCCAGCGCGTGGCGCTCGGTATCGACCTTGATGCCGCCCATGGTGTGGTGGGTGGACGGCGCCATGAAGCGGACGCGCAGCTCCACGCCGTCGAGCTTATAGGTCTCAGGCAGGTAGTTGCCGCTCTCGTCCTTCTCGGCGTAGCCGATCAGGGCATTCGGGTTGGTCTTCTTCACGCCTTCCGGCTGCTCGCCGGCCATAACGGCCTTGTCGTAATTCTCGATGGTCGCGCGCACGGTGTCCGCGTCGGTCTCAAGGCCGAGGGAGGCGAACAGCTCCGCGAGCTGATCGACGGTGCGCACGTACTGACGCCACTCCACATCCTCATTGCCGTAGAGGTACGGGCCCGGAATCTTGGAGGAAGCGTTGGCCAGCTCGATGAACACGCCCTTGGTGCCGTTGTGCTCAATGCCGTTGCGGAACTCCGCCAGAGAGAGCACGTCGCGCTCGGAGGTCTCGTCCACAAAGCGCTTGCCGGTGGTCGGGTTGATGTAGATCGCGTAGTTGCCGCCGCCGAAGGCGAGGTTGCCGTCGTCGATCCAGCTGATCGGCATCATCTGGGTGTAGCCCATGCCGGTCACATCCGCGCCCACGGCCTGCGCCATGGTGATGCCGTCGCCCTTGAGGGAGGAACGGTTGGTGGTCTTGGTGCTGGTGGAGAGATAGTCGCTGGACCAGTAGACATTGGTATCCACAACCATCTGCAGGTTCGCCGCGTAGCCGCCGGTCGCGATCACGACGCCCTTGGTCGCGTGCGCGGTCACCGGGGTGCCGTCATACTGGGTGGCCTTCACGCCGGTCACCCTGCCGTCCTCGACGATCAGCTCTTCCGCGGTGGTGCGGAGCATGATCTTGTTGGAGGCGGCGGTCTCGGAGGTCGCCAGCACGGTGTTCATCGGCGCCTTGAAGTAGGTGCCCCAGCGGCCCGGATAATCCACGCCGTCGATGGTCGCGCCGACAAACTCGTTTTCACGATACCAGAGCGCGCCGATCAGCGTCGGCTGGGTATCCTCGACGAAGGTGGAGCCCTGCGCTTCGAGCCACTGCTTGAGCGTCTGGCCGCCCTCGATGAACTGCTTCACGAGGTCGTAATCGCCGTAGATCCAGCTCGTCATGTCCGCAGAGGGACGCAGGCCGCCGTAATAGGTCTGGAAGATGTGCAGGTTGACGGTGGAGAACAGCGTGAGCTGACCCGCGCCCTCGGCAACCTTCGGCTCCGCCCAATCGAGGTACGCCTGAATTTCCGCCTTCAGATCCTTGAGGGTCTGGAGATACTCGGCGTGCACGCCATGCTTGGACAGCTCGGCGATGTCGCCCGCCACGAACTCGTGATCCTTGTAGTAGGCCTCGTCAAACGGCTCTTCGGACCAGCCGAGGATCGTCTTCAGTTCGTCCAGAGTCGCGACGCTCTCGACGACCTTGTTGTAGGTGTTGCCGTCATAGCCCACGCCGGTGGTCGCGTCCGGATCGGCCGGATCCCACACGAGGTAAGGCATGACGCTCTGATACTGACCGCCGGAGACCAGCGTGTTGCCGCCGACTTCCGCGTTCTTTTCGATCACCAGAACGGTGTTGCCGTCCTGCGCGGCCTGAGCCGCCGCCGCGATGCCCGCGCCGCCCGCGCCGATGACGACCACATCATAGGTCTCCTCGATCGCGGCCTGCGGCTCGTGCGCCGCGCCCGCCGCCTTAAAGGCATCCATGTTGGTGCAGCCCGCCTGCTCCGCCGCGTCGTTCACCGCGTTGCGGATCGCGTTGCTGGAGAAGGTCGCGCCGGAAACGCCGTCCACACCCGTGCCGTTCGCCGCGAGGATATCCGCGATGACCGGCTCGAAGGCCACGTTGCCGACATGGTCGGTTTCCTTGTTCGCGCCGACCTCGATGGCAGTCACGGCGCTGTCGGAGAAGGTCACGGCCACTTCGACCGGGCCGTTGTAGCCCTTCGCGGTGCCGGTGTACGTGCCGGCGGTGAAGGCCACGGCCGCGTCGTTTACAACCGCCTCGCCCTTCGCCTCGGCCAGCGCCTTGGCCAGCGCTTCCTTCACGGCGTTGCTGGTCACGGTCGCGCCCGCGGTCGCGTCAACGGCGTCCGCGTCGGCCACGCCGATCAGAGAGGCGTTATAGCCCTCGATCGCAGCGCCGCCCAGCGCCGGAGTCTCGTTTTCGCCGGTCACGGTCACAGCCGTCACCTTTTCTTCGTCCACGGTCACCTTCACGGTCACCGCACCGGCGAAGCCCTGCGCCGTCGCCTCGTACTCGCCCGGCGTGAACGTCGCGGCCAGACCGGCGGCAAACGGCACGACGGCCATCGCGGACGCGAGAACCAGAGATGCAAGTTTCTTCATCTTGACAAAACCTCCTCTTGAATTGACAATCAAGCCCGAATACGCCGCCCGTTTTTTCGCGCAAAACGAGCTTTTCAGGCATTCCTCACGCTTATTATGTTATCACGCATCGAGAAGTTCGTCAATTTATTTACAAGCAAATCCTCCCATTATTTTCTAAAGCCGCTTTAGATTTTACTCCTTCCGTCACGACTTCGTCGTGCCACCTCCCTCAAGGAGGGAGGTCTTATCCCTTCATCATTCCAACTTAGTCAGCAAAGCTGGCCGAAGGCGTTAAACAAGCATTTGCAAATCTGTCATTAAACGATCATCGAGCAGAAAGCAAATTCTGCACAAAACGCGGGTGCACACCGCGCGACTTATCGCTTAGGCGGGAAATAATCCGATCAAAGAGCTCCCTCTTCGAGAGCGTGGAGCTTGTCGCCCGCGGTGCGGGAGGCAGGCAAGCGGAACGCCGAAGGTCTGGCACGGCATAGCCGTGACTGAAGGAGTCAGCCGCGCGTTCATTACCGAAATGTATGCAAAATTTCGGATTTGCTCATTTCCTGATTTAAAGCAAAAGCCCCGCCCTCCCCATCGGAGAGCGGAGCGCTGTGTATGCGATTATCCCAGATACGCCTTGCGCACCGCGTCGTCGTGCATGAGCGCGTCGGCGCTGCCTTCCTTGACGACATGGCCGGTTTCCAGCACATAGGCGCGGTTGGCGATGGAAAGCGCCATCTGCGCGTTCTGCTCGACCAGCAGGATCGTCGTGCCCGCCTGATTGAGCTTCAAGACGATCTCGAAAATCTGCTCGACCAGCAGCGGCGCCAGGCCCATGGAGGGTTCGTCGAGCATCAGCAGCTTTGGCTTGCTCATCAGCGCGCGCCCCATCGCCAGCATCTGCTGCTCGCCGCCGGAGAGCGTTCCGGCGATCTGCCGCTGGCGCTCCTTCAGGCGCGGAAACTGCTCGAAAACCTGATCCAGCGACGCGGCCAGCTCGCCCGCAGGGCGCGTGTAGCCGCCCATTTCGAGGTTTTCGCGCACGCTCATCTGCTGGAAGACGCGCCGCCCCTCCGGGCAGAGCGCCAGCCCGAGCGACACGACCTTGCTCGCCGGGGTAGACGTGATGTCGTGCCCCTCAAACGTGATGCTGCCGCTCTTGGGCTTGAGCAGACCCGCGACCGTGTTCATCGTGGTGGATTTGCCCGCGCCGTTCGCGCCGATCATCGTCACGATCTCGCCCTGATTCACCTCGAAGGAGACGCCCTTGATGGCATGAATGCTGCCGTAATAGACGTTAAGCCCCTCAACCTTCAGCATGCTCATGGCTCATTGCTCCTTCCGTTTGCCCAGATAGGCCTCGATGACCACCGGGTTATTCTGAATTTCCGCCGCCGTGCCCTTCGCGATGATCTTGCCGTAGTTGAGCACGCAGATGCCCTCGCAGATGCCCATGACCAGGCTCATGTCGTGCTCGATGAGCAGGATGGCGATGTGGAACTGATCGCGGATCTTTGTGATGTTCTCCATCAGCTCCTCCGTCTCGTGCGGGTTCATGCCCGCCGCCGGTTCATCCAGCAGCAGCAGCGACGGATTGGTGGCCAGCGCGCGGACGATTTCAAGGCGGCGCTGCGCGCCGTAGGGCAGGCTGCCCGCCTGATGATTGGCCAGATCCTGCATATCGAAAATGCTCAGCAGGTCGAGCGCGCGCTCGTGCATTTCGCGCTCGCCGCGCCAATACCCCGGCATGCGGAAAATGCCGGAAAGCATGCCGTAGCGCACCTGATTGTGCAGGCCGATGCGCACGTTGTCCTCCACGGACATGTTGTCAAACAGACGGATGTTCTGGAATGTGCGGGCAATGCCCAGCTTGTTGGCCTGCGCCGTGTTCATGCCCGCCGTGTCGCGGCCGTTGAGCATGATCGTGCCCATCGTCGGCTGATACACCTTGGTCAGCAGGTTGAACACGGTGGTCTTGCCCGCGCCGTTCGGGCCGATCAGGCCGGCAATTTCCGTCTTGCCGATAATCAGGTTGAAATCCTCGACGGCATGCAGGCCGCCGAAGTCAATCCCCAGATTCCGCGCCTCCAGCACGGGGCGCTCATTGAAATCGCGCTCGGGGATGATGCCGTGGCTCGGCGCCGGAACCATTCGGGTCGCGGCGCGCTTTTTGTTTTCCGTCATGCCTCGTCAGCCTCCTTCTTCCGCCCTTTTCCGCGCGGGATGATCCGCTCCACCATGCCGCGCAGCGTCGGGTTGTTCGTGGCCAGCATGACCAGAATCAGCACGATGGCATAGATGAGCATGCGGTAATTCGCGAACGCGCGCAGCAGCTCGGGCAGGATGGTCAGCAGCGTCGCGGAGATGATCGAGCCGCGGATGTTGCCGATGCCGCCGAGCACGACGAACACCAGCACGAGGATCGACGTATCAAAC
>ERZ825324.4266-NODE-4266-length-12143-cov-5.844474_pt1 | contig 12143 bp, 11 predicted proteins | sample MGYA00519859_ERZ825324 | MGnify/ENA primary metagenome ERZ825324 (study PRJEB31778, sample SAMEA3449198) | human gut metagenome | biome: human gut; feature: human-associated habitat; material: faeces | place: United Kingdom | collected 2010/2012 ... | reverse complement strand
CATCAAACCGGAGGTCTTTCGATAAATTGCATATACGTGTTATCAGTTTATCCCATTTCGACATTTGTTATACCTCCTACGTATATTATATGTGGTGTCGTATATGGTGTCAATATTTTATTGTCTGTTCCCAAATATTTCATTTGCTCACATAAAATAATATAAAACAGACCTATGTCAATGTTTCTTTGAGCTATCAACATTCTGTTCTAATTTGTTACTTCTGTTTTCCACTCATCTTCTGACAACTCCATTACATTGACTAACTGTTTGCAGAAATTGTATATATGACTTGCACTTAAATTTGATTCATAATAATATTCATTGCACAACTCTTTAGGTCTTCTAAAAATTTTTGCATTTTTTCCAACGAGCGATGGATAATCCGTTTCTATGTTTTCAAGCTTATCCGGGGCTAAATCAGATACAACTTTCAATGTATACATTAAAACATCTGCCCATATCCTTACATTAAATTCTTGTCCAAGAACTACTAACGAATAAAGTTTTGTTCCAGTTACACTTGACAGATCGCTACTATTGATTGTTTCACCAAAATATGGATATATTTTCATCAATTTACTTGCAAGAATGCCTGCTCTTTGTTTTATTTCAATATCGCTCCATTTTTCAACGGTTGAAAAATACTTATTCATCTCTAAATGAGATTCATTGTATATTTCACGCTTTCTTTTAAAACTATCATTTGACAATTCTGAATTATACGCCGTAAGCGTTAAATTTCCCAGCGTGTTTAAGTATAATTCATGGGTTTGTTCACAATCATCACCTAAATGTATTTTCCATTCGTCAGAAAGTGTTTGTGGCATAACATGCTCTATTGTCATATTATCTAAGCTGCTTATTTCCTTATGTTTAAAAGATTGTTCTATCCACCTCATCTTCATTAAAAAAATGCTATTGTTTATGAGACAGCACCAAAACCATCAGAACCACTACCTATCGAAAGGAGAAAACCACCATGAGCTATTTTATGTATAAACAGAAAAAATTCATCGACGCCGGCGATAAATTCCTGCCGCTCGTCCTGGTCGCAGACTCAGGCATTACCGACATTTTCGGTAGAAGTCATCCGACCCATTGGAAGATCTACAATATCACGAAAGAAGAAGGTCTTCTTTTGGATAAAGAAAACTGGAAGAAAGAAAGCGAAAGCATCATCAAACGGGAACTCGAAATGCTGAAAAAATTCCATGATAAATATGAGAGCTATATGCCGGAACCGTCAATGGAATCAAAGACCTGCTCCGGAAATTCCTATCCCGGTGGAAAAAAACTGAAACACTTCAAAAGCTTTTTGTCGATCCGGCGGCTTACATCCGTTGAAGATTTTGCCGCATGGAATGAGCGGGGTTTCCTGATCACAGCTTCCTACTACGATAAGTCAGCCATGAGATCCAGCGAGAAAGAGACCTATTTCATTGATGACCTTCCTTCCCTCATCGAGGCGGACCGGAAATACCGGAAATTTGCATCAAAACGGCCGGAAAACAGAATCATGTTCGTCGACGTATGCAATGTGAAGAACGATAGTTACACTTTTTAACACTTAAAAACAAAAAAAATAAAAAAGAACAGGAGAAAACAAATGGCAGAAAATAACAAAAATACAACAAAACAGGATCAATACGATATGTATCTCATCGAGAAACCGGAAGGTACAGGGATCAATGCCGAAGAAATTTTTAAGACGCTGCGGGATTTAAAGTCGATCGATGTGTATCCAGTCGAAATCCCATGCTCAAAAAGTAAGAGCCGTGCGTTAGGCTTCATTACGGTAGACACAGCCAGAAGACTTGACTACAAGTATGGAGAAAAATCAAGGATTGGGATTTTTCTAAGATTACTGATGGCGGACATGGATCCAGCGGACAAAGATAAAACTTTTTACTATGAATTCGAAGAAATTTCCATTCGTTTCCGAAGATAAAAGCAAAAACTGATAAGGGAAAATATGGAAAGGTTTTCTTTTTTTCTCCTTCTTAAAGAAAATCCAAAAACATAAAAACAATATTCAAGTAATTTTAAGAAAAGGACGATCGATCATGGAAGAATTTGTCAGAAAGTACGAAGGGCGTGTTCTCGACGACTGGGGAATCGCCTGCTCGACAGAGTTTAAAACGTTTGCAAACAATTTCGAAAATGCCTTATACCGGGAATTTCCGGAGAGCACGGTATACGGTTTCCAGGCGAATTGCTACATCCTTTCGGGATTTGTAAAAACAAAGAAAAAACTTGTATATATTTCTTACAATTATCCGAGGAAGAAGGCTTTCGATTCGAAATGCGGACACGGGTTTTCCGACAGGATCTGCGTGCGGCAGGCAAAGGACAGAAAAGATTTTAAAGGAAGCGAAAAATATTTCTGCGATTTTTATCATCTGGCCGAGACGATTAAGGCAATGATGTGATCGTTTAATACAAAAAATGAGCCGGACACTTGGGGAAAGAATACATTCCACATAATTTTATCATTCTTAAAGTCATCGGCGGGGATAAAAGTTGCGAAAACTGAGAACAACAATTCCGAAATATGAAGGATAAATCATTTTGAAAATCCGGCTCTATACCAAATACCTTACGCTCCTGCTTTGGGGTAACCCGTTCCCATTGATACTCGATGGTTTTGCAGGGCTATACCCTGATACTGATACAGGACCTGCTGCCCTGTTACACTTACTCGTCTGTGTTCTCTCCCTGTTTTATAAAATCCTCCTGCACGATCTTGCCAAATAAAACATGTCTTCCATTGGTTTCAGAACTTGCGCAGGTAGAAAGTGCGATCACGCGGTCCCCCTTTTTTAAAGAAATATCACGCCAGTTCACAGCTTTTTCTTTGATGCTTGCAGCAAGTGCTGGGATATCTTCACTTGTCTGTGTTTCCTCACTGTAGAGCACCTCGTCATAAGCATCCGTGTTCACACAGGCAAACAGTTCGATCTTATAAGTCTCTTCCGGCAGATACAATGTGCCGGTCTTATTACTGTCAAAAAAATCTTTTTCGAGAAATTTATCGATATCGCCAAACATGGCGCCTTCCGCCATGTGATGCCCATAGAGTAAAGTATACGGATCTTTAAAATCCGGGTCGTTGGTCGTCGCCATAAAGATTGAACCGGCGAGCGAAAAATTACCATAGACATCCCTGTTGATATATTCATAGTCGTAATTACCCTGTACGACAGGATAATCGATATGCGTATTATCAATCGTGATCCATCCTCTTACATCAGGATTGATCTTCATCAGGTCATATAAACCGTCCTTATCTTCCGGTGTCGGCTTGAATTTCAGATATTCGGAACCAAACGCCTGATGGTCGATGATCCAGTTGTTCCAAAGGGAAAAACCCCCATACAGGAGCATGACCGCCATAAGGATCGCGGCGAAGACCGTCAGGATCCGGTTGCCCGCTTCCGCTATTTTCACTGATAATTCCATCTGATGTCATCTCCCTTTATGCCTGCAGTCATTGCTGAAATAATGTTTCCATTTCTCTTCCTTTTAAATCAACTTTTATAAAGCGGAACCGGGTGCCTTAGGGATGGCTTCCCGGTTTCTAATATCAAATGGTCCCGGTAAACGGCGGGGAAAGCTGCATTTATCCGTTTCCATTGATACTCATGTGTCAGCAGAGGATCTGCCCTCAATTTTAAGGCTTTCACCTTTTTCAGATTTATGGATGAACAGACGCTGTACACGCCTGCTGTTTTCTATTTCATATTTTCAGAACTTTCCTGTCATTTGTTACAGGTTTGTCCTTCTCAGGATCGTGATCACCTTACCTTTGATCTCTGACGCTTTTACCGGACCAAAAAAACGGCTGTCCTTTGCGCCTTCACGGTAATCACACAAAACGAAAAACTCGTTTTCGCCTAAAGTAACAGGAAGATCGATCCCTGTATCATATTTCTTTGTCACATAAAAGATATCATCTTCTACGATATTGTTCCCATTGATGATCAATCCGCCCTCGTCACTGATATCTACAGAATCACCGCCTGCCGCAACAATCCGCCCGGTATAGGTCTCGCCATCTTTCTCGAACACAGCGATGTCATCAATATACCAGCTATTCGCAAGCCGGTAATAAAGCATAAGGTCACCGCCGGACATCCGTGGTTTCATGTCATCGTTTTCTACAAGACCCAATCCATAGATCCGCCCGAAAACAACATACAGGAAAAGAGCCATCATAAAAAGACGGGTAAGGAATGTACTAATCTCTTCGCGGTCACGCAGCGTTTTTCTGCGTCTGGCAATAACATATTCCGGAGAATTTTTACCATACGGGACAGCGTTCCTTTTCTTTTTTCCTCTTTTTTTTACCTTTTCAGCTTCATCTTTCCTGACCATTTTTATACGCTTCCAGTTCTTTTTCTAATCTTTTGATCGTGGCATCCCTGTCCTCTATGAGTGCTTTATCCCGCTCATGCTGAATCAGAAAGGCGTTCCGGTAATCCTCCTGGAGAGACTCAAGTTTCTTCCAGACGTCCCGCTCATCTACACCGCCAAACGTTTTTTTCTTAAACCTCATCTTTTTTAATTTTTGCGCGATCTCTTCCATGTTTCTGGCTGCCATTTCAATCCACCTTTTTCGATGCCTGTTTCATACAAACAGGGAGAGGAAGTGCGATCCGCCTCTCCCCATACTTTTTTTATTTCTTTATTGCGCGTTTCTTTTTATCTGCAAGTATAAGCATGATACATGCTGCTGCCGCGATGACTGCGATTGCTGTCCAGAAAAGGACATTTGAATTATCTCCTGTCTTTGTGGACTTGCTCTTTTTCGTAGTACCCGTGTTATCCGTGCTCTTACCTGGTTCCGTTGTAGGCTCTGTCGTCGGTTCCGGCTCTGTAGTAGGCTCAGGTTCTGTTGTTGGCACCGTTTTTTCATATCCGTTATCGTATGTGATATCGGCTAATTTTTTATCAGCTGCCGGCTTGTTCGCCTCCGTGCCTTCCCATACTGAAACACTCGCCTTCAGCCCAAGATCGTTGCCAGCTGCGTCGTCCTGGTTTTCTACAACGACCATCACCGTATATGTGGTCATGTCATATTCGACACCTTCTACATCATCACCTGTCTGCGTTATCGTGTAATAATAATACCCCGGTTTCGTATAGGTGATCGGACCGAAGCTTGCGCTAAAAGACTCATCCTGATCCTCAGAAACCGATGCGGCAGCGATCATCTCTTTCTCCTGCGGCATTGGATATGAATCATCGTTCGGTGCGAGCGTCACCTTAAACTCCGTTCCCTTCGGCGTTCCTTCTGCCACATTTACCGTGACCGGTATCTGTGCTGTAGTGCTGCGATCCGCAGCCATCGCCGATGACGGGACCAGGAGTGCCGCAAGCAACATAAATACGAGCAGGGATCCTATTCCTTTTTTCAGCTTCATGATACTTCCCTCCATCCCTGTAAGGAATATGTCCCCACAGGCTCATGGTCAAATCTATGGCGTCATGACTATAACGTCATTTCTTTATTTTCGTGTCCATTTATATTTTGCTTAAGTTTTCGGGTTCCTTATTTTTTCCGTTATTTTTTGATTGTTTTATTTTATCCAAAATCTTTAAGGTCAAGACCACGGCATATTATTTTGGTCTTCCGGGGTGCTTTTTCAAGCACCCCGGAATCTGACCTGTTTTTTAAAAGAAAATCTGGTTTATTTAAAATCTATTTTGCTTATTTTCAGCAAAAATTCTATACATCCTCTCTTCTTCTGAAGAACATCACTGCGAATACACATACAGCTGCGATCATAGCGATATATGGAGCGTAGCTCATGATCACGCCAGTATCAACATTTCCACCCTTTGTATTGGTGTATGCATCAGTCTCTAAAGCGGAGTCGATAGTTCCCTCAGCACCTTTTTCATCAGTAACAACATTTGTAACAGTATATCCATCGTTACCTGCCTCAGTTACGGTATATTTAACACCATAAGGAAGGTTTTTGATACTTAATTCTTCTCCATCTTTCAGATATACAGTAGCTTTGCCGCCAACTTTGATAGATTTATCATTATTTGCATATGTGCTTTTTGTTGTGATCGCATAGGAGTCAGCATATTTTTTTCCATCCTTACCAGTCAACTCAATGGTGAATGGGAAGTATTTGTCTTTATCACCCATGATACCTTTTACTGTCTTTGTCACGGTCAGGGTACCTGCGGAATATGTGTTGTCAGAGAAAGAATCGCTTTTATCTTTTCCTTCAGCCTCTGTATGTACAGCTGCAACTCTAACCTTACCATTCTGCTCGATTACGGTAACAACTAATTCCATGGTGCTTGTACGATAAGTAACACCAGCTGTGTTTCCTTCGATTTCTTTTAAGGTATATTTATAAACACCAACCTTGTTATAGTCCGGAAGGGTAATCGTGAAATCTTTCTTCCGGACTGTGTCGCCCTCTTCGTATGAAACAGAAGCAACATATTTCTGCTCTGAATTCGGGAGCATTCCGGCTGTAGAGAGCGCCGGAGCAGATGTTGCGTCGCTCTCAGATACAGTGCCATTACCTTCCTGAACCAGATAGAATGTTTCAGCCGGAGATGTTGTTCCGGGATTTGTAACAACGTAATTCTTGCCGATCGATACAGTAGATTTATCGGTATAGGTTGTCGGGGTTGTCGACTCAGTCTCAGCAAATACTGTTGCGCTCATTCCAATTGCCATTGTTCCTGCTAATACGAAAGCAGCGATTTTTTTTAAACTCATTTTTCTCATAATAGGATTCCTTTCCTTTCTTAAATTATTTGCACCAAATCTCCTCTTAAATTATTTGCACCAGATCTCCTTTGGGGCACGCCTTGATCTTTTCTTAAATATGTCTATTCCTCCCGCCGTCTGTCCCCAATACCCCACTCGGGGTAGACGGACAGGAGGACATTTAAGAACTTTTTAATTTTTAACGGTTTCTTTTACCACGGCGTCTGCTCTTCTCCGCCATCACAAGGGTAAAGAGAGCTGCCGCGCCAGCTACCGCGAGCAGGTACGGTCCGTAAGATGTCACCATGGACGTATCCGCTGTCACATTTTTGTTATTCGTGAATGTGATATCTGTATTTTTAGTGATCTTACTGATCTTACAGATACTGCCATTTTCTTCGCTTTCACTTCCTACAACATAGGACGCAGTATATCCGCTTCCATTGGTTTCCTGTATAGTGATCGTTGCGCCGTATGGCACAGTGATCGTTGCTGTTTCTCCATCATGCAACTCAGCTGTCACTGTCTTATTCGTACTGTTCAATGTACAGTTTCCACCATCCGGTACTGCCAGAGTTCCCTCATTCGTACTTACTGTAAAAGAAAATTCTTTGTCTTTATCACCCATATTACCAGTGACTTTCTTGGTAAGGGTAATCGTGCAATCCTTCTTTACATAAGTATTCGTACAGGTCACTTTCGGGATCGAAGTATTAGTATCAGCAACCGCTACAGAATTATTGCTTGTACCAGAACCACCGGAATAGCTTGTAGTCCGGTTATATCCATCTATTTCAGCTTCCGTTTCATCCTCTGTCACAGTATAATCATCTTCCGGAACACAGATTGTCTTTGTCACGGATACATATCCATTCGAATCTTCTTCCGTTCCTGTCAATTCATCCTTGCTGATCGTCACTGTGCTGCCACCATAATCTTTTGTTCCAGATACATTGAATGTCAGATTTCCAGTAAGTCCCGCTGCATCTTCTTTTTTGATGCTTTTCGTTACCTTCAAACCAGACACACGCACGACCGGATCCGGATACTTTAGTGTCTCTGCACTGTTATTAGTATCCTTATAAGATACAGTAGCGGAGCTATTTGATTTAAAACCGCTCTGTCCAGCCCAGGTTCCGGTATTTAAATCTGCGGTATCAGGATAGCTTCCATTATGATTTTCATAATATGTCTTCGCCGTTTCAGAAGGTACTACCGGAATCACCAGTTTATATTTAGCGGCCGTATCAAATGCACCATTCGCAAATGTCCTTGTCGCAGTGACTTTTTTGCCATCCACGGAGATAGTCCAGTTTTCAGTATCATCCGAATCACCCTTCATGACCTTGATATTATTTTTGATTGCATCTGCAGCGGAGCCTGCGGAAAATTCCACATTATCACTTAAAGTATCCGTAATGGTAACGTTCTTCATTTCCACTGTGGAATTACCAGCTGCAATATCTTTAAATGCTTCAGATAAATCAGAAGCATTCGCTTTTGTGATATATCCATGTTTACACTGTGTCGCAGCTTCGGCTAAAGCGCTCATATATGTATCTGTCGCTGTACCACATCCAACTGCATAGAAATAATCTTTTTCACCCAAGGCAAGTCCAGTAACTTGTGTTTTAGCATTGGTCATTGCTCTTTCATCATAATTGCTTCCGTTTCCATCTGTATTACCCCTACTATCATAATAATAAGTTGGTGTACCATCCGTCAGGAAGATAACAAGTTTTGTGGCATTTGTCCGGTCATTTTTCAAAAGGTCATTTGCTGTCAATAACCCCGCTTCGTAGTTTGTCCCGCCTCCGGCACTTAAGCTACTTGCGTCAGGTGTTAATTGCCAACCGTGAACTACACTTGCGTCATTATAGCTTCCATCCCTTTTAGTGCCCGAGAATTTCACCAATGCGTATCTTGCATCCAGATCCAGCTTGCCAGCTCCTGCTGTATCCACAAATGTACTGATCGCATTCTTTGCGGCCTGAATCCTGTCTTCTCCACCATTGTCACTCGGAGCCATACTTCCAGATACATCTACAATAAACAGAACATCTACTCTCTGTTTCTTTTTGAAATTCTGTTTGGTGCCTGTAAATGTCAGTGAAAGATCATAAATAGAATCTCCCGAACTGTTTTTCTCATTCGTTTTTACAGCCTCTTTGTTATAGGAAATATTCCCCTCTGTCGGCAAGCTCGATGAATCCGTTGCCTTCGGCAAAACATACACATGGATTGTTTTAGTATTTGTGCGGGTATCAGAAGACCCCCACCAATTAGTAACTGTATAAGTTGATGTCAGAGTGACCGTCGTCTCTCCCGATGAATTTCCGGCTTTGATCGTTGCTGTACTGTCTTCATCGCCTGTTCCATTCGTCCAGTTACCTAAAATAACAACTTCTTCCGGACTTGCTGTCCAGCTAAACTTTTCACTTTTTGAACTGTCATCGTTTGCCTTTACTTCAATACTTTGTCCCGGCTCCAACGCGATATAGGAGTCAATATTTATATTCACCTTGTTATCCGTTGCACTTCCGTTGCCTGTGACAACATAGATTGAAAACTTTTCTGCTTCGAATGTAACTTCGTCACCTTTTACTGTTCCGACTTTTACAGCCTCAGGCTCCGCTTCTTCATTATCCATGTGATATACACTGATGTCCTTCGCTTTTTCTTCTGTGATCATATCAGATACGATCGATACAGAGATTGGATTTTCAGCATCCGGCTCGTACTTATTTCCGTCTTTATCGAAAATACTGACATCGTAAGCCGCAAGGACGTTCTCATCGGAAAGGATGTCATCAGCCAATACTGCAGGATATGCTTTCACGACCGCGTTTTCCGGCATATTGCCGCTTAACGTGATCTTCGTATTGTCGTTTGAAAGAGCCTCTTTGTATTCTGCGCTCGCATAGATCGTCGCTTCTACAGTCTGGCTTTTAAGTTCAGCCTCTTTCTCTTCTTCTTCCTTCTCATCCCATGTATAAACGAAGGTTCCATCATGCGCAGCATTAAACTCTGCTTTCACCTTCTCGTCCTTTATAGAGATGGTCGCATCAGAATCAGAACCATACGTCGCCATGGTATCTACATCCGTTTTCTCTTCCTTTTTGCCATCTGACTCCGAAGTTGTCTTCCGAACACGGCGTATTTTCAGAGTTGCCGTATCTGCGGACTCGCTAAGCTTGCTTTCCGGCATGGTGACAGTCATCTTGACTTTTCCTTCCGGCTCTACTTCTTTATCATCTTTTGTGAAGGTGACTTTGAATGCCAGATAGCCGTCGCAGCTTATTTCTTTTTCTTTGAAAGCGTTTTCCACAGAATCACTTTTTGTGCCGACATACGAAATTTCCATCTTCGTTCCATCCGGTAAAACACCTTTTTCAGCGTCCGCTTTTACCGTGATATCATCGGTAGATTTTTCTGCAGAGAAAGCTTTTTCCTTGGCTTCCGTTTTTTCTTCGGATTTTTCGCCATCCTCTTTCTTCTCTGTGGAGGCGTCCTCTTTTTCTTTTGCGGAAGTACCCTCTTCCTTCTTGCCGGTTGTGCTCTCCGGCGCTGCCTCTGTCTGAGACTCAGAAGATTTCTTTTCGCTGTCTTCTTTTGTTTCCTCCTTATCGGAGGATTCCCCGCTCTCTTTCTTTTCCGCCTTCGTCTTCTCCGACGCCGATTCTTCCTTCTCGCTCTTTTCCGTATTTTTTTCTTCCGCTTTCTCGGAAGTCTTACTCTCCGCGGCGGTCGTCGTCGTTTCCGGCGCGCCCTCGGCTAATACAGAAAATTGTTCAAAGTTTGTAAGAGATACGAGCATAGCCAGCGTGAGCACAAAGGCTAAGGGCCTTTTAAGTTTTTTCCACATTTCGCACTCTCTCCCTATCTTTTTTTCTGCTTGCGTTAAGGAACTTTCCCTTAACGTATGATTAATAAGTTCCTAACCCCATCCTTATTTCATTTCTCATAGATAGGTTTGCTAAGTCATGGAATTTTCGCTTGACCCTATAATAATCCTTATGGGGTAAAGCTCAATTTCATCAACCTAACCATATACCTCATATTAGCACACCTACGTAAATCACACAAGATAATTTTGGTAAAATATTATAAATTTATTACAATTTTATCTTAAACTCCGTGTAAAACCCCATATTTTGGATTTTTTAACACAAAAATAAGCACGCAAAAGAGACTGAAAAAAAGTTAAATTTTGTCAGTCTTATTTGTGTGCTTATTTTTCCTAAACTTCTCACTCTTATCATCCTTTATTTCCCCAAGACTACTTAAGTTTTTTCTTCATGATCCCGCCTGAGCACTTAAAACCCTTATGTTTTACCCCATAAGGATTATTATAGGGTATTTGCTCTTTTTTTTGGTGATGTTTTATACCGGCTTCGCCCGGCGTTTTCTTTTCTTTTTCCTTCGTCTTTCCTTCTGCGTCTGTCTGATGATGAGTCCAAGTCCATTGATCTCCCTGGCCTGTTCACTGAGGCTTATCGTCGTGTAGATCCTCGTTGTGTTTACACTTGCATGTCCCAGGATATCAGCAAGACGGACAGCATCTTTCGTTTTCTGGTAAAAAGCGCAGGCAAACATATGCCGGAAATTATGCGGAAAGATCTTCTCCCGCGGGACACCCGCTTCCTTGCTGAGTGCCTTCATCTCACGGCGGATATTGCTCCTGTCCATCGGATTTTTATTCCTCGTGATGAAGAGGCTGCCGGTTTCAATCCCTGCTTCTTTCGCATAAGCCAGAAGAAGAAGGCAGAGGTCATCACCTAATGGAACTATTCTCGTTTTTCCTTTCATAGTGATCACGGCTCGTCTTTCCTTTGCTGCTTCCACAGTAATGAAAGGAAGCTCACTGATCCGGATCCCGGTTGCCCCTAACGTCTGCATCAGGCACGACAGCCGCCGGTTTCCTTTTCTCTCCGCCGTTTCAACAAGTTTCCTGTATTCTCTTGTCGTAAGGATCTTATCCTCTGAGCGGAAAGCCATCCGTTGGACTTTCATCGGTTTAACCTTAAGCTCCGGCATGCCGGCTATTGAAAAGAACCGGTTCATCGAGACGATCATCGAGTTGACGCTCGATACTTTGTATCTTTCTTTTAAGGAATCCTTCCATCCGATCACGTCTTCTTTCGTGGCCAGAGTTCCTAAGATTGATCTTGTAAAACAAATGTCTCAGATCTTTGATGTCAATACTCATGCTTTAACAGTGCCGGATATTGATACTCACATAGGTCTGATGCATACACTATTTGCACTAGAAGATATGTATGGTCTGAAGGTGAAAAATGTAGATGGACAACCTCATCTCTGCCTTGACTCTTCCATATCTGCTCTCGGCTCATCTGTCGATGAAATGCTTCGTGCATGGATGAAACAGGCTGACAAATTG
>ERZ825324.4261-NODE-4261-length-12150-cov-7.046962_pt1 | contig 12150 bp, 10 predicted proteins | sample MGYA00519859_ERZ825324 | MGnify/ENA primary metagenome ERZ825324 (study PRJEB31778, sample SAMEA3449198) | human gut metagenome | biome: human gut; feature: human-associated habitat; material: faeces | place: United Kingdom | collected 2010/2012 ... | reverse complement strand
ACCTGGAACATATGCTCCTGCTGCCATTCGCTTTGCAGCTGAGCGGCATCATACCGACCGCCTGGCAGCAGAAATGCTTCCGGCGAAATTCCTCGGCGTTCTGCCTTTAGGATCGCCTTGATATTATGGTAATCGTATTTGAGCTGGAATAGCTCAATGAGCCTTGGATCCGGCACAGCAGCCGCCAGCTCTTTGTAGAGCGTTTCCCGATGCTCCCGCAGCGCTTCCTCCAGTGGGAGAGCTTCGGCATAACCGCATTCCGTCAGCAGCTTACGGGCTTCCGTCTCACTGGCTGCTTCCAGTAGACGCTCCACCTTTTCCGGAGTCAGCAGGCGGGTCTCCATTGCATGCAGCCACGCAGAGACCGCCAAATAGTCAGTATCCTTGATGGGGGTCATCGCAGCCCCTCCTTACTGTACGGGAAAGAGGATCGCAGCGACCTCTTTCTCCAGCTTTTCCCGCTGCAGCCGCACCAGGGTATCAAAGGCACAGTTCAGCTCTACATCACCGTGGCTGAGGATAAATCCGCCCGGAATAGAACGGGGCTCGGCACTGAGGGTCAGCTTTCCCGGTTTACCTGCTTCGCGTAAGGCGGTATTCGCCAGCAGTACAACCTCTGGTCCAATTTCACTTGCATCCTGCGGGGAAAGAATCATCTTCTCCCCTCCTTCGGCCACTTCCGCAGCTAGTGAAGCGATCAGCGCAAGATATTTTTCTCGGGGTAAATGGCATAACTCTTCCACCGCCGCCGCAAAAGCTTCATTCAATAATTCCTGTTTAGCTGCCAATTCCATCTTGCGACACTCCACCGCCGCCGAAGATGACAGGCGCTCCCGCCGTTCCTCCGCCGCACGGCGTCCGCGGGTCAGGAGTTCCAGGCTCTCCTGCTCCGCCACCGCCTGAGCTTCCGCCGTCAAGGCATTGATCTTTTCTTCATTTTCCCGCTGCATTTGGGCAATCTCCCGCTCGGCATCCTCAATGATGCGCGCGGTGATCTTTTCGATTCCTTCCATAAGGGCTCCTTTCTCCCGTTTTGCTTACGCCAGGAACAGGAAGTACAGCATCAGCATCGAAGCCAGCAGCGAAAGAATTGCATAAAACTCCACAATGCCGCACAGTACCAGACCCTTGGACCAGTCGGATGGCTTCTTGGCCAGAATATTGATGGAGGAAGCCGCTACACGCCCCTGCGCAATAGCAGAAAGCAATCCGCCCAACGCCATAGGCAAGCAGGCCGCAAAGCAGCGCAAGCCTTCCATCACGCTCAAGTCGGTATTGCCATTCAAAAGGCCAATGGCATAAATGGAGAAAAACCACACGACGGTACCATACAGACCCTGCGTACCGGGCAGCACCTGCAAAATCATTGCTTTACCAAACTTGCCGGGATCTTCGCACATCAGGCCGGCAGCGGCTTCACCTGCCATACCGGTTCCCTTGGCCGAGCCAACACAACTCAAACCAGCCGCCAAACCGCCGCCCAGCAGGGCCAGCGCCAAACCACCGAAAGATTCCAGAAAACTCATTTTTCATACGCTCCTTTTTATTGTTCTGCTATTCTGTAATATTTGGGCTGAGCCGCAACGGGCTTAAACGCGCGTCCGCCATCCCGGTAGAAGTACTTGAAAAATTCCAAACACTGAAGCCGCATGTCATGGACATAACAGCCCAGCAAATTCAAGGCAAAATTAAGAGCATTGCCCAACAGCGATACAATAATAAATACAATCAGATTGCCAGGGATAGCTGCCAGAGTATTAAATACTTGCGCGATGACCGCACCTGCCAACATCAAAGCCATTAGGCGAACATAGGAGAGAATATCCCCAAAATAGCCGGTAATGTGATTGTATACCGAACCACCGATGCCAACAATTTTTCCGCCGATGCCTTTTTTGCCATAACCCTGGCTAATAATCAGGACCGCCAACAACACCCATAGGAATGTCTTTTTCCCGGTGATGCCCAATGCCACACCACAGCCAATAATAACCCACCAGGCAGCTTCCTCGCACAGGGCACTGGCTATCTCGCCGTGCTTCAGCTTGTAGATAAAGCCGATGACCATACCGACGAGAATCTGCACACACCCCAATGCCAGTGAGCCCAGCATAATGGCAATAATATCATTGGTGGGCGAAATGAGCGGCTGCCAGAACCAGGTGAAGGTGCTCTCCGGATTGAAGAGCTTAACAAGCTGCGGGATAAAATCTCCGAAAAAGCCGCCGGTCAATGCACCCATAAAGAAAGTAGAGATGCCGCATAATCCCAGCAGCGCAAAGAAATTGTAGCTGCCGCCGGTAGGCTGTTTCTTCTTCAGCACAATGAGTGATGCCAGCATCATCAAAAGGCCATAACCCATATCCGCCATCATAATGCCGTAAAACAAGATAAAAAACGGTGCCATATAAGGGTTTGGATCCAGCGAGCCATAGGCAGGCAGCGAATACATCTCCGTGACCATATTCAGCGGACCGGTAAAGCGATTGTTCTTCAGCTTGACCGGAACACGCGGATAATCCTCCGGGGCGGGATCTGTCATCTGCCAAGCACAGGTGCAGCCCTCCAGCAGCATTTCCAGTTCCTTTGTGTTCTCTGCAGGGAACCACCCTTCCAAAAGGAAGGTTTCAGCAGTCTCCCTCGTGCGTCCTTTTGCCTCTCCCCGTTCCATCTCGATGCGGGAAGCATCCGAAAGCTGCCGCAGCTCCGGTTTTTGCCCGGCGCACTGGATAATTGCTTCTTCCAGCAATGCTCTCTTTTCCGCCAGTTCCGTTTGTTCCTGCCGCAGAGCAGACAAGTTGGCAGCAGCAGTGCCAGTCCGTTCACCCAATGTCACACGACTCCAGCCCAATGCCTTCAACGCGGCTATGTGGTCTTCCGCCTGGGAAATGTGCACTGTAAGCACCATGTAGCGGTGCTCCCGGTCAGCACTTACCTCCCGCAGCTCATACAGATCTCCGGCCGCATCCAGTGTCTCATGTATTTGCTGCGGCAGCACTGCGGCGGGCAGTGTGCCCATTTGAATCAGCACTTTTTCAGTGGTAGCGCATTCCAGCGGCATGGTGAAGCTCTCCCAAGGAAGAAGCTGAGCCTCCTCTGCCGCCAGCTTTTCGCTGCGTGACTGCAGGGAAGCCAATTCCTCTCGGCAGCGGTTCAACCGCTCCGCCGCACTCTTTCCGTCAGCCAGCTGGCTTTCATCAGTCAATGCCTGCTCATCAATGAACGGAAGCGGCTCCAGTGCATTCTTTTCCTTTGGAGTGTGATCTGTCAATGTTTGCAGCGCCTGCTCTGCTGCGGTGTACTGCTCTCGTATCCTTTGCAGCTCCGCTGCCTCCGGTATACGCAGCTTTTCCAGCAGCAGGTCATCCTCTGCCAACTCCGGCTCTGTGATTTCCAGACAGCCAAGATGCTGCAAACGCCGCAGCATTTCCTCCCGCTCACTTTGCAGCCCTATGAGCCGCAAGTGACGCATAGCAACAATAGCCATTAGCGTTCCACAACCTTTTCCACGATCCACCTGGCAGCCTGCGGGATGCGCTGCCTGGCTTCCTCTTTTTTATGTTCCCATTGCACGGAGGCCTCCTCCAGCGCGTGATAGGTGGCCTGCGCCGCCTGCCGTTCCGCCTCAGACATCATCTCACGCACCTCAGCCTCCGCATCAGCCCGGGCCTGCTCCCGCAGGCGATCCGCACTGCGTTGTGCCATCAGCAGTTTTTGTCTACAATCCGCGGCGGTTTGCTCTCGTATTTGATTCATTTTTTCTTCGGTCCTTAGTACCTCTATTATGGTATCCTGCGGCAACTTTTGTAACCCCCTTTTAATTTTATATTACTTATTGAATATAATTGTATAACATCCTATGAATAAAGTAAAGGGAATACTTGCGGACAATTTATACTTTTTGTGGTATGGAATCTTATGCATGGGTGAAAATAAACAAAATAAACGGCAGAGGCCCTTTTTGCGGGTCTCTGCCGTTCAGACTCCATTATTTTTTGCTTTCCATTGCCAGTTGCGCAAATAACTTGTTAAAATTGCAAGTTGCGCAACTTCTTCATTCATTTTCGTCATATCATTCCCGCTATACTACACAATGATACTAAATTTTCCCCGCCTGCGAATGGATACTTTTTACATTATGGAGTATCCAAGAATTAACGCATCGCAGTTTGCTGATCCGGCTATATCATCCTCATAGATATTCATATGAGCGCTAACAACCCAATAGTATAACAACACAAACTGAATTTTGCAGCATCGTTAATTTTTTGTAAAACTTCCCCCCCAGCAGTTTGCCAAAGCACCCTCTGTATGATATATTTAGTATAGTAAAGTGCGGAGCCGCTCTTTTTCCGCATAATATTAAACTGTGCCCCACTGAAGAAGGAAGGGAGTGAGTGCGCTGAAGCACAAAGACACCGCAGTACTGACCGCAAATCGAGTAAAGATCATCGAGAAAATACGGGAATCGGCTATTTCGGTACTTCCTATCGTCGTGATAGTTCTGGTGCTATGCCTGACCATTGCCCCTGTTGGCACCGATTTGTTACTCTGCTTTTTGATTGGCACTATTTTTGTTGTCGTTGGCATGGGACTGTTCTCGCTGGGCGCGGAAGCCTCCATGACACCCATCGGAAACCGCATCGGTATGGCGCTGACCAAAACTCGTAACCTACCGTTGATCCTGATCGTCAGCTTTATGCTGGGCTTTGCTGTTACCATAGCGGAGCCAGATCTGCAGGTTCTGGCCGAGACAGTACCCCACATCAATAACACCATACTGTTGGTCACCGTTGGCATCGGCGTTGGATTTTTCCTTTCCGTATGCATGCTGCGCATCGTTACCGGCGTAAAGCTGCACTGGCTGCTTATTGCTTTTTACGGTGTAGTGTTTATCTTGGCCAGCTTTGCCGCACCAGATTTCCTTAGTGTAGCGTTTGATTCCGGCGGCGTAACCACCGGCCCTATGACTGTTCCTTTCATACTGGCACTAGGCGTCGGTGTATCCTATATTCGAAGTGACGCCCGGGCAGAAGCTGACAGCTTTGGTCTGGTGGCGCTCTGCTCCATCGGCCCCATTCTGGCGGTGCTCATTCTGGGCATCGTGTTCCGCGCATCGGACAGCACCTATATCCCGCCGGTGCTGCCGGAGGTGAGCGATTCGGTGGAGCTGTGGCAGCTGTTCCATGTCAGCCTGCCTACGTATCTGGAAGAGATCGCTGTCTCGCTGCTGCCCATCATCGTGATGTTCGGCATTTTTCAATTTGTGGCTCTGCACATGGACCGCCGGTCGCTGGGCCGCATTGCGGTGGGTCTTGCGTATACCTACGTGGGCCTTGTGCTGTTCCTCACCGGCGCAAATGTGGGCTTTATGCCCGCCGGTAATTATCTGGGTCAGGTGCTGGCCGGGCAGAGCTTCCGCTGGATCATCATTCCCATTGGAATGCTCATCGGCTACTTCATCGTCAAGGCCGAGCCGGCTGTCTATGTGCTGAACAAGCAGGTGGAAGAGGTGACCGACGGCACCATTTCGGCCAAGGCCATGGGCATGGCACTCTCGGCAGGTGTTTCCATCTCGGTGGGCCTTGCCATGGTGCGGGTGCTCACCGGCGTTTCCATTTTGTGGTTCCTCGTGCCGGGCTATGTGTTTGCCATCGGCATCTCCTTTGTGGTGCCAAAGCTGTTCACCGCCATTGCATTTGACGCGGGCGGCGTGGCATCCGGCCCCATGACAGCCACCTTCCTGCTGCCGCTGGCACAGGGTGCCTGCGTGGCCGTGGGCGGCAATATCGTCACCGACGCTTTCGGCGTGGTGGCCATGGTGGCCATGACGCCGCTCATTACGGTGCAGCTGATGGGCCTTGTGGCACAGCTGCGCACCCGCAAGGCCCGGCGGCTGCAGCCTGCGGCCATGGGTGCGGCCTTTGCCGGACTGCCGGACGATGATATCATTGAACTGTAAGGAGGGCGCGGCATGAGTTCGTTGTTTTTGATGGTGACCATCACCGACCGCCGCTCCACCGATGCCTTTTTGCAGCTGTACCAGCAGCGCGGCGTGAATGTGAACCTGCGCACGGTGGGCAGCGGCACAGCGGTGCGGGAGATGCTGGCCACGCTGGGTCTGGAAAAGACCGAGAAGGCCGTGCTGCTGGCGGTGGTGACAGAGGATACATGGAAGGCCGTCCGGACAGACCTGCGCCGCAAAATGCGCATCGACGTGCCGGGCACCGGCATTGCATTCACGGTGCCGCTGAGCAGCATCGGCGGCAGAAGGGCGCTGATGTTCCTCACCCAGCACCAGCCGCTGATATTGAAGGAGGAGAGCACCTTGAAGGATACCCGTTACGAACTGCTGCTGGTAATCGCCAATCAGGGCCACACCGGCACCATTATGGATGCCGCCCGCGCCGCAGGTGCCGGCGGTGGCACGGTGATCCACGCCAAGGGTACCGGCATGGAAGGCGCAGCTCAGTTCCTTGGCGTGGAGCTGGTGAACGAAAAGGAGCTGGTGCTCATCGTGGCCCGCACGCCGGAAAAGAACCGCATCATGAAAGCCATCATGGACGGTGCCGGGCCAAAGGCGGGCGCGATCGTGTTCTCGCTGCCGGTGACGGATACCGCCGGTCTGCGTCTGCTGGAGGACGAGGAACCGGTGCAGGAAACCTCTGCGCAGTAAACAACAAAATGTAATTTATTTCGGGAATATTCCGCATTTATGGGCGAAACGCTTGATAAATGCGGATATTTTCGTTATCATAGAAGAAAGAGATTCAAGAATGAGGGACAAAAGATGATAAAGCTTTCATATGAGCAGCAGATCGCATTCAATTCGCTGTCCATCATCGTGGGCAATGCACTGTATGCGCTCACGGTGGTGCTGTTTCTTGTGCCGTCAGGCCTGATCACCGGCGGTGCCACCGGCATCGCACTGGGCATCAACCGTGCATTGGGACTGCCGGTGTCCGGTGTGCTGTTCGTCATCAACATGACCATGCTTACGGTGGGCTGGGTGCTGCTGGGGCGGCGCTTTGCCATCACCACCATTGCCAGCACCGTGCTCAGCCCCCTGTTTCTGGCCCTGTGGGAGCGGGTGTTCACAGGCTTTGTGCTCACCGATGATCTGGTGCTCAACACCATTTTTGCAGGCCTCGGCGTAGGCATTTCGCTGGGCATCACCATCCGGGCAGGCGCATCCACCGGCGGCATGGACATCCCTCCGCTGGTGCTGAACAAATATTTCCACATCCCGGTGTCGGCCAGTATGCTGGTGTTCGATATGCTCATCCTCTGCCTGCAGGCGGCGTTCAGCCCGCTGCAGCAGTGTCTGTACGGCATCGTGATGGTGATCGTGTATACGGTGGTGCTGGACAAGGTGCTCATCTTCGGCACTACCCGCACCGAGGTAAAGATTATCAGTCAGCACGCCGATGATATCCGCGAGGCCATTTTCATCCAGCTGGACCGCGGTGTGACCGTGCTGCATGGCGAGGGAGGCTACAGCCACGAGCCGGAGCAGGTGCTGCTGAGCATCGTGAGCAACCGCCAGCTGCCGAAGCTGGAAAAGTTGGCCCATGCCATCGACCCCACCTGCTTTATGATCGTGAGCCATGTGACCGAGGTGAGCGGGCGCGGCTTCTCGCTGGATAAGAATTACCAGTAAACGCTGAAAATCCCAGCAGATACTTGAAAAACAGTACCGGTTTAGGGTATAGTATAGAAGAACGGTAGGTTATGCCGTGATTTTACCCAACAGGAAAGGAAAACCATCATGTTTGATATTTTCAATATGCTCAAGAAGGAAGAACACAAGGACGCAAAGCAGGTGACCCGCGAGACCATCATCGGCGATATCCTGGATATGGACCAGACCACCGCTCCCTACTTCATGGAGATCGGCATGCACTGTCTGGGCTGCCCTGCATCCCGCGGCGAGAGCATCGAGGAGGCCTGTGCTGTCCACGGCGTGGACTGCGATGAGCTGATCGAGAAGCTGAACGAGCATCTGGCCGCAAAGAAGGCATAAATTGCTGCCCACACTGGATGCGCGTCTGGCTGCCGCCGCAGAGCTTGTGCGGCCGGGAGAGCCGGTGGCAGACATCGGCTGCGATCACGGCAAGCTGACGGCGGTGCTGGCGGCTTCGGGAAAATACCCGAAGGTGATCGGTGCCGACCTGCGGCCCGGCCCGCTGGCAAAGGCAGAGCAGACGCTGGAACATGCAGGCTGTAAAGACCGCGCTGAGCTTCGGCTTGGCGACGGTCTTTCTGTGCTTACGGAGAACGAAGTAGGCAGCATCGTGTTGGCGGGCGTTTCCGCCCAGACCACTTGGGAAATTTTAGAGAAAGCCCCGTGGGTGTTCACCGTGGGAGGGCCGCGGATCATCATGATCCCGGCCACCCGCCACGACGCGCTGCGCCGCTGGTTGTGGGAGCATGGCTTCTCCTTTGCGGCCGACCGCCCGGTGCAGGCGGCGGGCCGCTGGTACGCGGTGATGGCGGCGGAGTACACCGGCAGGGTGTATGCGCCCACCTTTGCCGAGTGCCTGTTTGGCAGTACGGGAGAGTGGCCCGAGGGAAAAGGCTACGCCGACTGGCAGAAGGCAAAGCTGCCCCGGATGCGCCTTGGCGTGCCGGATGGCAGCGCACTTGCGCAGGAAATCGATAGTTTATTAGCTGGCTTGCCCTCTCAGTCCGCTTCGCGTCCAGCTCTCCCAAAGGGAGAGCCTTTGGCAAAATGATGAACGCTGCATGGAATGCCAAGGCCTCTCACCATGGGAGAGGTGGCATTGCGTAAGCAATGACGGAGAGGGCGAGGATGGTGAAGATATGATAACAGTTAATCAGGTATACGAAGCAATGCAGGCCATCGCGCCGCTGGAGCTGGCGGAACACTGGGATAATCCCGGCCTGCTGGTGGACTGCGGCGGGCAGATGCACCGGGTGCTGGCAGCACTGGACATCACCCCCGAGGTGGTGGCCGAAGCCGCCGCAAAGCAGTGTGAGATGATCGTGTCCCACCACCCGGTCATTTTTGATCCGCTCAAAAAGATCGGCCCGCAGGATGTGCCTTTCCAGCTGGTGCAGGCGGGCATTTCTGCCATCTGTATGCACACCAATCTGGATGCTGCCGAGGGCGGCGTGAACGAAGTGCTGGCAGGCATCTTTGACATGAAGAATATGGAAACCTTTGCCGAGGGCTGCGGCCGTGTGGGAGCCATTGAAGAAATCGCGGTTCCAAAGCTTGCCCGCAAGGCACAGCAGGAGCTTGCTGCGCGCTGCAACGCGCCCGCCGTCGGCCCGGCGGTGCAGGTGAAGTTTGTGGATGCGGGTAAGCCGGTCAAGCGCTTGGCGGTCATCAGCGGTGCGGGCGGAAGCCTGTTTGCAGATGCCATTGCTATGGGCGCGGACTGCCTGCTGACCGGCGAAGCCAACCACCACCACGCCATCGATGCCAAGCGGCTGGGCCTTTCGCTCATTGCGGCGGGCCACTATGCCACCGAATTTCCGGTGACTGCCGCCGTGGCTGCAAAGCTGCGCGCCGCCCTGCCGGAGCTGGACGTGCTGGTGAGCACTGAAAACCGGGATCCGTATACGTATTTATAAGGGAAAGCTGCTGCTTTTTCTTGCGGCGATTTTCCGGCTGAGATGAAGATTGCCGCTGCAGCCTCTTCTGTGAAAGAGTAATTCGGCAAAGCCCGCAGGCTTTGCCGAATTACAAATACAAATAAAAATTCCGCTGATTATGGCCAAAGCGAATGCGGCGGCCATTTAAAATCGTTAAATGAGGTAAACACTATGGCATTGGATGCCGCGACACTGGCCCTTACGGCAGCAGAGCTCAAAGCAACGCTGACCGACGCCAAGATCGCAAAACTATTTGAACCCACCCGTGATGAGCTGGTGCTCACCCTGCGCACCCGCACGGATACCTATGCGCTGCTGCTTTCGGCCCGCAGTGGTTCCGCCCGCGTGTGCCTGACCGAAGAAAGCTTTGAAAACCCGGAAACGCCGCCCTCCTTCTGTATGCTGATGCGCAAGCATCTCACCGGCGGCAGGCTGCTGGACGTGCACATGGAGCCGGGAGACCGCATCGTCTATTTTGATTTCCAGTGCACCAACGAGATGGGCGACCTTGTGCGCAACACCCTGTGTGCCGAATTGATGGGCCGCTACTCCAATCTGGTTCTGGTGCAGAACAGCAAGATCATTGACGCACTCAAGCGCGTGGATTTTGAGGACAGCGATGTGCGCCAGCTGCTGCCGGGCCTGCCCTACACCACGCCGCCCAAGCCTGCAAGACCGGACTTCCTGCTGGTGAGCAGTGCGTCCATCGTGGCAGCAGCCTGCCAGAGAGATCTGCCGGTGGCAGATGCCCTCAACAAGACCGTGGCCGGTGTTGGCCCGGTGGTCTGCCGCGAAGCTGCATGGCGTGCCTTTGACGGCGAACATCTGCCCGCCAATGAGCTGACCGAGGAACAGAAGCGCAAGCTTATGGCCGCCATCGACGAGCTGAAGGAAGAGCACGCAACCGGCGGTACGCCCTGCAGCGTCACCGACCCCAGCGGAAAGCCCATCGAGTATACCTTCTTCCGCCCGCAGCAGTACGGCGAAAAGTATATAATAAAGGAATGGCCCTCCTTCAACGCCATGCTGGAGGGCTACTACGCTGAGAAGGACCGCGCGGAACGCCTGCGCACCAAAAGCAAGGAGCTGCACAAGGCCGTGCACAATATGTACGAGCGCGCCGTGCGCAAGCAGGCCGCCCGTCAGGAAGAGCTTGCTGCCAGCGGCAAGAGCGAAAAGCTGCGTCTGTACGGTGAGCTGCTCTCGGCAAACCTCTATCTGGCCCAGAAGGGCATGAAGAGCATCACCGTGCCCAACTGGTACGACGAGGGCAAGGAAGTGACCATCCCGCTGGATCTGCGCTTCACCCCCAGCCAGAACGCCCAGAACTTCTTCAAGAACTATAAAAAGAAGCAGACCGCCGCCCGGATGCTGGTGGACCTGCTGGCAGAGGGTGAAAAGGAGATCGCCTATCTGGAAACGGTGCTCTACGAGGTGGAGTCCGCTTCCGGCGAAGCGGCCCTCAACGAGATCCGGGCAGAGCTGAAGAGTCAGGGCTACCTGAAATACTACAAGCAGCGGGATAAGCGCCAGAAGCCTGCAGACTTCCTGCGGTTCACTTCCACCGATGGATTTGAGATCCTGGTGGGCCGCAACAACGCCCAGAACGACAAGCTCACCCTGCACACCGCCCGGGGCAAAGACCTGTGGTTCCATGTGCAGAAGGCCCCCGGCAGCCACGTTGTGGTCATGAGCCGGGGCGAGGAGATCCCGGACACCACCAAGCAGGAAGCTGCGGAGCTGGCAGTCATCTACTCCAGCACCTACAAGGCAGGCACCGGCGCCAAGGTGGCGGTGGACACCACCGAGGTGAAGAACATCTGGAAAGCCAGCGGTGCCAAACCCGGCATGGTGCTGTACGAGGTGTACACCACGGTCTACGTCACGCCCCGGGATGGGCTGGCGGAACAGCTGAAAAAGAAATGATCTAAATGGCCTCCGCTTTGCTCTGGCCGTCTTCAGCGGAAGAATTATTTATATTTTCGGCATACCGGAGCGTCTGCGGACGCTCCGGTATGCCATTTTCACGGGTGGGGTCGTAAAGGCGACCGGCATCTGCAGCGCCTGCTTCCTGCGGAAGCAGCAGCGCGGCAGGAAAGCAGCCTCGCCCTCTCCATCTGCTCACTACGTTCGCATCCACCTCTCCCAAGGGGAGAGGCCTTGGCAAAGAGATGAAGTTTGCGTGGACTGCCAAGGGCTCTCCCTTTGGGAGAGCTGGCACGAAGTGACTGAGAGGGTGAGGCCGCTTCCCTTTATATAATAGGTATAATCCGCAGCAAAACCGTCCATACTACCTCTGCAAAAGCGGGGCAGGGGAGTTTTCCACCGGCAGAAAAGCCTGCGGATTGTGCATCTTGCACAGAAAATGCGCTCTTTGACAAAACGGAGAAAATAAAAAAGAAAATTCGTTCTTTTTTCTAAAAAACACTTGCCAAATGCACGAAGGTGTGATAGAATAACTCTCGGCTGCAAAGGGCTTGTGCGATACAAGTCGTGCAGGCCAGCGATATGCGTAGATGCGGGAGGTTG